>Ga0075011_10000341_pt1 | contig 24854 bp, 27 predicted proteins | sample TARM_MetaG_T_14_FD_72354 | JGI IMG/M metagenome (GOLD analysis project Ga0075011, IMG submission 72354) | Freshwater microbial communities from Pennsylvania, USA, analyzing microbe dynamics in response to fracking - TARM_MetaG_T_14 | ecosystem: Environmental > Aquatic > Freshwater > River... | reverse complement strand
GTATAACGTATCGCCGTAGTATAAAGAGTGTTTGTTCGTCACGGTATAAGTATGGTTAGGATCAAACAAAACGACGTCCGCATCGCATCCTTCTTCAATTTTTCCTTTATGCTCTAAGCCTAAAATCATTGCCGGATTGCGTGCACACAACGTTTCAAGCGTTTGCAAATCGATCGTGCCGTTTTTGACTAAAAACGTATACGCCAACGTTAAAAATTCTTCAATCGATCCGATACCGAACTCCGCATCCTCAAACGCGACGTCTTTATACAAAATCGATTTAGGAGAGTGCGAAGAGGTGACGCAATCAATCATTCCCGTTTTCAAAGCATCGATTAGGGCGATTCTTTCGTCTTCTTCGCGCAATGGAGGCATCAATTTGGCATAGGTATTAAAGCCGTCACAACTTGCATCGTTTTTGGACAGATGATGAATCGAAACTTCGGTAAAAAGAGAAGAAGGGCATGCTTTTTTATGCGCTTGGGCTATCTCCAAAGAACGCTTCGTCGAAAGTGATTTTAAAACGACGTTGGCACCGTAAAAAAGTGCCATTTCACAGACTTTCGCCACTTCGGCCGTTTCGGAAATCTTCGAAATTCCCGAAAGTCCTAGTGTTGAAGCTATGCATCCGTCGTTCATCAATCCGTTATCGTCAAGATTCGGCTCGTAACACTGTACGAAAACCGGTTTGTCTTTCATCGTAGCGTATTGCATCCCGCGGCGAAGCAAATTAGCGTTACGGTGCGAATCGGCCAAAATCGCCGAAGCTCCGTTATTGAGCAACGTGGCAATATTGTGCAATTGGTCTTCTTTTTGGTCCGCCAAAGGAGCGCTCATCACAATATTGACTTTAGCTTGATCAATTTTAAATTTTACCAACTCTAAAAGCGTCGCACTCTCCAAACGAGGCGTAAAATCCGACATCACCACCGCCGTCGTTACACCGCCTTTAAGGCAACTTTGTGCGAGCTTGTCGATATGGTCTTGGTTGAGAATGCTATTGGAAAAACGTACGTTCAGATCGATCATCCCCGGAAGCAAAACCATGCCGTTAGCCTCTAAAACCTCCTCATGCGAAGGAGCGTTAAGGTTTTCTCCGATCGCAACGATCTTGTTGTCCTGAATCAACACGTCTTGTCTTTTTTCGTGAATTCGTGCGTTTTTAATAAGCATAGCTTCCTCGCTTGGATAGATTTTTTTTAAACGTCAAGATGCGTGCGTAAGATTGCTCGATGCTAGCTTGCGAAATTTCTCCGCTACGAACGGCATCCAGTAGAATTTTTTGAACCGTAAAGGGCATACTGGCATTATCGGCAAAATAATTGGTAAAAACAAGAATATCGCCGCCGGCTTGTACGCTTCGAATAACGCGCTGTTTAAAATCAAGCGTATTAGGCAAAGAGTCGGTACGTAAATTATGCACGAAAACAACGCCTTTGAAGTGCATCTTATCGCGCAGTAAGTTTTGAATGATCGTTTTTGAAAAAAGAGAAGGCTCTTTCGGGTCTAAATCGTTAATTTTGGCATGCGACATCAAAACCGCATCGATTTTATCGTAGGCAATGAGATCGTAATAGGGTTTGAGTTGCTCAAATCGCCATGAAGCCGAAGCATCCGCACGGCTTGAAAAATCATCCCATAAATTGGCTCCCGCATAGGGAAAATACTTAACGACAGGCGTCATACCGTTTCGATACATCGCATCGATAAATAAAAGGGCATACGTGGTAACGATCTCTTCGTAAGAAGCATAAGAACGCTCCGACTCTTTAGCGTTACCGGCGATTTTACGTTGTAAATCGAGTACGGGAGCTAAATTGACGTTTACGCCGCCTTTTGCCATAGAAGAGCACATGGCGTCGTAAATCGAGGCGGTTTCGTTCACGTCTTTACTCGTTGCGATTTCATTGGCACCGTATGCGGGAGCAAATCCTTTTTTGAGAGAAAAGAGATTTGCATCGCTCCCGTCATGTTCAACCGCAACGATCAAAGCCGCATCTGCCGGGGCTTGCGCTTTGAGATAATCGGTCAATTTTTTCAACTGGGCAACATTTTGGATATTTTTTTCCGTTAAAAAAACACCGCCTATTTTTTCGCGTTTAATATCTTTCGCGACTTGTTCAACCCACTTATCGCTCTCTTTCGTTCCGTCAAATCCGATCACGATCATTTGGGCAATCATCTCTTCCAACGACGTGCTTTTCGCACAGGCAAGACTAAGGCACAATGCCGTCAGTAAAAAAATTCGTTTCATCAATCCGCCAATAAATCTTTCACGCTTTGTTTGGGAGCCTTTCCCTTTAAGATCAAAGCAATTTCATGAGCAATAGGCGTATAAATAGCGTGTTTTGCTGAAAGCTCGAAAACGGCTTCAGAGGTATAAACACCCTCCGCCACTTCGCCTAATTCTTCCAAAATCGCGTCTAAAGCTTTGCCTTGCGCTAAAAAAAGACCGACGCGGTAATTACGCGAAAGCGTACTCGAAGCCGTTAAAAAAAGATCGCCCGCACCGCTAAGCCCCAAAAACGTCGCTTCTTTTGCACCGAAAAAATGACCGAAGCGTTGCATCTCTACCAAGCCTCTGGCAATTAAGCTCGCCCGTGCATTATTGCCGAGTTTTAATCCGTCGCAAATACCGCTAGCAATCGCCAAAACGTTTTTATAGGCACCGCAAACTTCCGCGCCGATGACGTCTTGCGAAATATAGGTTTTGATAAACGAAGGGAAAAATGCGCAAAACTCTTTGGCAAGGCTTTCATTGGAAGCATTGACGACGACCGCCGTGGGGAGAGCTTGCATCACTTCTGAAGCAAACGAAGGACCGGAAAGAAATGCCAGATGGGTTTCGGGTACGTACTGTGCAAAAATTTCATTTAAAAATTTTCCGCTTCCTTGTTCGATTCCTTTTGCGGCAACCAAAATTTTTTGCCCCGAAAAGCGAAAATGCTCTTCCAACCAACTTCGCACGACTTGCGCCGGTAAAGCAAAAATGAGATAGTCGCTTTGAAGGGCTTCTTCAAGTCCTACAAAATTTTCAACGGCTTTTGCGTGTCGCGACGTAATCTTACATGTAACATTACGGGAAATGGCAAACTGAAGCGCTTGCCCCCATTTTCCCGCTCCAATGACCGCTATACTCACAAAAAACCTTTGCGTTAGTGAAGTCTGGCTTTTAAAAGCTCGTTGACTTTGGAAGGATTGGCCGTTCCTTTGCTCTCTTTCATCGCTTGACCGACAAAAAAAGCAAAAAGCTTCTCTTTACCTGCTTTATATTCGGCGACTTTATCGCCGTTGGCGGCAATAATGGCATCGATGATCGCTACCAGTGCACCCTCATCGCTCATTTGTTGTAAGCCCAGCGTTGCAATCGCTTCATCAACGCCGACGCGATTTTGCATTAAATAGTCCAAAACCTCTTTGGCGGCTTTACCGCTAATCGTAGCATCTTCAATACGTTTAACGAGTAATGCCAACGTCGCGGCGTCAACCGGTGAATTCACAATCGTCACACCGTTTCCCAAACGACCTTGAAGCTCGACGCTTAGCCACGTCACGCTATTTTTCGGACTCGCACCGTGTTCGATCATCGTTTCAAAAAAGCGTGCCGTCTCGACACTTGCGGTAATCACGTTTGCATCGTACGCCTTGATGCCGTATTCCGTTACGAAACGATCTCTTTTCTCATCGGGTAATTCAGGGATTTGAATACACTCGGCTAACATATCTTCGGGAATCAGAACCGGTAATAAATCCGGATCGGGAAAATAGCGATACTCCGCACTGTCTTCTTTGGAGCGCATGCTGCGTGTTTCATTTTTATCGATGTCGAAAAGCCGTGTCTCTTGGACGACTTCTTGCTCGTATACGCCGTCTTCCCATGCCGCACTTTGACGCTCTACTTCGTAATCGATGGCTCTTTGGATGAATTTAAACGAGTTTAGGTTCTTAATCTCCGCTCTCGTATAAAGCTTCGTATCGCCTTTCGGGCGAATCGAGACGTTCGCGTCGCAACGAAAACTTCCCTCTTGCATATTCGCGTCGCTAATGTCGAGGTAACGCAAAATAGCATGAAGCTTTTTAAGGTATAAAACCGCCTCTTCGCTACTGCGCATATCCGGTTCGCTGACGATCTCTAACAGCGGTGTTCCGGCACGGTTAAGATCGACATGTGAGACGTTGCCGTGGTGAATATTTTTTCCCGCGTCTTCTTCGAGATGCGCGCGCGTAACCCCGATGCGTTTTTTCGTCCCGTCCTCAAAATCGATATAGATCTCGCCTGCTTCGACGATAGGTATTTCAAACTGGCTGATTTGATACCCTTTGGGTAAATCGGGATAAAAATAGTTTTTACGGTTAAAAATAGATTTTCGATTGATCGTTGCGTTGATGGCCGTTCCAAGCGCAATGGCTTTTTTCACCGCCTCTTTATTTAAAACGGGCAAAGCTCCCGGAAGGCCTAAGCAGACCTCGCACACGTTAGTATTGGGTTCATCGCCGAAACTGGTCGGACAACTGCAAAAAATTTTGGTTTTCGTATTTAACTGAGCATGAACCTCAAGTCCTATAACAACTTCAAATTCCATTAATAAGCCTTTGCGGATTAATCTAAAAACAAGCGGATAGAAGCAATTCCGTACACCCCAAGTGCTTCACACGCCTTGACATGCGCAGGTTTGACGATACCTCCAAGCGCGAAACATTTGAGAGAGATTTTATCATTTATTTCTTTTAACTTCTCTAAACCTACGGGCGTTCCTTTGCCGGGGGATTCGAAGATGGGACTAAACGTCAACGCATCGGCACCGTTTTTTTGTGCCTCTTCCGCTTCGCGTAAGGTATGCGTACTGACCACGACAAAAAGTCCTAAAGCTTTAGCCTCTTCAACGACATGTAACGCATTTGAGGGCAAATGTACGCCCAAAACGCCTAAACGATGAGCCAAACGGTAATCGCCATGGAGAAGGACGTTTGCATATAAATTTTGCGGAAGCAAAGCAAGAACCTCCGTAGCAAACACTGCATAATCGACAACATGTTTATCGCGCAAACAGATATAATCGACGCGGTGTTTTTGCGTAATGTCACGAAGTTTTTGCGCACAGATTTGCGCATCGGAAGTGTAATAAAGCGGATCAGTGATCAGATAGCGTTTGAGCATCGTTTGTGTCGATCCAGCGTTGCAATAAAGCCGTTTGCTTTTGCGCTTCCGAAAATTTGGCAATCTGCAAAGACGCCACTTCAAAAACAACCACAAAAAGTGCTCCGAAGAGAAAACAAAAAAGCCCGATCACGCAAGCGACGATCCATCCGAAAGGTAAGAAGAGTAAAAAGAAGTAAGTCCCGCCGGCAATTGCAAGAGCCCAAGAGGCACCTTGCAAAAAGCTCAGCAGTTTTTCAAAACGCGTGAAATCTTTAGTGTTCTTCACTGATCAAGACCGCACCTGCAAGATAAACGTACGTTAAGATCATAAAAATAAACGTTTGTAAAAGTGCGGAAAACGTTAAAAGCGCATATGCGGGAAGCGGAGCAACCCAAGGAGCAAGCATTAAAACTACCGCCAAGAAAATATCTTCGCCTTTGATGTTACCGAAAAGTCGGAAGGAAAGGGAAATAATACGCGAAAAATGCGAAACGATTTCGATAGGAAACATTAACGGAGCCAAAAGTTTGACCGGTCCCATAAAATGTGCGAAATAGTGAACGACGCCGTTGACGCGGATACCTTCAAAATTATAATAAACAAAAACCATTAACGCCAATGCCAATGTCATGTTTAGACTGCTTGAAGGTGCTTCAAAACCGGGAACGATACCGATCATATTGGCAACAAAAACAACCAAACCGATGGTTGCTACAAGCGGTAAATATTTGCGAGATAACTCTTCTCCGATGACGTCTCTGCCCATAGAGATAACGCCTACAAGATATGCTTCCATAACGTTTTGTACGCCGCTTGGGACCAATTGCATCTTAGACGTTGCCATTTTGGCGAGTCCCAAGACGATCAATGCTACCAAAAGAATGTGGGATACGAAAAGAAAGTTATGGTCGTGACTGATTAAGCCTACAAAGGTAAAAATTTCACCCATTACACCGTTCCTTTAATTATTATTTGCGTGATTGTATCGATAAATCATTTAATCATTCATTAAGACTTCGCTTTTTGGCGAAGCTTTGTGACTTGTTCACCGCCGATACCCCAATTGTCGGTATCGACTTCATCGATAACGACGACGGTCGTCGAACGATTTTTTCCTAACACGTCGACCAATAAATCGGTCACGCCCGCAATGAGTTTTTCTTTTTGCTCTTTGCTGGCACCTTCTTTGGTTATTTTGATATTGACATAGGGCATGGCATCTCCTGATTGAGTAGTCGATCGGCACGAAGGAGTGCCGTATCGATATGATCGGTAATGTTTTCTTGTCCGACGTTTTTATCAAAACCGAGGCGTTCCATTTTATGTTTAATACGCTCGTTGACGCCGGAGAGTACAAGAACCGTTCCGTTGCTTTGACACAACTCTAAAAATTCTTCCAAAGCATGTAATCCCGTCGCATCGATCATGGGAACATGACGCATTCGTAAAATAAATACTTTAGGGGCATCTTCCAATTCACCCAAAATATTTTTCAAACGATCGGCGACGCCAAAGAAAAAAGGACCGTTAATTTCATACACTTCGACGCCTTGCGGGACGATTTTATTGCTAATGGCATGCGCGTCGGTTTCGTCAATCGGCTCGTCGGTTTCGTCAAAAGGCATAACCACGCTCTCTTTCGTGTCGATAATCCCCGTCACGTCGATCATACGCTTGATAAATAAAAGACCCGCCAACATAATGCCCGTTTGGACGCCGGTGTTCAAATCGATAAAAACGGTCAAAAAGAAAGTCATTAAAAGTACGACGACATCGTTTCGTTCCGACTTAAGTGCAATCGCTTTAAAATGATGAAATTCGCTCATATTCCATGCAACGACCACTAAAATTGCCGCCAGTGCCGCCAAGGGAATTAATAAAATCAATTTTGAAAACAAAAACATAAAGATCAATAGCATCAACGCGTGCAACATACCCGAAACCGGACCGTATGCACCCGATTTAATATTGGTTGCCGTTCGAGCGATCGCACCCGTCGCCGCAATACCGCCGAAGAGCACCGACCCGATGTTAGCGACGCCTTGAGCGATCAGCTCCTTGTTGGAATGGTGATGATCGCCCGTCATACCGTCTGCAACGACACACGAAAGTAAAGACTCGATTGCCCCTAAAATCGCTATCGTAATAGCATCGGGGAAAACGGCGCGAATTTTTTCCAGCGAAAAAGCGGGAATCGAAGGTGACGGAAGCGTCGAAGGTAACGATCCGAATTTCGATCCTATCGTTTCAACCGGTATATTAAACCACCAAACCGCAAACGAAGCAAAAACAATGACTAGCATCGGAGCGGGAACACGCGGAAAACGATGGCGAAGTTTAATTAACATCGCGATGCTGATCAGCCCTATAGCCAGTGCGTAATAATTCACATGTAAGACTTCATGCGAATACAAAACCCATTGATCGGTAAATTCCGCCGGCATTTTTGCAATCGGCAAGCCTAAAAAATCTTTGATTTGCGATGAAAAAATAATTAAGGCAATACCGCTCGTAAATCCCACCGTTACGGGATACGGAATAAACTTGATGATATTGCCGAGTTTAAAAACACCCATTAAAACGAGCATTCCGCCGGCTAAAAACGTCGCAATCACCAAACCGTCATAGCCGTGTTTTAAAATCACCGCATAAAGTACCACAACAAAAGCCCCCGTAGGACCTCCAATCTGATACCTGCTACCTCCGAGTAAGGAGATAATAAACCCCGCAACGATCGCCGTAAAAAGACCGCGTTCGGGACTTACGCCGCTGGCAATCGCAAACGCCATCGCCAAAGGTAAGGCAATAATCGCCACCGTCGCTCCCGCAAGCACGTCCGAAGAAAAGTGTGCGAAAGTGTACCCTTCCTTTAAAAGCGTATAGCTTCTAGGAAGCCAATTTTTTACATTCATCAAAACCGCCTTTCTTTACAGTATTTGTTTCTCCTGTCCTAAGCGATACAGGGCAAAATCGAATTTGACGGGATCGTTAGGATCAAGTGTTTTTAAGGCATCGGTCAGCTCGAGAACCGCTTTAAAATCGTATGTTTTACGCGTAATCAACCCTAATTTTCGACCGACGCGAAACGTATGCGTATCTAAGGGCATCAAAAGGTCTTGAGGACGAACCTCGTTCCACAAACCCAAGTCCAATGCGTCGCAACGAACCATCCAACGTAAATACATATGCCATCGTTTGTAAGCGGAAGTCGGGTTAGATGAAGGAATTGTACCTAAGAGAAACTGATACCCTTTTGAACGATACGGATTAGAAGCGTACAACATGTCGATCAGTACGGCAATTCCGTCCATAACGTTTTGCTTTTTTCGATACCCGCGTAAAAACAGTTTTTCCAAACTTCCGTGCGTCTCTTTGAGGCGTTTGAGCGTTATAAAAAATGCTTGAATGTCAAGACTGCTTTGAAAACGATAATACGAAGATTGCAAAGCCTCGGCGATATGCGATTCGCTTGTTTCCAAAAGGCTAAAGTCCAAACTCTCTAAAAAATGCACGATCGCTTGAGCATTTCCGTAAGCAAAAAGCGCACAAACCAAAGCGACGTATTCGTCTTTATACCACGAAGCGACCATTAAAGGATCGGGTTTTGAAACGGATAATTCTAAAGCGCAATTGCGTTTAAGAGCTTCTTCGCGTAAACGATCGGCAATGCTTTTATGCATCGCGTAAAGCCTCTTTTTCGTTACTTTTTTCTTGAAGGTAATCGGAAAGTTGAAGCAAAGAAAACGTCACTAAAAAGATCAAAAGACCGGGGAAAAAACTCAGCCACCACGCAATGTCGATAACGTCGCGCCCTTCGCTTAAAATAACGCCCCAACTGATTTGAGGCGGCATAATGCCGATTCCCAAAAAACTCAATCCGCTTTCGGAAAGTATCGCGCCGCTAACGCCGAAGGTAAAACTGATGAAAAAGATAGGTGCAAGTAAAGGAGCGAAATATTTAAAAATAATTTTAAACGTTCCTACATGTGAGAGTTGTAAAATTTTGATAAACGGCGCATTGGAAATCGCAAAGCTCTCGCTTCGAATCATACGCGCCATGCCCATCCATCCCGTCACCGAGATAATCACAACAAGTATCCACACCGACGCATTCATATAACTAATCAACGCCAAGAGTAAGAAAAAAGTCGGAAACGTTAAAAAAAGATCGATCACGATAATAACCAAACGATCGACGCCTTTTTGAAAAAAACCAGCGCTAATGCCGATCATCAAGCCGATGACACTTGCAATAAAAGCACTACCGAGTCCGATTAAAAGCGAAATTTGACCGCCGAGCATTAAACGGGCTAAAAGATCGCGCCCCAAGCGATCGGTTCCCAAAAGATGATCACAATCGGGTGCTAGCAAAATGGCGTCGGGATGGAGATCGTAAGGCGAAATATGATAGAAAAAAGGCGCACCGAAGCATAAAAAGAAAATGAGCACCAATAAACAGGTGCTCGCGTAAGGAAAGCGTTTCACTAGGATTTAATTCCTAAGAGCGTGTCTAACATTTGATCGATTGTCGTAATAATTTTAGCCGCCGCTGCGAACGATTTTTGGTATTGCATCAAATCGATCAGCTCTTCTTCCTTGTTAACACCGCTAATCGATTGAAATTCGGAAGTAATCGTCGCATTTAAAGCTTCATTCGTATCGTATTGACTTTTTGCCGCGGAAGCATCCGTAGCTATCTTAGCCGTAAACGCACTGTATTGACCTTGAATCGTCCCCTGAGAAATCGAACCGTCTTTATGGTAAAAATTCAAAGAAGTATATTGAAGTTGAAGCATACTATTGGCGACACTATGGTTTCCGGCGATGGGAGCTCCGTATCCTTGTAAAGCGGAGGGATTTTCTTTGTATTCCGTTTTAACGTTAATATTTGAAGCGTCGTTACCCGTTAAAAACTGACTCACGCCGATAATACCCGGAAAATTACTGCCGTTGTCTTTAATCGCAACTGTATAGCCGTTATTTAAAGAAGTGGGACTAATAGAAAAAGAGCCGTTGTCCATAAACTCTGCTTTAAAATAGTCGCTGACGTCATTGAGGGCGTTATTATCGTGATTATCGTCCGTATCGCTGTTAAATTGCGTTAAGATACTTTGCGAAAACGTATCGTCACTCATCGTCGTCATACCGTTAATGTTAAGCGTTTTTCGTGCAACCTCTTTTCCGTTGGTATCGTAAACGATGACGTCCATAGACCCGTCGTTCATATTGTTGTAAACGTTTTTAAGAGATTCGTTACCTTGAAGCGATAATGAAGGGCTATCCATACGTTTTTGAGCGCTTTGGGCGTAAATATTGTTGGTTTCCGTAATAAACGTTTGAGCAAAACTGTCAAGATCGTCTATATATCCTTGTAAAATACCGTCCTGCGGGTATCCACCGTTGACGCTCTTATCGATAACGCGTCCTCTGAGATCCAAGATAGCACCGATTTTACCGCCGGATAATTGTTCCGTTAACCCGTACAAACGCCCGTCTTGCATTTGTGAAGAGATAGAATAATAACTGCTTTCGTTAGAAGAGTTATCGATAACGATCGGATGAAATGTAGGTCCGTCTACAAAAGAAGCCCCTGATATATTAAGATAGTATTCTTTTCCCGTATCGGTCATATTGGCATCTACGGTCGTATCGCTGGTAATATTGCCTTTAAAAACGGAAATATTAACTAATTTAGATAACGTTAACTCCAATTTATCGCGTTGATCGCGTAAATCGTTGGCGGAAGCCCCTTTTGTCGCTTCGACAATACCGATTTGTTTATTCAAATCCGCAATTTGGCTTCCGATGCTGTTCATCTCGTCGACGGCCGTTTTTAATTGTGTGTTCATAGAGTCTTGCAAACTTCTTAACGAATCCCTTGTCGATTGAATATTGGTCGTTAAGGTAACGCTTTTTTGAATTAAAGCAATTTTTTGAGAACCTTCCGTCGTATTGGAAGCTAAATTACTCCACTCCGTAAAATAGTTTGTTAAATCTTGCGCCAATCCTGAATCGCTCAAATCGGGAAAATATTTTGCCGTTTCCTGTAAGGTTTTAGTCGAAAACGTATCGTAAGAGAGATTCGAAGAAGCTTCACGTAGCTTTGAATAAACGAATTCATCATGGATACGAACGATAGAAGTAACGGAAACACCGCTTCCTATACTCACGCCTTGCGTATAAAGAGGTGAACTTGCCGCAAACGAGACGCGCTGACGCGTGTACGAATCGTTGTCGGCATTGGAAATATTTTGACTGGTCGTCGCTATGGCGATTTGAGAAGCGTTAAGTGCCGTTTTTCCGGTATTGAGCGTGCTAAAAAGGCTCATCTTTAAGCCCTTACTTTCAGTAATGAAGCCGGCTTATGATTGGAAGCAGTATACCCGTCCATTTCTCGAGGGAAGATACTATCCAACAGAACGTTATAAAACTGGCTGACGGTTACGACGTATCGTGCATACTGTTTATTGCACGTTTTGAGCTCGGAGAGTTTGGTTTTCATATAGGCTAAAAGTTGTTTTTGCTCTGGTTCAAGAAGCTCTTCAAGCGATTTTTGTCCGCTCTCTTTGAGCATTTTCATTAACTCATTATCTAGCAGTGATTTTTTATGTTCAAAAGAGCGAAGTAAATCTTCTTTAATTTTAGCGCGCTCGAAAACGTTGACATGTTTGGCAACCTTGATATCCACAATATCTTTTTCTGTTTGTTCAATCAGGTTTTCAATATCTTTGATCGCATTTTGTAGATAATGAGTTAACATTTTTTTATCCTTTTGAATAGAAAGGACTTAGAGCAACTCTTCCGTGATCGCTTTTGCCGTTTTTTTCAGATCGACTTTATAGGTTCCTTCTTCGATCTCGGCTTTTAGCGTAGAGAGCTTGTCTATGCCTTCGCTTTTTTCGGTTTTTCCGGCACTCTTTACGGTGTCGTCTTTGAATGCACTGCCTTGTACGTACGCCGCGTTGGACGCTTGAACGGTTGAAATCATTTGAGACCCTTTATAGTTTAACGTTTGTGTTAACCCTATATCGTCTAAAACAATAAAACTTTAACGCCCTTCTTTCAAATAATTAAAAAGCATCTGACTAATTCCGAGTCCGCCGCTGAGTGCCGAACTCATCGTATCGTTATACATCGATCGATAAATTTTATCTCCGGCATCTTTGGGGAAAAGCGGATCTTGTTCCTCCGTGTCCGTAGCGATGTCTAAAATTTGCTTAAGGAAAAAAGCTTCAAATTTATCGGTTTGTTCTTTCAGCAAAGCATCGCTTTGAGACGAATGACTTGTCGCCGAAGCCGTTTTAATATTCGTCGTCGGTAAAGATGCATAATTCGCATTCATCAATGCAAGCGAAGTATCGTTGCTGCTCATCATATGACCACCAGTTGTGCCGTAATGGCACCGGAGCGTTTGATATTTTCAAAAATAGAGATAATATCTTTGGGTTTTGCCCCCAATTTATTGAGTGCCCTCGCCACGTTAGCAACGGTCATGCTCTCTTCTTGCATTTTAATGCGGTTTTCGCTTGCGGCTATTTGAACATTACCGCCGATATCGACATTTTTATCGCTTGGAATGTTATCGTTTGCTTCGATTTTGATCGTAATATCACCATGGGTAATGACGACGGGATCGACTTTAATATTAACACCCGAAACGATCGTTCCCGTGCGCTCGTCGATAATAATTTTGTCTTCACGTTCGTATTTAACTTGGGTATCCAGCGTTTTTGCCAAAAACTCGACGGACGTATAATTTGCGGGCTTCATCAAACGAATCGTTCGAGAATCGGTTGCTACGGCTATTTTTTTACCGAACGCACGATTGAGTTCGTTTTGAACGGATACCGCCGTATTAAAATTTGCCTCTTTTAACGAAAGGTTGATAAATTCTTGTTCGTGTAAGTCAAATTCGATTTCGCGTTCCACAAGAGCTCCACCGAAAATATTTGCCGATGCCGGATGATTGACCTGTCCTTTTTCTTTGCCGTTCATACCGCCGATCGTAAGCGAACCTTGTGCAAGAGAGTAGATTTTCCCGTCGACGCCTTTAAGAGGCGTTAGCAAGAGATTGCCGCCTTGCAAGGATTTGGCATCGCCGATGGATGAGACCGAGACATCGATTTTATCGCCTTGACGCGCAAAAGCGGGCAGCTTTGCGGTAACTACTACAGCGGCGATATTTTTAGATTTAATATCCGCCGGATCGATTTTAACGTTCACGGTCTGTAAAAGATTCGACAAAGAGCGAAGCGTAAATTCCGAAGAAGAACCGTCCCCCGTTCCATTTAGTCCCACGACCAAGCCGTAACCGATCAGTTGGTTTTCGCGCACGCCGATGACGTTGGCGACATCTCCGAGCCTTTCAGCGAAAAGCGACGATACGATGGAAACAATTACCAATGAGATGTTGATAATTTTCATTTATTCCCTTTACATGTAGCATTCTTGCTAAGTGTAAAGCAATTCGCGTTCCAAAGATTTATCGGTAATACGAGAGGGAACTTTTTCCAAATTTTTTCGTTTTTTGAAGGGTATATGAGCCGATCGTTTCAGGTAAGACTTCCGCACTCATATGTTCTACGATAGCGGCTATCGTTTTTTCCTGCGGTAACGAGGCGATTAAGCGAAGCGTATTTTGATACACGTCTTCCATTCCTTCGCGAATCGAAAAAGGAGGATCGAAATAAAAATAGGTCGGCGTGCGTAATGTAGAAAAAAGCGTGGGTAAAAGCATAAAACTATCTCCGCAAATGACCGTCGTGCGTGCATCGTCGATCGCTTTACAATTACGCTTCAAAATGCGGGCGGCATCATGGTCTTTTTCGATAAAGTAAGCATGATCGGCACCTCGGCTGAGTGCTTCAAGCCCGATAGAACCGCTTCCGCCGAAAACTTCGACAAACGCGTTGTCGATTAATTCGTATTGTAAGGTATCGAACAACGAACCTTTTAAAATTGCTTTTGTACTGCGCGTACTTTCCAAAGAAGGCAATTCAAGCTTTTTCCCTTTATATTTTCCCGTATTAATCGTCGTATATAAAGGCTTAGTTACCATAATAACTCCGAATCGTCTGAATCAAATCTGTTCTAAATTGATCGGTCAATGCCGTAATCTTTTCTTCAAGGGCATAGGTGCTTTTAGGTAAGTCGCTCATCAGACCGTCCATACTGTTTTGCACCATTAAAAGATGTTGGAAAAATTTATCAAGCTCTAACAAAAGCGTCGATTTTGAAAACGGTATATTTAAATTTCCCTCGGAGGGGGCAATATAAAAAACCGGCTTATCAAGTTCGATTTTCTTGTCGCTAATGACGAAATCACATTGTTTATACGCAACAATCGCATCGCCCAAAAACGACTTAAGCGCACGGCTTAATAAAAGAGATTGACATACAACGGCAATCTTCATCGGCTTCCTTTAAGATACAATATCGCGAAATATAACACACAATCTCTTAAAGAGTTAAACAAAAAAAAAGATGTGTCGATTTAGGTCAATAGGAAATAAACAACTTACGGAGTAAGGAGAGCTATCATGGATATTTTTAGCGCGACCAGCAAACATGTTGAAGCTACTACTACGCCCAAATCGGCAAATGTTATGCCGACCAAGCAAGTAGAACACTACAGTGAAACAACCGACGCCAATCCAGACAATCAAAAAGATCAAACGAAAGACGTCAAAGCCTCCCTTGAAAAAACGGTCAAAGAGTTGAACGAGCAAATGGACATGCTTGACACCAACCTTAAATTCGGTTTTAACGATAAAATCGACATTATGTACGTCAATGTCATGGAAAAAAGTACGGGTAAACTTATTCGTAAATTTCCGACGGAAGAAGCCATGAATCTGTCGGCAAAAATGAAAGAAATCGTAGGAATGATTTTTGATAAAAAAGGATAGAAGATGGCAACTTCAAGCTTAAGCTCACTCGGGCTCGGAAGCGACGGTGCTCTTAGTTACGATACGATTGATAAATTACGTACCGTCGATGAAAAAGCGCAATTGGATCCTATTGATAAAAAAATCACGACCAATACGACCAAACAAAATGACTTAACGTCCTTAACCTCTTTGGTAACGACGTTAAAAACATCTACCAACTCGCTTGCCAGTGAAATGACGTACCTTAAAAGAACTACGACCGTTTCGAACAGTGCCGTTTCGATTACGGCGCAATCAGGTACGGACGTTCAAGATTTTTCGTTACATGTCACGACCCTAGCCAAGCAAGACGTTTATCAGTCCAAGACATACACGTCTCAAACCGCTACGTTTGCTTCGGCCGACGATACGTTAACGCTCAAAATTAACGGTAAAAGTTACGATTTTAACGTAACCTCGACGACAACTTTATCCGAGCTTAAAGATATGATTAACGATAAAGCAGGAGACAAGGTAACGGCTTCTATTTTGAATGTCGGAGGCACAGAACCGTATCGTTTAGTTATTAAGTCGGATACGACGGGAAAAGATAATGCCATAACACTTTCCTCAACGGGTACGACCAATGCTGACTTAGGCTTTAGCACGGCAGCCAACCATTTACAAGAAGCGACGGATGCTTCTTTCACGTATAACGGAGTGGCAATTTCACGTGCAACCAACACGTTTGACGATCTGATTAAAGGCGTTAGCGTTACGTTAAACGAGACGCAAGAAACGGGCAAAAATACAACCGTATCGATTACGCAAGATTCCAGCGAACTAAAAAAAACCGTTGAATCCCTCGTCTCTTCGTATAATAGTTTAATGTCGCAACTCACGGAACTGACAAAATACGATATCGATACGAAAACCGCCGGAACATTCCAAGGCGTCAGCCAAATTACGGCATTAAGCAGAGAAGTACGCAAACAAGTCTTAAGCGTCGATTCCGAAGGTAGAAGCTTGGCAGACTACGGCCTCGAATTAAATACTGACGGACAGCTTGAATTTGACTCATCGGTATTTGACAAAAAAATGAAAGAAGACCCTGCCGAACTTCAAGAGTATTTTAGAGGTTCAACCACGTACAAAACGACGCAATACATCGGAACTCCCGTTGCTTCCGATGCTCTGAATATCGCTACGGAAGAATTTAAAATCAACGGAACTTCCATCACGTTTTCCACATCCGCAGGTGCCACGGCGGCCGAAAATCTTACGGCCTTACAAACGGCGATTAATAAAGCAGGCATTTCGGGAATCGAAGCGACATTGGGTAGCAATAATAATATCTACCTCAAAAGCACGATTCAAGGTTTGGACATCGAAATTACGGGCGATAAAACTAAGCTGGCATCTTTAGGATTACAACCGACGACGGCTTATGCGCAAAGCGAAACCAAGGAAGGTGTTTTTACCTCGTTTAATACGCTCTTAAACTCTTATACCAATAGTAAAGACGGTATTTTGTCGCTTTATAAAACAAGTTTAACGACGGAGAAAAAATCGCTAACTACGGAACGTGAAAAAACCGTCACAAATTTGGATAAAAAATACGACTTGATGGCAAAACGTTTTGCCGAGTACGATAGGATTATCAATCAACTTCAAACAAGTTTTGACTCTTTATCGCTAATGATCAAACAATCTTACACGTCACAAAATTAATTTATTTAAGGAAAATAGAATGTACTCCAATCTAGCATACTCAACTTACTCACAAAATAACATCTCGATAGAATCACCTGAAAAGTTGATAAAAATGCTATACGAAGGTATTTTACGCTTTGCTTCTCAAGCAAAAAGAGCCATAGAAGACGGAAATATCGAAAAACGAACCTATTGGATTAACCGCACTTCCGCTATCTTCGCAGAGTTAATTCATTCACTTAATTACGATAACGGTCGAGTTGCATACTACCTGCAAGGTCTTTATACGTATCAGTTAAAATTGCTTTCGGAAGCCAATTTAAACAACGATACCGAAAAATTAGATCAAGTCATGAACGTAGCACGCGGCCTTTTAGATGCGTGGAAAGACGAAACCGAAAATGTCATGGAATAACGATTTTACGGTAGCCTTGGTTTCAAAAAACGATCACGAGATAGAACGATTGCTCGCACGAATGCCGCAATTTACTACTCGAGAAGAAATGCAGTGTGCACAAGCGTTGATTCAAGAAGCCTTAACGTATATGCAAGATGAACGTCGTGGTATACAAGAGGCGATGCAAAAACTTAAAAAAACACGCGATTTCATTGCCTCTTCGGAAATATTATCATCCTACGAAAAAGAGTACAGAGGGTAAAACGACCCTCCTTCTATTTAGTCTTCAAAACACTTTTGAATCAACGCTGCACTCTCAGGCTTTGTCATCAAAGAGACAATCACCGCGGTCAGTGCCGAAAGTGGCAGAGCGATCATCATTGCATCAACAAAGATGATTTTGCCGCTTAAGAGCGAATCCACCCCAAAAAGCATTTTTGCAACACCTAGCTGTTTGGCTTCTTGAAAGTGCACAAACAACAACCAAAACGTCGTTACCACCGTTCCTACGATCATCGAAGCGATGGCTCCTTTTTTGGTCATGCGTTTCCAAAAAAGTCCACCAAAATAGGTCGGTAAAAAGATGCTCGCACACAATGCAAAAAAGATCGCCGTACTGCGTGCGATGATAGCAGGTTGTTTGTCAAACACATAGGCTAAAGAGACCGAGATCACGATCATGACGATGATTCCTACACGCGTAATGAGCAGAGAATTGGGATTGTTCTTGCCTGCAAGTTGTTCAAAAACATCGCGACCAATCGCCGTTCCCATCGCATGAAATTGACTCGAAAGCGTACTCATCGCCGCTGAAATTAGGGCAAATAAAAAGATAAACGCAAACCATTTAGGCATCGCGGCATTGATAAAATGTGGAATCACCTTTCCGATACCGCCTGTGCTTTGAAGCGCGTTTTTGCCCTCGTTAAATTCATAATACCAGACGTTCGTCACCGAACCCACCAGATAGATAATGCCCGTCATGGCGATAATAAAAATACCACCGATCAAAACGGCACGGTTTAGTTCATTTTTGCTTTTCACGGTCATAAAACGCACCACCAACTGTGGTTGTGCCAAAACACCCACGCCCACGCCCATCGCGATAGTTGTGATGATAAAAAGCCATCCCTCAGAGAGGAAAACGGGCATCTTGTTCCAACCTTGAAATCCCCAGTTCATCGAGAGTTTCATCAAAAAATCAGGACTTCCCGCGGCGAGTTCTTTGATGTTTACATGTAAAAGCGGTGCAACAGTTTTATCCCACACCATATCGAGTTTTGAAAGACCCGCATCCATACCGCCAACGGCATCAAACACCATCACCATCAAGATGATCATCGCGACAAACATAATGACCCCTTGAAGCGCGTCGGTTAACATAACGCCTTTCAGACCGCCCGCTAAAACATACCCCGTGACGATCACGGACATTACCAAAAGTGCGATGTGATAATCAACATGGAAATACGCGACCAAAAATTCTGTTCCGCCAATTAAAACTGCTGAAGTGTAGAGAGGCATAAAAATTGTGATCAAAACGCCGCCGAATACCTGAATAAATTTCGAATGAAAACGTCGGCCTAAGAGTTCAGGAAAGGTGTGTGCGTTGAGGCGAATACCCATTTTTCGCGTTGGATTGCCCAGAAAAACAAACGCGATGAAGACGCCGATGAAGATGTTACAAAAGGTCAACCACAACAGCGAATTACCAAGCCACGCCGCCACGCCACCAAATCCTACGATCGCCGCAGTAGAGATAAACGTCGCTCCATAACTCAGCGCCATGACAAACGGATGGGTATTGCCTCCTGCGATCAAGTAATCTGCGGAACTTTTGGTCTGTTTGTATCCGACATAGCCCAAATAGGCTAATACAGCAAGATAAACGATGATGACGATATTTTCGATCAGATTCATCCCAAATCCTTCGTCATTTTTGCTTCGTCTTTTTCCCAAGACTTGGTGCTTAGCACCTTCTCTTCTTTGTCTTTATTCCAGTTGATGACACCGTAAATCACGCACAAAAGTGCACTTGCGTTCATCAGCCAAAATGCCGCTCCAACCCCTAGATCAAATGTTCCCATTCACAGCTCCCACCTTTTAATGTTCCTTAAAGTAATATAAAATGCTTTAATGAACCTTTAGCCGAACAATTAATGGATTCTAAAAAATAGGTGAAGTTTCAAAATTGCCCACTTTACATGTAAGGATTTTGCGAAGATGGCTTAGATAAGTAACTTATAATCTTACTTTCAATAGGCTTTAAACCATTATACACTTTGTACTGGAGCGCCGCGACGATGAAACAGATTTTGATGGGAAATGAAGCGATTGCCTTAGGGCTCATTCATGCGGGTGTCGATATGATTTCAGGGTATCCTGGAACACCCTCAAGCGAGATTTTGGGAAACTTTCAAAAGTTTCGCGACAAGAACAAACTGAATGCCTACGCACAATGGGCGACCAATGAAAAAGTGGGCTTTGAAGTCGCCTACGCAGGTGCCATTTCGGGTAAACGCACCTGTGCGACGATGAAGCAAGTCGGACTCAATGTCGCCAGTGACGCACTGATGAGCGCTTCGTACATCGGACTTAAAGGTGCGATGCTCTTGGTCTCCTGTGATGACCCCGGCTTTTACTCCTCCCAAACCGAACAAGACAGTCGAAGCTTTGCCAAGTTTGCAAAAATCCCCGTGCTTGATCCTGCCACACCGCAAGAAGCGTACGATATGGTCAAACTTGGCTCTGAGCTATCGCACCACTTTGAATCCGTGGTGATGCTTCGCCCCGTCATGCGCGTGAGCCACGCCAGAGAGATTTGCGAGGTCGATGATACGATAAGCGTAAACGCCAATGAGGGCAATTTTGAGCGCAATATTCCGCGTTGGGGTGCGGTTCCTCCTGCTGGGAGATTTCGCCAAGGTTTAGAGCAGATTGAGCGTTTGGAAGCGATTAAGACGTGGAACTGGGAACATCTCATTGAGCCTAAAACGCACCACTTAAAAGGCGCTAAGGTACTTTGTCTTACCAGTGGCACGGGCGATGGTTATGTCAAAGAAGCCGTGGAAGAGCGTGGCATTCAAGCCGATATTTTAAAACTCGACATGCCCTACCCGCTTCCCAAAGAAAAGCTCGAAGCGCTTTTTGCACCTTACGAAAAAGTGATCGTTTTTGAAGAGAGTTACCCCTGTATCGAAGAGCAGTTAAGCTCACCAAAACTCTACGGGAAACTGACCAAACACGTCCATCTCATCGATGAATTTTCTAAAGACAAAGTGCTCGCTGCGTTTGCTAAAGCAGGTGTCATGGAGCCAAATCATGCGTACCAAAGTGAGAAGTACGAAAAAGAACTTCCCAAACGCCCACCCAATATGTGCCCCGGCTGTCCGCACCGCGACGTGCATTATGCTATTACCAAAGTCTTTAAAAAGAAAAAGTCCATCTACACCTCTGACATCGGCTGTTACACGTTAGGACTCAATCAAGCGGCGATTGATACCATCTTATGCATGGGTGCGAGTGTTTCGATGGCGAGTGGTTTTAGCATCTCTGATCCCGATAAAAGCGTTATTGCAACCATCGGCGATAGTACCTTTATGCACTCAGGTATTGCACCGCTTATTAACGCGGTGTACCAAAACCATAAGTTTGTCCTCATTATTTTAGACAACTCCACCACCGCAATGACGGGTCGACAAACCACGCCTGAGCGCACAAACCCTTATCAAATCGACATTAAACGCATCGTTGAGGGGTGTGGTATCACCTGTCACGAGTACGTCTACGAGCAAGACCTAAACAAAACCGTCGGTTTCGTCAAATCGCTTCAAGAAGCCTACAAAACCGCTACCGCACCAGTCGTCGCGGTTATTCGTGAATTTTGTGTACTCGATAAAGACAATGCCGCGGGACGCCTTGGCAATGTGAGTGTCGAAGTCGATGAAGACAAATGCGTTGCATGCGATTCGTGCATCACCAACTACAAATGCCCACCGATGTTCTACAACGATGCAGGCAAAATGGCTATCGATCCGTTCTTGTGTGCAGGATGCGGCTCGTGCCTTGATGTGGTCTGTCCAACCGACGCGTTTGTGAAAAAAGAGGAGAACTAATCATGAAATATCAAATCGTTATCGCAGGTATCGGCGGACAAGGTGCGGTCTTTTTGGTCAAAGTGCTTAGCATCGCCTCAGCCCTTGCAGGTCAAAAATGTTTAGGCACGGAAAACCACGGCATGAGCCAACGCGGCGGCTCGGTTTCATGCTATGTCAAAATCGGCGACTTTTACGCTCCTGCCATTGATGAAGGACAAGCCGACCTTTTGATCGCACTTGAGGGCAATGAAGCGTTACGCAATATCCAGTATCTAAGCAAAGACAAAGGTGTCATCGTTGTCAATGCACCCAAAAGTTTTCCCAAAGTCGACTTTGAGACCCACAGCATCGACGCGTTTAAAAAAGCAAAAGCAAAAGCGTTTCCCATCGATGCGCTCAACGTCTATATGCTAGGCGTTACGCTAGCACTTGATACACGATTTCCGTTTACATGTAAAGAGATCGAAGAGGCGATTACTGCGATGAATGCGAAAGTTGCGGAGAAAAATATCGCGGTGCTTCACCAAGGCATCAACGATGCAAAGGCAAAGAAATGATCTGGTCCAAAGAGGAGACATTACCACGTCATAAACTAAGCGAGCTTCAAACCGAACGCCTCAAAGAGACCGTCGCGCGTGTTTACGCCAATGTGCCGTTTTATCAGAGAAAATTTGCAGAACTGGGCATCACGCCTGAAGATATTACCTCCATCGACGACATCGCAAAATTGCCGTTTACGAAAAAGCAAGATTTGCGCGACAACTACCCTTTTGGGCTTTTTGCGGTCAAAAAAGATGCAGTTGTGCGCGTTCACAGCAGTAGCGGAACGACGGGAAAACCCACCGTTGTTGGATACACCAAGGCTGATCTTGATACATGGAACGAAGTGATGGCGCGCGTCTTTACGATGGCGGGCGTCACAAGCGAAGACACCTCACACAATGCGTACGGTTACGGTCTTTTCACAGGCGGTCTGGGGCTTCATTATGGGGCTGAAACCGTCGGTGCGACCGTTGTGCCAAGCAGTGGCGGTTTTACCTCACGCCAACTGATGCTGATGAAAGACTTTGAAGCAACCGTGTTGACCTCTACGCCCTCCTTTGCGCTTCACATGGCAGAAGCCGCGGTCGCTGAGGGCTACGACATAAAGAAAGATTTCAAACTCAAATGCGGCATCTTTGGAGCGGAACCGACCAGTCTGGGACTTAAAGAAGAAGTGGCAAAGGTTTGGGGCATTCACTACTGTGAGATTTACGGACTCTCTGAGATCATCGGACCGGGTGTGTCGAGCAACTGTTTTGAGAGCAAAGATCTGCACGTCTTTGAAGACCATTTTTACCCCGAAATTATCGACCCTAAAACGCTGGAAGTTTTGCCGTATGGCGAAAAAGGCGAACTGGTTATCACCAGTCTGACCAAACAAGCGTTTCCGATCATTCGCTACCGAACAGGCGACATCACCTCGTTGGATAGAACCCCATGCAAGTGTGGCAGAACGCATGTGCGCATGAAAAGTGTCATGGGTCGCGTGGATGACATGCTCATCGTCAACGGTGTCAACGTCTTTCCATCGCAAGTCGAACACGTGCTTTCCAACATCGAGGGCATCACGCTCAATTATCAAATCATCGCCGATAAAAAAGGCTACCTTGATAAATTAGAGATCATGGTGGAAGTGACTGAAAATATGCCACTGGATAGCATCGGGCAACTGGAAAGCTTGAAAAAGAAGATCCAACACGAACTGCTCAACAACCTCTACATTAACGCCGAGATCAAACTCGTTGAGCCACGAACCATAGAACGCAGTGTCGGCAAAGCCGTCCGCGTCATCGACAAAAGGAGTCATTCATGAAATGCAACATCAAACAATTAACGATTTTTCTAGAAAACAAAGCGGGCGAGCTTTCGGTGCTGACCAACGTGCTTTCCAAAAATGGCATCTCGATCAAGTCGATCTTGCTCGCTGATTCAACCGATTTTGGTTTGGTGCGCACCATCGTTGACAATCCTGAAAAAGCCAAAGCCGTCCTTGAAGATGAGGGTTTTAGTGTGCGTTTCACCGACGTTTTTGGCGTGAAAATCGAAGACGTCGTCGGAAGTTTCGACCAAGCCGTGGGCGCGCTTTCACGTGCGGGCATCAACATTCTCTACACCTACAGTTTTTACGAAGCGAGCACGGGCATTTTCATTTTCAGTGTCGATAAAGACCGATTTGACGACGCAATCGTTGCACTTCAAGCTCAAAATATTGAGATTGTTCAAGCCAAACATTTTTACATGTAAAGGTTGGGAAGACCAATGACATTCAGTAAAAACGAAAGTTTGTGTAAAGACGAACTTCAAGCGTGGCAGCTCAAACACCTCAAAGAGACACTGCTTCGCGTCTACCATTTGGTGCCGTTTTACAAAAAAAAGTTTGATGAACACGGCGTTTTGCCCCAAGACATTAAAACCCTTGAGGACATCGCCAAGCTTCCGTTCACCAAAAAACACGACCTTCGAGACAACTACCCTTTTGGCATGTTCTCGGTCGATATGGATCAGATCGTGCGCATCCACAGCTCCAGTGGAACAACGGGAAAACCGACCGTTGTCGGCTACACCGAACACGACATGGACATCTGGGCGGAAGTGATGGGACGAGCCTTTACGATGGGTGGCGTGACCTGTCAAGACATCATGCAAAACTCGCACGGTTATGGACTTTTCACGGGCGGACTTGGCTTTCATAACGCGGCAGAGCGCATGAAGATCGCCGTCATTCCAAGCTCCACAGGCTTTACCTCTCGCCAACTCTTGCTTCTCAAAGACTTTGGCGCAACCGTACTCACCGCCACGCCCTCTTTTGCGCTACATATGGCAGAAGTGGCTAAAGCGGAAGGCTATGACATCCAAAAAGATTTCAAACTACGCGTTGGATTTTTCGGAGCAGAGCCAACGAGTGAGGGGCTTAAAAATGAGATAGCCCACATCTGGGGCATTGACTACCACGAGATTTACGGACTTTCTGAGATCATCGGACCCGGTGTTGCGTGTAACTGCAAACACTCCAATCTTTTACACATTCACGAAGACCATTTCTACCCCGAAATTATTGACCCAAAAACGGGCGAAGTCTTGCCGGAGGGCACACGCGGCGAGCTTGTCATCACGACGCTGACCAAACAAGGCTTGCCAATCATCCGCTACCGAACGGGCGACATTACATCCTTAACACGCATTCCGTGTCGTTGTGGCAGAACCATCGGCAGAATTGAAAGCATCGTCGGCAGAAGTGACGATATGCTTCTCATCAACGGCGTAAACGTCTTCCCATCGCAAATCGAGCACGTGCTCTCCAAACAAGAAGGCATCACGCTCAACTACCAAATCATCGCCGATAAAAAAGGCTACCTCGATAAACTGGAGATCGATGTGGAACTCGACGAGCATCTCATCAGCGATGATGTCAGCTACCTCGGGAACCTCAAAAAAGAGCTCCAACACGCCCTTTTAAATAACCTCTACATCAACGTCGAAGTCAAACTCGTCGCACCCAAATCGCTTCAACGAAGCGAGGGAAAAGCTACTCGCGTTTTGGATAAGAGACCGAAATAATCTTTTACATGTAAAGTCTTTTGGCTTTACATGTAAA
>Ga0075011_10000339_pt1 | contig 24899 bp, 21 predicted proteins | sample TARM_MetaG_T_14_FD_72354 | JGI IMG/M metagenome (GOLD analysis project Ga0075011, IMG submission 72354) | Freshwater microbial communities from Pennsylvania, USA, analyzing microbe dynamics in response to fracking - TARM_MetaG_T_14 | ecosystem: Environmental > Aquatic > Freshwater > River... | reverse complement strand
AGAATATCCATCATCATAGCTAGCCCCTCCCCTTACGAATATAGCCACCGGAAACCGCAACAACATGCCCTGAAAGCTCAAGCTCCAAGAGCTGCATCATGACCTCTTGGACAGGTATATGGGTCCTGTTTGCAAGAATATCAACTGGTGTAGCTTCTTCTCCTACGTTAGCTAACAGCAGGGGAAATGGCAATTCTTCTTCGCTATTTGACGGTAAAAAAAGTGATTGCTGGGATAAAGGGGGCTTATTTTTCGTCAACTCTAGCATCGATTGAACTTCATCCAGAATCTGATCAACGTCCTGAACCAAGCATGCACCCTGACGAATCAGGCGATTACTGCCAATACAGTTCGGATTCAAAATCGACCCCGGAACGACAAACACCTCCCTATCCTGCTCAACCGCATATCGTGCAGTAATTAGAGAGCCACTCTTTTCAGCCGCTTCAATAATTAAAACCCCAATCGATAAACCACTAATAATTCGGTTCCGTCGCGGAAAATGCGTAGGCCTGGGTTTCGCATTCGGACGGAATTCAGAGACTAATGCCCCGTTTTCAATGATGCGACTGGCAAGTTTTTTATGTCTTTGTGGATACACCGAAGCCAAACCGGAACCGAGAACCGCCACGGTTTTTCCGCCCCCCATTAATGCGCCATCGTGGGCATGACCATCTATACCTAAAGCTAGACCACTGGTTATCACCAGCTCTCGATTCACTAACTGACTGGCAAACTGAAAAGCAATTTTACGACTGTCGATACTCGCATGACGACTACCCACGATGGCTATTTGCGGTTGTTGCAACGAATCCAGATCCCCTTCAACAAATAAGGTGCTAGGTGCAGCGGAAATTTGTTTCAAAAGCTGAGGGTATGACTCACACCCGGAAGTCACAATATGACGATTTGCCGAACCATTCACCCAAGCCAACGACTCATCAACATCTCTGGCTGCATCATGAATTAAATAGTGAATCTGTTCTTCGTTTAAACCGATTGCACGCCACTGTTGATAGGAATACTGACTGAAATTGGTTAACGAATCATGGCTCAATAAACGAGTGAGCTTCTTATGTCCTAACTTAGGAGCAAAACTCAGAGCCAACCAGAGAGCAAGCTCTTTATCATTCATACCCGACACCTGTCATTTTGCAATTAGCGGTGATAGAACAATGGAGTCGGTACTAATTGCAGCTTCGCTACTGGTAATCAATGCCAGGCTAAACCGGGCATAAGGCCTGATCACCATCATTTCACCAACTTTACTGTCTGGGAGCTGCTTAGCTGTGTCAAACCAGCTATTCTCGTAACTAACATTGCCCGGTTGCCCAAATACCGTATTACCGGGAGAGTAAACGTCAAACACGCAGCCCTGCTTAAGTCCATCTTCCGCTCCCCGGTCTAAAACCACAACCTGACTCTTAGCAGCGTATTTTCCACCATCCAGTGAGCCGACAATACTTGCCTGCAGATTGATGGGAGATGGATGAGGAAAAAACGTCGTCGTAAGGTTATATCGATTAACATCCTTAACCGGCAGTACAATGTCATCAATCCTCACTTCCTGAGACTGCTGTTCTATTTGCAGTACAGACATCCCGTTATCTGCACCAACAAGCTGACCGGTAGCAATTAAACGCAGAGCGGTCGCAGACTGATTACCACGCAGATACTGTTGTGAAGTTCGGTAAACGCCCCAGTTTTTACTGCTGTGATGGCCGGAAAAATACAGCTTATCAACACCGGAAAGATACTGACGACCCTCGTTGTTTCCGAGCACTCGGCTACTTTGCTTTAAGATCGTACTGTCCACCAGCCGATCAGATTTAAGATAAGGAAGCACTAAACCTTGTGCGACAACAGGGACGGGTTGCTTGGGTGTTTTTTTCGCTTCAGGACTCAGCGTTATTTTCGGTTTGAATTTCAGCCTGGGTTTACCATTTTGCCAAACTAAGTAAAGCTGATCGCCAGGATAAATCAGATGTGGATTTTCAATATCATCATTAATATCCCATAATTGAGGCCACAACCAAGGATCGTTCAGGTACATCCCGGCGATGTCCCACAAAGTGTCTCCTTTAACGACCGTATATGTTGTGGGCGCTCCCTGCTTTAGCGTCAACGTAATTGGTTGCTTAGCCACGGCAATCGAAACAGATAGGCTCAACAGCACAAACAGTTGAATAAAACAGCTGTTCAATCGAATCATGACCTTACATCCTGAGTGAAATGAATGAGAATGATTTTGATAAATCTCGCAGGATGCTGTCATTTGCCTCATAAAATGTCTAGAATTGACCCATCAAGCTTTATCCAGTTTCGGCCTAGTTCAATATTTCGAGTGTATATGTCTGTATTACAAGTATTAACATTCCCAGATGACCGTCTTCGCACTGTTGCCAAGCCGGTTGAAAAAGTGACACCAGAGATCCAAACCATCGTAGATAACATGATTGAAACCATGTACGACGAAGAAGGCATTGGTCTTGCTGCGACGCAAGTCGACATCCATCAGCGTATCGTGGTTATCGACATCTCTGATAGTCGAGATGAGCCAATGGTATTAATCAATCCAGAGATCATCGAAAAACGTGGTGAAGACGGTATTGAGGAAGGCTGTCTGTCTGTACCTGGAGCTCGTGCTCTTGTTCCACGAGCTGCGGAAGTCACGGTAAAAGCACTGAACCGCGAAGGTGAAGAATACACATTTGAAGCTGATGACCTACTAGCAATTTGCGTTCAGCACGAATTAGACCACCTAGAAGGTAAGTTGTTTGTTGATTATCTTTCACCACTAAAACGCAAGCGGATTAAAGATAAGCTAGAGAAAATCAAACGCTTCAACGAAAAGAATCAATAAAGATTATAGAGAGGTTACCTTGAGCCAATCATTACGTATTGTCTTTGCAGGTACTCCGGACTTCGCCGCCCGTCATCTGGCGGCGTTGTTGTCTTCGGAGCACGAAGTTATTGCAGTATATACTCAGCCTGACCGTCCTGCAGGCCGCGGTAAAAAACTCACTGCCAGCCCGGTAAAAACATTAGCGCTCGAGCACGATATTCCGGTCTATCAGCCAGAAAACTTCAAATCAGATGAAGCAAAACAGCAACTTGCAGATCTCAACGCAGATCTTATGATTGTCGTTGCTTACGGTCTGCTATTACCTCAAATTGTTTTAGATACGCCAAAGCTTGGCTGTATTAACGTTCATGGTTCTATACTGCCGCGCTGGCGTGGTGCAGCACCGATCCAACGCTCGATCTGGGCTGGCGATGCAGAAACCGGGGTTACCATCATGCAGATGGATATTGGCCTTGATACTGGCGACATGCTGAAAATCGCCACGCTACCGGTTGAAGCAACCGATACCAGTGCATCTATGTATGAAAAACTGGCAGAGCTTGGTCCACAAGCGCTGGTTGAGTGTTTATCAGACATCGCAGCTGGCACGGCCAAAGCTGAAAAGCAAAATGACGAACTGGCTAACTATGCGAAAAAACTCAGCAAGGAAGAAGCGCGGATTAACTGGAACGACGATGCTGCGCACATTGAACGTTGCATTCGCGCATTTAATCCATGGCCGATGAGCCATTTTGAAGTGGCAGAAAACAGCATTAAAGTTTGGCAAAGCCGTGTTGTGGATCAAAGCAGTGATAAACCCGCAGGTACCATAATACAGGCAGATAAAACCGGTATTTATATCGCAACGGGTAATGGGGTATTAGCCTTAGAACAACTTCAGGTACCAGGCAAAAAAGCCATGTCGGTACAGGATATTCTTAACTCCAGAGCGAGTTGGTTCGAAGTTGGTACTCAACTAAGCTAACTCCGCAATCAAGTCAGTACATTAACTTAGGGACAGAGATGTCCCTATTAAATTTTAAGGGTTTTACCATGAATGTTCGTGCAGCAGCTGCCAACGTCCTGTTTCAAGTAGTCGACAAAGGTCATTCACTTTCCCACGCTCTTCCAGCAGCTCAGAAAACCATTCGTCCAAGAGATCACGCTCTGCTACAAGAAATCTGCTATGGCGCTCTGCGTTACTTACCTCGCCTGGAATCTATCGCTAGTGAATTAATGGATAACCCTTTAAAAGGTAAGAAACGTGTTTTTCACCATCTGATTCTGGTCGGTATTTATCAGCTCAGTTTTATGCGTATTCCTTCGCATGCAGCAGTCGCCGATACGGTAGAAGGAACAAAAACACTGCGCGGACAAAACCTGAGTGGATTAATCAATGCCGTTCTGCGTAACTACCTGCGTAATCAGGAAGAGCTCGACGAGAAGGCTATAAGCCATAACGCAGGGAAGTATGGTCACCCCAATTGGATTCTGAAAATGCTTCAGGAAAGCTACCCTGAGCAGTGGGAAACCATTATTGAAGCCAATAATAGTAAAGCTCCGATGTGGCTGCGCGTAAATCGTCAGCATCATACTCGAGATGAGTACCGCATCTTGCTGGATGAGGCTGAAATTGAATACACGCTTCACCCTGAGGCTGCTGACGCAATTAAACTGACGACACCATGCGATGTGACTCTGTTACCTGGTTTTGATAAAGGCTGGGTATCGGTTCAGGATGCCGCAGCTCAACTTGCGATTGATTACCTGAAACCTCAGGAAGGTGAGCTGATTCTGGATTGCTGTGCAGCCCCCGGTGGTAAAACCGCCCATATTCTGGAACACACTGAAGATACCGAAGTTGTGGCACTCGATAGTGATGCCACCCGATTAAACCGGGTACATGACAATTTAGATCGTTTAAACCTCAAAGCAGATGTTATTTGTGGTGATGCCCGTTACCCACAAGATTGGTGGCAAGGCGGTCAGTTTGATCGTATTTTACTTGATGCTCCGTGTTCAGCGACGGGGGTTATTCGTCGTCATCCTGATATAAAATGGTTACGCCGGGCTAACGATATTGAAGCTTTAGCAGAATTACAGCGCGAAATTTTGCAGGTTATGTGGCAACAATTAAAACCCGGTGGTACGTTAGTTTACGCAACATGTTCAATTACACCTCAGGAAAACATTCTGCAGGTGAAAGATTTCTTGGCGCGCACTGACGACGCGCAACTGATTGATTCCGATCCAGAACAGCCAGGTCGTCAAATCCTTCCTGGCGAACAAGATATGGATGGCTTCTACTACGCTGTTATGGTGAAAAACGCGTAAGTAATTGAATCAAAGGCAGCCTCGGGCTGCCTTTGATGTAAGTAGATAATAAGAGAACAGGTATGAAAATTATCATTCTTGGTGCGGGACAGGTTGGCGGCACATTAGCTGAAAACCTGGTTGGTGAAAACAACGATATTACCGTTGTTGATAAGAGCACTGACCGCCTTAGAGAGCTACAAGATAAATATGATTTGCGAGTGGTTAATGGTCATGCGAGCCACCCGGATGTATTGAGAGAAGCAGGGGCCCAAGATGCCGATATGTTGGTAGCAGTGACAAACACTGATGAAACCAATATGACGGCTTGTCAGGTCGCCTTTACTATTTTCAATACCCCTAACCGTATCGCTCGTATTCGTTCACCACAATATCTTGCCGAAAAAGAAGCCCTGTTTCAGTCAGGCGCGGTACCGGTTGATCACCTTATCGCACCGGAAGAACTGGTGACCAGTTATATTGAACGTCTAATTCAATATCCGGGTGCACTCCAGGTCGTAAGCTTTGCCGATGAAAAAGTCAGCCTGGTTGCTGTCAAAGCCTATTATGGCGGGCCTCTGGTTGGTAATGCTCTCTCAGCACTTCGTGAACACATGCCTCATATTGATACCCGTGTTGCGGCTATTTTCCGTCAGGGCCGGCCGATACGTCCACAAGGGACAACCATTATCGAAGCCGACGATGAGGTATTCTTTGTCGCTGCCAGTAATCACATTCGCTCGATAATGAGTGAACTGCAACGCCTGGAAAAACCGTATCGCCGTATCATGATAGTCGGTGGTGGTAATATCGGTGCCAGTTTGGCTAAACGTCTGGAACACTCTTACAGTGTGAAGTTGATTGAGCGAAATTATCAACGTGCTGAGCGCCTGTCTGAAGAACTCGAAAACAGTATCGTTTTTTGTGGTGATGCCGCCGATCAGGAATTACTGACAGAAGAGAATATCGATCAGGTTGATGTCTTTATTGCGCTCACCAACGAAGATGAAACCAACATTATGTCCGCCATGCTGGCAAAACGTCTGGGTGCCAAAAAAGTGATGGTGCTGATTCAGCGTGGCGCTTATGTTGACCTGGTTCAGGGAGGGGTGATAGATGTCGCTATTTCCCCACAACAAGCAACCATATCAGCACTGTTAACCCATGTTCGTCGTGCCGATATTGTGAACGTATCGTCGCTACGGCGTGGTGCAGCAGAAGCGATTGAGGCCATTGCTCACGGGGATGAAACCACATCAAAAGTGGTTGGCCGAGCAGTCAGTGATATTAAGCTTCCGCCAGGGGCGACGATCGGTGCGATTGTTCGTGGTGAAGAAGTTCTCATTGCTCATGACCGCACGGTTATTGAACAGGATGACCACGTTGTTATGTTCCTCGTAAACAAAAAATATGTACCGGATGTGGAAGCGCTCTTCCAGCCGAGCCCATTTTTCCTATAAGGTTCCGGCCTCGTTATGCTCAATTTACGTCCCATCCTGTTTGTAATAGGGTTAGTTTTATCGAAACTAGCCCTGTTCATGTACGTACCGACCATTGTGGCATTTATCACCGGTACTGGTGGCTTCCTCGACTTTGCGCAAGCCGTTATTATCACCCATGTCGCAGCTTTCCTATGTCTGACCTTAGGGCGAACTTCAAACTTTCGCCTTAACGTGAGGGATATGTTCCTGATTACCAGTCTGGTTTGGACAATAGCCAGTGCATTTGCCGCGCTGCCCTTTGTTTTTATCAATCACATCAGCTTCACCGATGCTTATTTTGAAACCATGTCCGGGCTAACCACGACAGGCTCTACCGTACTCAGTGGTTTAGATGATATGGCCCCCAGCATTTTACTGTGGCGCTCTATACTACAGTGGCTCGGTGGCGTCGGCTTTATTGTTATGGCAGTTGCGATACTGCCTATGCTCAACGTTGGTGGCATGAAGCTGTTCCAGACAGAGTCATCCGACTGGTCAGATAAAAGTAGCCCAAGAGCTAAAACCGTCGCCAAAAACATCGTTATTGTTTATTTGGTCCTGACTCTGCTGTGCATCATCGGTTACATGCTGACAGGAATGGGCCCCTTTGATGCAATTAATCATGCATTTACCACACTATCAACCGGTGGTTATTCAACATCCGACGGCTCGATGAACCATTTCTCTAATGGAGCGCATTGGGTAGCAACCCTGTTCATGTTCCTAGGCGGTCTGCCTTTCCTACTGTTTGTGGCCAGCTTAAGAAAACGCAGTCCGGAAGTTCTGCTCAAAGATGCTCAGGTACAGGGCTTCTTTATTCTGTTTATCGCAGCAAGCCTTATTGTTGCTGTTTGGCTTAATGTTCACAATGACTACCCGATGCTGGATGCTCTGCGTATCGCTATGTTCAATATTGTTTCGGTTGTCACCACCACAGGTTATGGTCTGGATGACTTCACCTCCTGGGGTGCCCTGCCAACAACGCTGTTTGGTTTTATTATGATGGTGGGGGCTTGTTCAGGTTCAACCGCAGGGGGCATTAAGATCTTCCGTTTCCAAATCTGCTTTGCCCTGCTAAAAAACCAAATGATGCGACTGATTCACCCGCAGGGTGTATTTGTTCAACGCTATAACCAGCGCCCGGTCAACGAAGATATTGTCCGCTCTGTGGTTGCATTTGGTCTGACATTTGCCATCACGATTATTCTCATTGCAGGAAGCCTCGCAGCGATGGGATTGGATCCTGTCACCAGTATTTCTGGCTCAATTACAGCGGTTGCCAACGTTGGGCCGGGGATGGGAGATGTTATTGGCCCAACGGGCAATTTTGCCACTCTACCGACTGCCGCGAAGTGGGTACTTAGCTTTGGTATGTTGATGGGGCGATTAGAAATATTAACAATACTGGTGCTGTTTTTCCCAGCCTTCTGGAGACGCTAACAATAACCTCTAATGGGTTTTGAGTTATCGCAGCTCAGACCGGCTGCACATACAAATAAATCGCCAGGAAATGACAAGCGCATCCGGCCAAAACAAACCCGTGCCAAATAGCATGGTTATACGGAATGCGCTTAGAAACATAAAATACAGTTCCCAATGAGTACACGACCCCACCGGCGGCGAGCAATGTCAGCCCTCCGGTATGCAGGTGTAACGCTAGCTGATAGATAGCCACCAGCGACAACCAGCCCATTGCAAGGTACGATATCAGTGAAAAACGCTTAAACCGATAAACGAAAGCCAGCTTCATCACAATCCCAAGCAGTGCAATAGACCAGATCACTATCATTAACGCAAAGGCTAATGGCGTACGCAAACCGACCAGTAAAAAAGGCGTGTAGCTTCCCGCAATCAATAGGTAAATAGCACAATGATCAAACGTTTTTAGCCAGCGCTTGGCTTTCTGGTGCGGAATGGCATGGTAGAGTGTGGAAGCGAGAAAGAGTGCAATCATACTGCCGCCATAAATACTCATGCTGGCAATAGTCAGTGTATCTGCACTGTGGTCAATCGCTTTAACCAGCAGTAACACCAAACCAATAATCCCCAGAATTAAGCCAATTCCATGGCTAACGGCATTGGCTATCTCTTCTTTTACACTGTATTCACTGACTGACATTCTGCACCTCAAACCAAAAGCGAACAAATGCAGTATGACACATTGAGCTTACAGGTGTAAGCTCAAATTATTAAGTTTAAGTTACGAGTGAGAATCAAGATACTCTAGAACCTTTTTCCCGGCATCTTGTGGTGAGTCACTGCTTTCAATAATTAAGTGACGCTTAAGTTCACTCAGCCCGAGAAAGCTCGACAACATACCACTGACACCACGTTGATGTCGGTCTATATCAAACCACATCTGTAGCGAGCTTTCGTCACGGTAAGCAATAATTTCCAACTCACGCCAGCGACCATGAAACGGCCCCGTTGTAGGCACAAATTCGAACTCTTGGACAAACGGCAATTCAAACCCCTTCGCGGCTTCGCATTCTATTTGTCTTAAGCGCAACCCCTGCTCTTCTAGCGCTGAAAAAATACCATCCATAAGAGGATCAGGGCGGACAGTAAGAGTATCTTTATCTGTCGGATCAAGCGCCATCGCAATATCCAGCCCGGTTTCTAACCACACTTTGGCGTCACCAATCGTTACCGGAGTATTCCACGGAACATCCATTTCAACATTGAAATCGCGCGTCTCACCCGGCTGAATAGTGAAAGAATACGGTAGTGACCAGTCCGCCAAGACATACGTTCTGTGTTCACGACGTTTACGGTGACTATGAGGTTTATCATGATCTTGTGCGACTTCTTCAATATAGCGACAGCACAACTTTAACTCAATATTATCAATATCTTGCGCGCTCGAACCACCATAGACATGAATAGTGAATTTCACTGTTTGTCCCGGGTACAGCACTTCTTGCTGCAGTACAGAATCTACCTTTGCAGAGCCAATTCCGAAACTGGCGAGGGTTTTCTTGAGAAATGACATAGACACCTCCATTGATCAAGCACCAGTGTAAAGCGGAATGAATTAAAAACTCAATCGTTATACAGTTGATTTTTTTCACAACATTCGCTGGTTAACTATCGACCATTTGCAAACTTGATGCTACTCTAAAACTGATATGAATTAATATCGTTATTCCTAGACAATTAAGTGGATTGGCGATTGCCAGAAGGAGCGATCCTTCATACACCTCGGTGCCCCTGAAGAGCAGCTCATAGTTGCCTAGGTCCATTACATCGGCAATGGATATGCCTGACTGTTAGGTAAATGAATGCGCCCAACAACTGTCAGGTTTTCGCACACGAACCGTAGTGCAATGCGTCGTCGCAGTGGCTTCGCTGCTGCTCCGGTTGCGAAAAAAGTAGCGCCAGCAAAAACGCTTGTTGAGAAAAATGCACAAACTGCATCACCCGAAACAAAAGTTGAGCAGGCTGCTTAATAGAAAGCGTAGTGAAAACTACGCTTTTTTCTTTTCTACTCTTTCCTACATTTGATACCTTAGGCTTTATTAAAATAAACCACTAAAAATGTGTGGAGAAGAAAGTTATGGCTACAAAATGTCACCGAATTGAAGAACTCATCGAGTTACTCGAGCCAGAATGGCAAAAAGATTCCGAATGCAATTTACTGCAGTTCATCATAAAACTCGCAGCTGAGGCTGGCTATAAAGGTGAGTTGGCAGAGCTCACCGATGATGTACTCATTTACCATTTGAAAATGCGCAATAGCAGTAAAGATGAAGTTATCCCGGGAATCAAAAAAGATTACGAAGATGATTTTAAAACTGCACTATTACGAGCGCGTGGCGTAATCAAAGACTAAACCAATACATTATTAAAAAGAGCGACTCGTTAGTCGCTCTTTTGCTGTATAACACAGATAAAAAATTATTTGTTGTTAAAGATTGATTGCCTTAAAGAAATAAAAATGTTGTTGCCGTTATAATCACCAACCTAAAAATAATATTTATCCTTCTTTGCCAGGCACGGAAGGGAAAGCAATGTCAAAGAGTGTAGCCACAAGAAGCTATACCATGAAGCCTAAAGGAACCGTTCATGAGTCAGGATAAGATAGACGTTAAAGATGTGACTCCGAAAGTCTTCAACCCCAAAACCCATAAAGGGCAAGGTGGAGACCGATTCAACCCAAGCAAAGGTATTTACGTTCGAGAAAGTAAAGGGACTTATCAGAAACTGCGCCGCTATGGAGGCTGGTTTCTGCTGTTACTGTTTGGTTTAGTTCCCTGGATATCCTATGGCGATCGCCAGGCGATTCTGCTGGATATCGGGAATCAACAATTCAATTTTTTTGGCACCACACTTTACCCGCAAGATCTCACTCTGCTTGCACTCCTGTTCATGATTGCCGCATTTGGATTGTTTTTCCTCACAACCTTCTTAGGACGCGTTTGGTGCGGTTATCTCTGCCCTCAAACGGTATGGACTTTTATGTACATATGGTTTGAGGAAAAGCTCGAAGGCAGTGCGAACAAGCGCCGTAAACAGGATTCCGGAAAAATGACCGCTAAACTGGCTATGCGCAAAACGCTCAAGCACATAGCCTGGTTTGCAATTGCTCTAGTCACGGGGTTTACCTTTGTTGGTTATTTCGTTCCTGTTCGGGATCTGGTTATCGATTTTTTCACCTTTAATTCAACATTTTGGCCTGTATTCTGGGTGCTGTTCTTCGCCATATGTACATACGGGAACGCAGGGTGGATGCGATCTATCATGTGTATTCACATGTGTCCGTATGCGCGCTTTCAGTCCGCGATGTTCGACAAAGACACCTTCATTGTGGGTTACGATGTAAAACGGGGTGAACCTCGCGGTCCTCGCTCTCGTAAAGCTGATCCAAAAGAACTCGGGTTAGGCGATTGTATTGATTGTGATTTATGTGTTCAGGTATGTCCGACCGGCATCGATATTCGTGACGGTTTGCAATATGAATGTATCAACTGTGGTGCTTGTATTGATGCTTGCGACAACACAATGGAGCGCATGGGTTATGAAAAAGGCCTGATTAGTTACACCACTGAACACCGTCTATCCGGCAAAGGCACTAAAGTCATGCGACCTAAACTCATCGGTTATGGCGTAGTGTTACTGGTTATGTTCGGTTTATTCATTGCTCAGGTTGCTGCTGTCGATCCTGCTGGTTTAAGTGTCATTCGTGACCGTAACCAATTATTCAGAACCAATAATACCGGTGAAGTAGAAAATACCTATACGCTTAAAATCATTAATAAGACTCAGCAAACTCAAGAGTACAAGCTTGATGTTAGCGGGTTAAGTGATGTTTCCTGGTACGGCAAACAAACGGTGCAAGTTGAGCCCGGTGAAGTCCTCAACTTACCAATGAGTTTGGGAGTACAGCCGGACAGCCTGAGTTCACCGGTCGAAACCATTCAGTTCATACTCAGTGATGACTCCAACCAGTTCACGATTGAAGTTGAAAGCCGGTTTATCAAAAAGCTGTAACTCAACCCAATCGCTGAGAGTGGCAAGTTATTATCAATCACTGAACACGACAAAAACCGCTTCTTTTGGAAGCGGTTTTTTATATCTTGATGCGACTTTAAGCTAAATGAATTAATCTGTCGCAGATCGGCCGATTAACAGATAAGATAATGCTAATTCAATCAATAATCAGTACAGGCTCTCTATTACGAGCCTTGGTTTCACCATGACTCAAGCAACCTTTCACTTTGACGCTTTAACCCCGGATCTGATGTGGTACGCATTAGAGAGTATAGGAGTTCGGGCTGAATCAGGATTACTGGCTCTAAACAGCTATGAAAACCGTGTATATCAGTTTGTTGATGAAGATAAACATCGTTTTGTGGTCAAGTTTTACCGTCCGGAACGCTGGACAACAGAACAAATACATGAAGAACATCAGTTTGCGCTCGAATTAGCACAGGCAGAGATCCCACTCGCTCCGCCACTGGTTATCAACGGAACCAGCCTGCACTACTATCAGGGATACTATTTTGCTCTGTTTAACAGTGTTGGCGGCCGTCAGTTTGAGGTCGATAACCAAGAACAACTGGAGTGGGTTGGCCGGTTTTTAGGCCGCATCCACAAGATTGGTGAACAAACAACATTTCAGCACCGTCCTACTCTAAGCTTAGAAGAATATCTTTACCAACCCAGACAGCTTTTACAAAACGCTCAATGTATCCCGATGCATTTAGAGAACGTATTCTTCAACGATTTAGATCTGTTAATCAAACAGCTTGAACAGCAATGGCCAGCGACTCACACCAATATTCGTCTTCATGGTGACTGTCATCCAGGCAACATCTTATGGCGTGACGGACCAATGTTCGTCGATCTGGATGACTCGCGTAACGGACCGGCGATACAAGATCTCTGGATGTTACTGAATGGTGAGCGTCAGGATAAATTAGTTCAACTGGATATTTTGCTTGAAGGCTATCAAGAGTTTTGCGACTTTAATGCTTCACAATTGAAACTAATTGAACCGCTGCGTGGTCTGAGAATGGTGCACTACATGGCATGGCTGGCGAAACGCTGGAATGACCCTGCATTTCCTATTGCCTTCCCTTGGTTTAATGACCCTAAATATTGGGAAGGTCAGGTACTTGCATTTAAAGAACAAATAGCAGCATTAGATGAGCCTGCGCTTTCACTAATGCCACAATGGTAATTTATTGCCTTTAAAGGAAAATGGAGTCCGTAATGAAAAAATTGTTTGCACTGGTTACAACCCTGATGATTAGCCTTTCGGCTTATTCAGCCCAGTTTCAGGAAGGTGTGCACTACAAAGAGCTCGACCTCACCCCATCGTCAAAACCGACAGTTGTAGAGTACTTTTCGTTCTATTGCCCACACTGTAATCAATTTGAACCAATCATTGCTCAACTAAAAGAAAAACTACCGGAAGGCGTTAAGCTACAGAAAAACCATGTCTCTTTCATGGGAGGCAACATGGGTAAATCGATGAGCAAAGCTTATGCAACCATGATTGCTCTCAATGTTGAAGACAAAATGATTCCAGTGATGTTCAAACGCATCCACGATCTGCGTCAGCCACCAAAAAACGATCAAGAACTGCGTCAGATATTTACTGATGAAGGTATTGATGGCGCGAAGTTTGATGCAGCCTTCAATGGATTCGCCGTTGACTCAATGGTTCGTCGTTTTGATAAACAGTTCCAGGAAAGTGGCCTCAGTGGTGTGCCTTCTGTCGTAGTCAATAACCACTACCTGGTTCAGGCTCAGGGGATCAAAACTCTCGATGAGTATTTTGAACTGGTTAACTTCTTAGTAAACAAGAAATAAAACACATAAGGGAGCTTCGCGCTCCCTTTGTTATTATTTATTCAGATAAATTTGTTTCAACACATCATCTTTCTCTTGCCACACATTTCCCAGCCACTGCTGAAACTGACGCTTATACGGCTTGTCATTAAAGTAATCACCGCTGACGTTGTCATCGACAGGCAACACACGAATGCGTATAACAATGCGTTTCATCCTGCCCATCAACAAATCACGGAACGGTTTATCCACGTTGTCTGGATACGCCAGCGTCACATCAATGATATTTTCAAACTGCTCTCCCATCGCAGCCAGCGTATAAGCTACACCGCCAGACTTAGGTGATAACAGATGCTGATAAGGCGAACGTACCGAACGCTTTTTCCGGTGGTCAAACCGGGTCCCTTCAACATAATTGACCACGGTTGTCGGATGAAATTTAAACTTCTCACATGAGCGGCGAGTCGTTTGCAAATCCTGGCCACGCTTCTCAGGATTACGAATCAAATATTCACGGGAATAACGGCGCATAAATGGCATATCTAAAGCCCAGCATCCCATACCAACAAATGGCACATAAAGTAATTGATGCTTCAGAAAAAACTTCGGCATTGGAATACGGTCTTTAAACACACTGCAAAGCACAACAATATCGGTCCAACTAAGGTGATTACTGATCAGCAAATACCAGCCATCTTTGTTTAACCCCTCTCCGCCTTCAATATCCCACTCAACCGAGTTCGATAAAGATAACAGAGCCATATTAATGGTCGCCCACGACCACATGACCTTATCTGCCATCTTAGTCGCTTTTGCTTTGAGTCGCTCAGTCGGTAACAAAACTTTGAATACAGCAATAAAACAAATAACCAGTGAGCTAATAGCAGTATTAGTTATCACCAACAACACATTGAGAACAAGTAACAGATACGACAAGGTATACCCTTCACAAAAAGCGGACAAAAAATAAGCGCCCAATTATACAACCTTGTCATGATTTTGAAATATCACAGACCAATGGTCAGAGTACTATTGATAGGTTCAGATGATGGATTGAGCGGTAAGTTGTTTCAATAACCGATCCATCGCTCGATACCCCAATGCTTCGGCTAAATGAGAGCGGTTGATTTTCTGCTCCCCCTCAAGATCTGCAATGGTTCGAGCCACTTTGATAATTCGATGATAAGCCCTGACCGAAAGTCCCAACCGGTGCAGTGCATTTTCTAAAAACTCAGCATCCGACTTTTCCAGCGGACAAATCTTATCAATTTCCCGACTTTGTAAAAGTGCATTCACTTTGCCACTTCGCTCCAGCATCTTGCCACGCGCCTCTAACACCCTTTGTTTAACAACCCCGGTAGGTTCTCCTCGATCGCCTCCATGAGCCAGAGTTCCTTTAGGTAGCGCTGGTATCTCTATCGACATATCAAAACGGTCCAGCAGTGGGCCAGATAAGCGACTTAGATAACGCAAAATAACTTGTGGATTGACCCTGGCCTGCTCGCCCTCATGATATCCGGTAGGGCTGGGATTCAGAGCTCCAACTAATTGAAACCGGGCAGGAAAACGAGTTTTTCCCTGTGCTCGGGAAATGATAATCTCACCGGATTCAAGAGGCTCACGTAAAGAATCCAGTACTTTGCGCTCGAATTCCGGCATTTCATCCAAAAACAACAGCCCATTGTGCGCCAGTGATATTTCTCCCGGACGAGGAATAGAGCCTCCACCAACTAATGCAGCCATAGAGCTGGAGTGATGAGGAGCACGAAAAGGCCTCAGTTTCCAGTTATGAATATTAATCTCCTGCTGAGTCAAAGACGCAACCGAAGCCGTTTCCATCGCTTCTTCGTCTGTCATTGGCGGCAGCAAATCACACAACCGGGAAGCGAGCATTGTTTTGCCAGTCCCGGGTGGCCCTAAAAACAACAGGTTATGATTTCCTGCCGCCGCAATTTCTAATGCTCTTTTCCCCTGCTGCTGACCAATGATGTCTTGTAGATCACGCAACACGGGCTTTTCCGAATTCGGATTGTCACTGGCAAACAAAGATAAGGTTTTCTGATAACAAAGGTCCGCGCAAACATCCAGCAGGCTCTGAGCCGACTTATGTAACGTACTATCAACCAGAGCTGCTTGATCGGCGTTCCAGTTAGGTATCACTAAACTGCGGTTCACTTTTGATGCCGCCAACGCCGCCGGTAATACTCCTTTCACTCGTCGAAGTTCACCAGATAACGCAAGTTCACCTAAAAATTCACACCTATCTAAGCGAGTTTGCGCAATTTGATTAGAGGCCGCGAGTATGCCCAGCGCTATTGGCAGATCAAACCGCCCTCCCTCTTTAGGAAGATCGGCAGGCGCTAAATTTACGGTAATTTTCTTGGCCGGAAAAACAAACTGAGAATTGATAATCGCACTTCTTACCCTATCTCTTGACTCTTTTACCGTTGTTTCCGGCAGCCCCACCAAAGTAAAGCCTGGCATACCATTACTAATATGCACTTCCACCGTTACCGAAGGCGCTTCCACACCGACACTGGCACGACTATGAATAATAGCTAACCCCATTTCACTCCCTATCCAATTGATTAATAACTATTCAATGGCAATTTTTGTTTTTGAATAGGCTTATATAACGCGAGTAACAAAAACAGGAATGTGAAAAAAGAATGAGTTTTTGCTTGTCATGTAACGAAGATGTGTGTTACCACTAAAGACGCAAACAATTGCGTATATTATTAAAACAACGTTATAGAGCATATTGATGAATTTGAACGCCCGCTTAAACGCACTCATTATCCTGATTATCGTGGTCATTATTCAGACCGCGCGGGGGCTTGCAGGCGCAAAATAATTGCAAAGATTCAAAAAAACCCCCGCACTGAAAAGTCCGGGGGTTTTTTTACAATCATTATTTAGAATTAGAAGTACAGACTAAAAAGCACATAGTGATTGATGGTGTAAGCCTTAATCAAATATGTCAGGAAGAATGGGAGCGCACATGAAGTGCAAACACAACACAACACAATACAGCGATAAAAATCGCAATAATGGAGGCTTACGATGACGGGAGCGCAATTGGTCGTAGCCGCTTTAAAACAGCAAGGCATAGACACTGTTTTTGGTTATCCGGGTGGCGCAATTATGCCCATCTACGATGCTCTATATGATGGCGGTGTCGAACACATACTATGCCGTCATGAACAAGGGGCTGCGATGGCAGCTATCGGGATGGCAAGAGCCACTCAAGACGTTGCCGTTTGTATGGCAACCTCTGGGCCTGGTGCCACCAACCTGGTCACCGGCCTTGCCGATGCTTTTCTGGATTCTGTTCCCCTTGTCGCTATCACAGGTCAGGTCGCCAGTTCACATATTGGTACTGACGCTTTCCAGGAAATGGATGTGATAGGCATGTCTCTCTCCTGCACCAAACACAGCTACCTCGTTACCGATATTAATGAACTGGCTCCGACACTGGCTGAAGCCTTCGAAGTCGCCAAGTCAGGCCGCCCAGGCCCTGTTATCGTTGATATCGCTAAAGATGTTCAACTTGGTCAGGCTCCAGTGACCACGCTTCCTGAGTTTACGCCCCCAGCACTGCCACAGGTTGACCCGCAGCAGTTAGTTAAAGCTCAACAATTAATGGCTGAGAGTAAACGTCCGGTGTTGTACGTCGGCGGTGGCGTTCAGCTTGCTCACGCCACTGACAGCGTTCGGAATTTCCTGCGTTTAAACCCAATGCCATCCGTCAGTACATTAAAAGGTTTGGGGACTGTCGAGCGCCATGACCCTCACTACTTGGGAATGTTGGGCATGCACGGCACCAAAGCCGCAAACCTGGTGGTACAGGAAAGCGATCTGCTTATTGTTGTCGGTGCCCGTTTTGATGACCGGGTTACCGGTAAGCTGGATACGTTTGCACCGCACGCAAAAGTCATTCACATTGATATCGATGCCGCGGAATTCAACAAACTTCGTCAGGCAAATGCAGCACTGCGTGGTGATATCAACACCATTCTGCCGCAATTGGAACTGAGCCATGATATCTCTTCATGGGCTCATCACAGTGAAAGCTTGCGTAGCGGATTTAAATGGCGTTATGACCACCCGGGTGATCTCATCTATGCTCCACTGCTATTAAAGCAGCTATCTGACATGATGCCTGACAGCTCAATCATTTCCACCGATGTTGGCCAGCACCAGATGTGGGCAGCTCAGCATACTCAACCTCGCATGCCGCAGAACTTTATCTCTTCTGCTGGTCTTGGCACCATGGGCTTTGGTTTACCAGCGGCCATGGGGGCAGCAGTGGCACGTCCGCACGATCAGTCTATTCTGATCTCTGGTGACGGCTCATTTATGATGAACGTTCAGGAACTGGGAACACTTAAACGTCGTCAGATTCCAGTCAAAATGGTACTGCTAAACAACCAGCGTTTAGGTATGGTTCGTCAGTGGCAATCTCTGTTCTTTGATGGCCGCCACAGTGAAACTATTTTAGATGACAATCCTGATTTCGTTATGCTGGCCAAAGCGTTTGATATTCCGGGAAAAACCATTACCCGAAAAGAAGAAGTTGAACCGGCCCTTAAAGAAATGCTGGAAAGTAAAACTGCTTATATGCTTCATGTATTAATTGATGAAGAAGAAAACGTGTGGCCGCTGGTACCGCCGGGCGCGTCCAACAATGACATGCTAGAGAATACTTAGGAGACGCTCACCATGCAAAGATATCTATTAGACATCAAAGCAGACGATAAACCGGTACTACTTGAGCGTGTTCTGCGTGTGGTTCGTCACCGTGGTTTCATCATCAGACAAGTAGCAGCGACTCAGAATCATGAGAGTAAAGTAGCCAGTGTCGAAATCATTGTTGATAGCGACCGCCCAATTACCACTCTGACCAATCAGATTGAAAAATTATGGGACATTCGCACTGTTGACGTAACACTGATCAAAAGTGACGAACTGCCAAACAACAATTTACAACAAAAAATTTGCGCTTAAGCGAAGTAAGGAAACACAACATGCCTAAATATCGTTCGGCCACGACAACACATGGACGCAACATGGCAGGAGCACGTGCACTATGGCGTGCTACCGGCGTTAAAGATGACGATTTCGGTAAACCAATCATTGCCGTCGTCAACTCATTTACTCAGTTCGTGCCGGGTCACGTTCACCTCAAAGATCTCGGTCAACTGGTTGCGGAAGAAATAGAAGCCTCAGGCGGCATTGCAAAAGAGTTCAACACCATTGCGGTGGACGATGGTATCGCCATGGGTCACGGCGGTATGCTGTACTCACTACCATCACGTGAACTGATTGCAGACTCTGTCGAGTATATGGTCAACGCTCACTGTGCTGATGCCATGGTCTGTATCTCCAACTGTGACAAAATCACCCCTGGGATGCTAATGGCGTCAATGCGTTTGAATATCCCGGTTATTTTCGTCTCCGGTGGCCCGATGGAAGCGGGTAAGACCAAGCTTTCTGACCAAATCATCAAGCTGGACCTTGTTGATGCCATGATGCAAGGCGCAGATCCTAAAGTCTCTGATGAACAAAGTGAGCAGGTCGAACGTTCAGCTTGTCCTACTTGTGGTTCATGCTCTGGGATGTTTACAGCAAACTCTATGAACTGCTTAACTGAAGCCCTTGGCTTATCTCAGCCAGGCAACGGCTCGATGCTCGCCACTCACGCCGATCGTAAAGAGCTATTCCTGACAGCAGGTCGTCGCATCGTAGAATTGACTAAACGTTATTACGAGCAAGATGATGAAACTGCACTACCACGCAATATTGCTACCAAAGATGCGTTTGAAAACGCGATGGCACTGGATATCGCCATGGGTGGCTCAACCAATACGGTTCTTCACCTGTTAGCAGCGGCTCAGGAAGGCGAAGTTGACTTCGATATGACAGATATCGACCGTATGTCGCGCCAAATCCCACACCTATGTAAAGTGGCGCCGTCTACTCAGAAATACCATATGGAAGACGTACACCGCGCTGGTGGTGTGATGGGAATTCTCGGTGAACTCAACCGCGCAGGTCTACTGCATGGCAATACTCATACCGTTCTGGGTATGACCATGGATCAGCAGCTAAGCCAATATGACGTGGTTCAAACCGAGTCAGATGCGATAAAAGATTTCTTCCGCGCAGGCCCTGCTGGTATCCGTACCACTCAGGCCTTCTCACAGGATTGTCGCTGGGATACCTTAGATGTTGACCGCAAAGAAGGTTGTATCCGTGAGAAACAACACGCATTCAGCCAAGACGGTGGTCTGGCGGTACTTCGAGGCAATATCGCACTGGATGGTTGTATCGTTAAAACCGCTGGTGTTGATGAAAGCATTCTGAAATTCGAAGGCCCAGCGGTGGTATTTGAAAGTCAGGAAGATGCTGTAGAAGGCATTCTTGGCGGTAAAGTGAAAGCCGGTGATGTCGTGATTATTCGCTATGAAGGTCCGAAAGGTGGCCCGGGTATGCAGGAGATGCTTTATCCAACAACTTACCTGAAATCTATGAGCTTGGGCAAAGAGTGTGCACTTTTGACTGATGGTCGTTTCTCTGGTGGTACATCAGGACTTTCAATTGGTCACGCCTCACCGGAAGCAGCTAATGGCGGTACGATTGGTCTGGTTAAGAGTGGTGATACCATTTCTATTGACATTCCAAACCGCACCATTTCGCTACAGGTATCAGAGCAGGAACTGGCCGAGCGTCGCACCGAACAGGACAAACTCGGCTGGAAACCGGTTGAGCGCCAACGTGAGGTTTCCTTTGCATTGAAAGCTTATGCCAGCATGGCAACCAGTGCTGACAAAGGCGCAGTGCGAGATAAATCTAAGCTAGAGGGCTAGGTTTATGACTGTAACGAAACAAACTGGCGCAGACTATCTGCGTCAGATTCTACGTGCTCCGGTTTACGAAGTCGCTAATATTACTCCACTACAGGCAATGCCACGCTTATCAGCACGTATTGGTAACGAAGTTCAAATCAAGCGTGAAGATCGTCAGCCAGTACACTCGTTCAAACTGCGCGGCGCATACAACATGGTTGCCAACCTGAGCGAAGAACAAAAAGCGGCTGGTGTCATCGCTGCCTCTGCAGGTAACCATGCTCAGGGTATGGCACTTTCAGGCACGAAACTGGGTATCAAAACGACGATTGTCATGCCTCGCACTACTCCAGACATCAAAGTGGAAGCCGTACGTGGCTTCGGTGGCAATGTGATTCTTCATGGCAGTAACTTTGATGAAGCGAAAGCAGAAGCGGAGCGCCTGTCTCAGGAGAACGGTTATACGTTCGTGCCTCCTTTTGACCACCCACTGGTGATTGCCGGTCAAGGTACTATCGGCATGGAAATGCTGCAACAGAATGGCCACCTTAACTACATCTTCGTCCCTGTTGGTGGCGGTGGTTTAGCTGCTGGTGTTGCTGTTCTTGTCAAACAACTGATGCCGGAAGTGAAGGTGATTGCGGTTGAGCCTGAAGATTCAGCTTGTTTGAAAGCCGCTTTAGATGCAGGTGAACCGGTTGTTCTCGATCAGGTCAGTATGTTTGCTGACGGCGTTGCGGTTAAACGCATCGGCGAAGAAACCTTCCGCCTGTGCCAGAAATACCTTGACGGTCACATCACAGTCTCCAGCGATGAAATCTGTGCGGCTGTGAAAGATATCTTTGAAGATACTCGCGCTATTGCGGAACCTTCTGGTGCTCTCGCTCTGGCTGGTTTAAAGAAATTCGCCGAGAAAAACGAGCTGAAAGATAACAAGCTTGGAACGGTACTGTCTGGTGCGAATACCAACTTCCATGGTTTACGTTACGTATCAGAACGTTGTGAACTGGGTGAAAAACGTGAAGGCCTGCTGGCGGTCACTATTCCAGAGCAAAAAGGGGCGTTCTTTAAGTTCTGTCAGATTCTAGGAAACCGGGCTGTAACAGAGTTTAACTACCGTTATAGCGATGACGATCTCGCCAATATCTTTGTTGGTATTCGCCTGATTGGCGGACAAGAAGAGTTGAACTCAATCATTAAAGAGTTACGTTCTTCAGGTTATCCGGTTCAGGATTTGTCTGATGACGAAATGGCGAAACTTCACACTCGCTATATGATTGGTGGCAAACCTTCAAAACCAATGAAGGAGCGTTTATACAGCTTTGAGTTCCCTGAATATCCGGGCGCACTGCTGAAGTTCCTAAGTACACTTGGTACACACTGGAATATCAGTCTGTTCAACTATCGTAACCATGGCGCTGACTATGGGCGAGTATTGTGCGGGTTTGAACTTGATAAAGAAGATCTAGAACGCTTCTCAGCTCACCTGTTTGAGCTCGGCTATCAATACAAAGACGAAACCGATAACCCGTCTTATCGTTTCTTCTTAGCTAAATAGCAATTAATCTAAATGTGGCGTCATGCCTGCGAGCCCTAGCGAGACTAGGAAAATGAGATTCTGAATCTCGCTCCTTCGTCGCTGCTCAGGATGACGGAAGACTGAACATGCGGTTCGCTCTTAAACGAACCGCATTGAGTTTTCGCTGGAACGACGGCATGAAAAGAACAAAAGCTCCTGCCAATGGCAGGAGCTTTTGTGATTGCACAGTTTTAATCTTTATCAGATAAGGTCAAAACGATCCGCGTTCATCACTTTAGTCCAAGCCGTGATAAAGTCTTTTATAAACTTCTCTTGGTTATCATCTTGAGCGTACACTTCAGCGTAAGAGCGCAAAACAGAGTTTGAACCAAATACCAGGTCAGCACGTGTTGCAGTGAACTTAGCCTCGCCTGTCTTACGGTCACAGATATCGTAAGAATTACGACCTGTTGGTTTCCAAGTGAAAGCCATGTCCGTTAGGTTAACGAAGAAGTCATTGGTCAATGTACCTACACGGTCAGTAAACACCCCGTGCTTGCTGCCACCGTGGTTGGTACCCAGTACACGCATACCACCGATAAGCACTGTCATCTCGGGCGCTGTCAAACCTAGCAATTGGGCACGGTCTAGTAACATCTCTTCAGGCGTCACTGTGTAGTGTTTCTTCTGCCAGTTACGGAAGCCGTCAGCCACAGGTTCAAGAACATCAAATGACTCTGCGTCGGTCTGCTCTGCCGTTGCATCACCGCGCCCCGCAGCGAAAGGCACTTCAAAGTCGTAACCTGCGGCTTTCACCGCTTTCTCGATACCGACGTTACCCGCAAGAACGATAGTGTCAGCAATGCTAATACCGAACTCTTGTGCAATCTTCGTCAATTCAGCCAAAACACGCTGTAAACGCTCGGGTTCATTGCCTTCCCAACTATTTTGCGGATCCAGACGGATGCGAGCACCATTTGCACCGCCACGTAAATCTGAGTTACGGAAGGTACGTGCACTATCCCATGCGGTAGAAACCAACTCTGATACTGTTAAATCAGTCGCAGCAATTTTCGCTTTAACGGCGTCAATATCGTAGTCAGTCACACCGGCTGGGATTGGGTCTTGCCAAATCAGATCTTCAGTTGGTACATCTGGACCAACATAGTTGGCTTTAGGCCCTAAGTCACGGTGCGTGAGCTTAAACCATGCACGGGCAAACACTTGGTTAAAGTATTCTGGATCCTGATAGAATTTCTCAGAAATTTTGCGGTATTCCGGATCGACTTTAAGTGCCATATCCGCATCCGTCATCATTGGGTTGTAACGGATTGATGGGTCTTCAACATCCACAGGCTTGTCTTCTTCTGCGATGTCTACTGGCTCGTATTGCCATGCACCTGCAGGGCTCTTAGTCAGTTTCCATTCATGCTCTAAAAGCATTTTGAAGAAGCCGTTGTCCCACTGTGTTGGGTGAGTTGTCCAAGCGCCTTCAATACCACTGGTCACGGTATCGCGACCAATTCCACGCGACTTATGATTGTTCCAGCCAAGACCTTGCTCTTCGACATCGGCAGCTTCCGGATCCGGGCCTATTTCTTCTGCGTTACCATTACCGTGAGCTTTACCCACAGTGTGACCACCAGCAGTCAGAGCGACCGTCTCTTCATCGTTCATTGCCATGCGAGCAAAAGTCACACGCATATCAGACGCAGTTTTAAGAGGATCCGGGTTACCATCAACACCTTCCGGGTTTACGTATATCAACCCCATCATGACGGCTGCAAGCGGGTTTTCTAGATCACGTTCACCCGAGTAACGGCTCCCCTCAACCCCTGATGGCGCTAACCACTCTTTCTCTGAACCCCAGTAAATATCTTTCTCCGGGTGCCAGATATCTTCACGACCAAACGCGAAGCCAAAGGTTTTCAGTCCCATTGATTCATAAGCGATATTGCCAGCCAGAATCATCAGATCAGCCCAACTGATTTTGTTACCGTATTTTTTCTTAATTGGCCACAGCAGACGACGGGCTTTATCCAGGTTAGCATTATCTGGCCAGGAGTTTAGAGGAGCAAAGCGTTGGTTACCGGTAGAAGCACCACCACGACCATCCGCAGTACGGTAGCTACCCGCTGAGTGCCAGGCCATACGAATCATCAGACCGCCATAGTGACCCCAGTCTGCTGGCCACCACTCTTGGCTATCTGTCATAAGTTCTTTCAGATCTTTCTTTAACGCTTCTACATCAAGCTTTTTCAATTCTTCGCGGTAACTGAAATCCTCACCAAGTGGGTTAGTTTTCTTATCGTGTTGGTGAAGGATGTCCAGGTTTAGAGCATTTGGCCACCAATCCATTACCGTGGAACCTGTCGATGTCATACCACCATGCATCACAGGGCATTTTCCTGTTGAGCTGTTGTCTTTATGGTTCATTAGAGGTTTCCTTTTAGAGTAGTATTTTTGAAGTCTATTCTGACACCCAAATATTGTATTTGAATGCTAATATTTCTCAGTTACCAATCAGGTTATATATTTTTTAATTATTTCAAACTAATTATATTGATAGTTTTTAATACGATCACATTAGTTAAGCC
>Ga0075011_10000338_pt1 | contig 24913 bp, 24 predicted proteins | sample TARM_MetaG_T_14_FD_72354 | JGI IMG/M metagenome (GOLD analysis project Ga0075011, IMG submission 72354) | Freshwater microbial communities from Pennsylvania, USA, analyzing microbe dynamics in response to fracking - TARM_MetaG_T_14 | ecosystem: Environmental > Aquatic > Freshwater > River... | reverse complement strand
AGGCAGAGCCTATTTCTAAATATTTTTAATCTTTTCTAATTAATACATATCTACCAAAATCTCTACTTTCAACATAAATCAAGAAATTTGACGCTGGATTAATTTTATTATAAGCAATATTAAAATCGATTAAGCTTTCAATTTTTTCTTTATTTAATTCTGAAACAACTAAACCTGGTCTTAATCCTAATTGTTCTGCTAAAGACCCTCTTTCTACCTTTGTAATTACTACTCCTTTTTTATTGCTTGGGAAGTTGTATTCACTTCTTTTTTGCCCATCTAATAATGCAATCGTAATTCCCATTACATCTATTCCATCAGAACTTAATAAAATATCTTGTTCTATTAGAGTAGCCATAAAGTTTCTTAAACGTCCATTTCTATATAAATCTATTTGTATTTGTTCTCCTGGAGAGAAGAAACTAATAATATCATTTGCTTGCATATATGTGTCAACTTTTTTACCATTAATTGCTACTATAACATCCTTAGCTTGTATACCAATACTGTGTGCAGGAGTTCCTTCTAAAACTTTGGAAACCATAGCACCTACTGGAGCATTTAGAGCAACTTCTCTTGCCTTATTAATATCAAAATTTGTTTCATAAACAACACCTAACATAGGTCTTTTTACTTCTCCAAATTTGATTAAATTATCAACAACTCTTTTGACAATACTAGCAGGTATAGCAAAACCTAAATTTAAATTTTCGTTTTTTTGGTTTATTAGAGCAGTATTTATTCCAATAACCTTACCTTGATTATTTACAAGAGGACCTCCACTATTATTTTTATTAATATTAATATCTACTTGTATAAAGTTTTTATATGATTCTAAGCTAAGTGCACTTTGTCCTTTGGAACTAATTAAACCAGAAGTCATTGTGCTGTTTAAACCAAAAGGATTTCCGAAAGCTAAAACCCATTCTCCAACATTGACTTTATCATCTTCTACAAAGTTTAAAAATTCTGTTTCATTTTCTAAATCAATTTTTAAAAGTGCAATATCAGTTCCAGGGTCAGCCCCTATAATTTTTGCCTCATATACATTACCATTGCTAAGTTTTACATAAACATCTCCAGCACTTTGAATTATATGGTTATTTGTAATTATTAAACCATCCTTGCTAATAAAAAATCCTGAACCAAGTGATGTCCCAGCCTCTGTACTAGGTCTTTCTTCTGCTCTTCCAAAAAATAGACTTTCAAAGGGGTTGGTAATGGAGTCTTTTACTGTTGATTTTGTACTAATATTTACAGTTAAAGGCAAAACTTCTTCTGCTACCTTTGTAAAATTTGGATTAGCACTTAGATTAAATATCAATAAAATTAAAATAGCTATTATTCTTTTCATTATATCCTCCTTGTAAAAATTTGTGTACCAATATTATAGCAAATTTATTTGATTGTTAAAACTTACTTTTCCCTTTAATTATCGTTATTTTATGGGTAAAACTTTAAGATTACTTTAAAAATTTAGGCAGTATAAATATACTATCCCAGTTTAAAATTATTCTCATGGCTCTAATAGTACTTTAGAATTTTATAGAAACTTTTAACTATATATGCTAAAATATATTTGAGGATGGTGAAATTTTCAAATGGAAAAAATAATAATAGAAATATTTAGTAAATATATAGAAGTAGAACTAATTTATTTATTTGGTTCTTGTATTACTGATAGATTTAATTCTGAAAGTGATGTAGATATAGCTTATTTTTCAAAGGAAACTATTAGTAAAGAAAATAATATAAAATTAATATTTGAATTAGTGGAAAAACTTGGGAGAGAGATAGACCTTATTGATTTAAACTCTGTTGGAATTTCATTAAAAAAAGAAGTCATTTATAAAGGGAAAAATATTTATAAAAAAAATGCTTGCGTTAAAGAAAATTTTGAATTTCAGCAAGTTGCCTTATATGGTCAATTTTGTGATGATATTAAAATAATAAAACAAACAATAAAAGAAAGAGGGTATGTAAGCTATGCAGGAAATAATTCTTTCTAAGATAAATTCAATAGAAAATTGCATAAAGAGAATTGATGAAAAAATTACTGAAGCAGATTTTTCTCTTTCTAGCCATGATTATCAAGATATAATTGTGCTTAATTTGCAAAGAGCTTGTCAGCAAAGCATTGACTTAGCTATGTTTATTACTGCTGAATTAAGTTTAGGTATACCACAAAGTAGTGTAGATGCTTTTGTAAAATTATTTGAAAAAAATATCATATCAAAAAATACCTTTGATAATATGAAAAGTATGGTTGGATTTAGAAATATAGCAGTACATCAATATCAAAAAATTAATTATGATGTTGTAGAATATGTTATCAAAAATAGGCTTGTAGATTTTAAAAAATTTAATAAAGAACTTATTGATTATTTATTGTAATTACTTAGCTATGGATAAAATTCAAAGAACACTATTAAGGCATATTATTAAAGGCTCTCCCTTTGGGAGAGCTGACACGTAGTGTCTGAGAGGGACTTTTTTCTTTTCTTTACCTTGTTTTTCTTGACTTTTATAGTAAGAAGTAGTATATTATAATTTGAAATATGTATTGCAAGCGTGTGCACTAAGGAGTTGATTAAAATAGTTACAATAAAAGATATTGCTAAAATTGCTGGAGTTAGTCATTCTACTGTATCACGTAGCCTTAATGATAGTAGTGAAATATCTCAAAAGACAAAGGATAAAATAAAAAAAATAGCTGACGAACTTGGCTTTGAATTTAATAATAATGCAAGAAGTTTGAGTACTAGAAAAACTGGAACTATTGGGGTTATTTTTGACAATAGTTTTGATCAAGAAAATTCTTCTTTATTTTTTAGCAAATTATTGAAGGAAATAAGGTATTCTTTAGAAAAAGAAGGATTAGATATGATTTTAGATTTTAGAATTAATCCTTTTAATAAGAAAAATAATATAAAAAAATTAATAAATACTAAAAAAATAGATGCCTTTATTATAGCAGATGAATATTTAACTGATGAAGATATTAAATTTATTTTGGACAAGGAAATCCCTAGTATTTTTGTTCATAAAAAACCTTGCTTTGATAAAAAATATTCTGCTGATTTTGTTTTAACAGACCATTTTTATGGTGGTTATTTAGCTACACGATTTTTAATAGGGCAACAGCACAAAAATATTATCACCTTTACTCATAAGTATTTTGGTAAAGAATATTCAGAATTTGAAGAAAGAACAAAGGGATTTTTAAAAGCTATGGAAGAATCTAATTTATTAGCAGATGAAAGTATAGTTTATAGGGAAGAAATATCCTTTGCCTATGGTAGAAGTAAAATTAAAGAGCTTGTAAGAACAGGGAAAGAATTTACTGCAGTATTTGCACAAACAGACCTTGTTGCCTTGGGAGTAATTAGGGGACTTGATGAAATTGGTTTAAAAGTACCACAAGATGTTTCTGTTATTGGCTATGACAACATAGAATTTAGTAAATTTAGTAATCCAGAGCTTACAACTATTAACCAGCCTGTGGAAAAACTTGCTAAAAAAGCAGTTGAATTACTTATGAATAAATTAAAAAGAAAATCTAAAAAAATAAGTAAGGTAGTCGGGGAAACAATTATTATTGAGCCTGATTTAATTATTAGAAATTCAGTAGGTAGAAGCTAGGCTGAATTTTTAAGGACTTTTTTCGATTAATTAACAAAGTCTTGAGGGGCAAATGGATAATTAAAAGTTAATAGTTAATAATTTTTGTAGGGCGTTTGCTGTGGGCAAACACCTTTACAAGGGAATGAAACTTAGATATTTAGATATGTAGTTTAATTTATGTAGTAGCTAATAAATTAAGGAATAGAGAAATTTAGACAGGATTTACAGGATTAACAAAAATATAAAAGATTAATCACAAAGAAAAGAATAGAAAGAGGTACAAAAAGAAATCTATTAATAGTTAAAAATTAATCCTGTATATCTTGTAAATCCTGTCAAAAAGGTTTTATTCGTAAGACTAGATATCGTGTCTTAGATTTTTCTTAGTCTGCCTTAGTGTTCTTTGTGACTTTATGTTGAATTTTAAATAGCTATAATAAAAATGTAAAAAGAAGTAAATCAAATTAAATATAAAGAGGTGAAAAAATGAAAAAATGGTGGAAAGAAGTCACTGCCTATCAAGTATACCTAAAAAGTTTCATGGATAGTAATGGTGACGGTATCGGTGATGTGCAGGGTCTTATTTCAAAGTTAGATTATTTAAAAGATTTGGGAATCGGTTTAATTTGGTTATCTCCAATGTATAAATCTCCCAATGATGATAATGGTTATGATATTAGTGATTATCATGGAATTGCACAAGAATATGGAACTATGGAAGATTTTGACCAATTACTTGTAGAATGTCACAAAAGAAATATCAAATTAATTATTGATTTGGTTATTAACCATACTAGTGATGAGCACCCTTGGTTTATAGAATCAAAAAGCTCAAAGGACAATCCAAAAAGAGACTACTATATTTGGCGTGAAGGTAAAAATGGACAAGAACCTAATAATTGGGAGAGTATTTTTAAAGGTTCTGCTTGGGATAAAACAGAAGAAAGTGATGAGTACTATATGCACCTTTTTTCTAAAAAACAGCCTGACTTAAATTGGGAAAATCCTAAAGTTAGGCAAGAACTTTATAATATGGTTAATTGGTGGTTAGATAAGGGTGTTGATGGTTTTAGGGTAGACGCTATAAGTCATATAAAGAAAGAAGATAAGTTCCCAAATATGCCAAATCCTAAAAATTTGAAATATGTTCCTTCTTTTGAAAAACATATGAATGTTGAAGGAATACATACTTATTTGGAAGAACTAAAAAAAGAAACCTTTGATAAGTATGATATAGTAACTGTTGGGGAAGCTAACGGCGTAAGTACAGAAAATATATCTGATTTGCGTAAGTGGATAAGCTATAAAGAAGGTAAGTTTAATATGATTTTCCAATTTGACCATTTAAAATTATGGGATAGAGGAGATAAAGATGCCTTTGATTTAATTAAATTTAAAAGGGCATTAAGTGACTGGCAAGAAAAGTTAGAAGGTCTTGGCTGGAACGCACTTTATATTGAAAACCACGATTTGCCTAGGGTAGTTTCTATTTGGGGCAATGAAAAACTTAGGTTAGAAAGTGCAAAAGCCTTTGCCATGGTTTATTTTATGCAAAAAGGAACGCCTTTTATCTATCAGGGACAAGAAATAGCAATGACAAACCCAGCATATGGGCATATTGATGATTATGATGATTGTGGAACTAGAAATGAATACTATGAAGGAATAAAAAATGGTATTAGCCCCGAGGCAATGCTTGAAAGAATCAAATTAACATCAAGAGTAAATAGTAGAAGTCCTATGCAATGGAATAGTAATAAAAATGCTGGTTTTACAAAAGGAAATCCATGGGCTAAATTGAATACTAATTATGAGGAAATAAATGTAGAGCATGAATTATTAAATTCTGATTCTGTTCTAAATTTTTATAAGAAGCTTATAAAAATAAGAAATAATTCAGAAACTTTAATTTATGGTAAGTATGAACTGTTACTAGAAAATCATAAGGAAATTTATGCTTATACAAGAACTTATAAAAATGAAAAATATCTAATTATAGTTAATTTAAGCATGAAAACCGTAGAATTTGAGAGTGAATATACATTAAAATCTAGGAATTTACTTTTACATAATTATAAAGAGGTAGAAGAAGCGGTGAAAAAATTTAACATGAAAGCATATGAATGTAGATTATATAAGGTTGGTGAATAGAATGAGTTTTAAGAAAAAAGTAGTATACCAAATTTATCCAATGAGTTTTAAAGATGGAAATAATGATGGAATGGGTGATATTAAAGGAATTATAGAAGGCTTAGATTATTTAAAAAATCTAGGGGTAGATATGTTATGGATTACTCCTGTGTATTCTTCTCCAAAATTTGATAACGGTTATGATATTGCTGATTATTATAATATAGACCCTCAATTTGGAACGATGGAAGAATTTGATAACTTAATCCTAGAAGCTAATAAAAAAGGCATGGGTATTATTATGGATATAGTTGCTAATCATACTTCTACCTATCATGAATGGTTTAAAAAAGCCTTAGCTGGAGATAAAAAATATCAAGATTTTTATGTGTTTAGAAATAATGAATATGTAAAAGCTCATCCGATAAAATCTATATTTGGTGGAGATGCTTGGGAATATGTGGAAGATTTGGATATGTATTATCTTCATAATTTCCATAAAACACAAGCTGATTTAGATTGGGATAATGTAGAAGTAAGAGAAGAAGTTTATAAAGTTTTAAATTTCTGGTTAGAAAAAGGTGTGAAAGGATTTAGATTTGATGTAATAGATATGATTAGTAAGGATTTTGATAAATTACAAATGTCTAATGGTCCTAAATTACATGATTATATTAAAGAAATGAATGAAAAAAGTTTTGGAAAATATGATACCTTAACTGTGGGTGAAACTTGGTCTGCAGATACAGAGCATGCAAAATTATATAGTAATCCTGATGGTAGTGAATTTTCAATGGTATTTACCTTTGAGCATATTATGTATAATGAAAACAAATGGGAAACAAGCATTGATAAGCAAAAATTAAAAACAATTTTTGAAAAATATCAAAGAGAATTACATGGAAAAGGCTGGAACTCTTTATTTTTAAATAACCATGACTTACCTAGGCTTGTATCAAGATATGGAAATAGACATTATAGAGAAATAACAGCGAAACAATGGGCAATTTTACTGCATTGCATGCAAGGGACTCCTTTTATTTATCAAGGGGAAGAAATTGGAATGCTTAACAGAAAAAAATGGACTAGGGAAGAAATCCGTGATGTAGAAGCTATTAATTACTATGAAGAGGCTATAAAAATACATGAAGAGGATTATGTTCTTGATAAAATAAATAAAATTTCTCGTGATAATGCTAGAACTCCTATGCAATGGAATAATAAAAATTATGCAGGTTTTTCTAAGAAAGAGCCTTGGATTATAGTAAATGAAAAATATACTACTATTAATGTAGAGCAGGCTCTTGAAGATAATAATTCTGTATTTTATACATATAAAAAATTAATTGAACTTAGAAAAACTGAAGATATTATAACAGAAGGAGATTTTCAATTAATTGACTTGGGAGAAGATATTTTTGCATATAAAAGAAAATATAATAATGAAGAGCTAACTGTTATTTCTAATTTGGTCGATAAGGATATTAGGTTAAGCTACGAGGTAGAAGGAAGGCTTATTTTATCTAATTATTCTGTTAATGAAAAACCATACAAGGCATATGAAACTAGAGTTTACTTGAAAAAATAATGGAATTCTGTTAGAATGGGAATAGAATTATATAATAATTAAGGGGGCTTCTATGAAAAATTTATTTGTGATTTTGATATTGCTAAGTAAAATAATAATAGCTTCTGATATATCAAAATTAAAGGTAGAAGTCTATGCACTTGAGGCATTACCATATTGTGGAATAATTAATGGGGAACCTGCTGGCATAGCTATTGATATATTAACTGAAGCAAGTAAATATGGAGCTCCTAAATTTATTTTTAATTTTTCTGTGCCTTGGTTAAGGGCACAAGATAGAATTTTACAATCAAAAGGAGAATTAGTTGCAATAATTCCATTTTCTCGTACTGAAATGAGGGAAGAGCAGTATAAATGGATAGCTGAATTAGTAACTACCCAATCTCATTTTTATACGATAAATAGAGATGAACCTATACAATCAATAGATGAGGCTAAAAAATTAAAAATTGGCTTAGTTAGAGGGCATGCTTTAAAGGATAGACTTTGGGATTTGGGAGTAATAAATATAGATGATGGTGCAGTAAATGCAGAAGCTAATGCAAGAAAATTATTATCTAAACGCTTCGATGCCCTTGCTGACTCTGACCTAATATTTTGGTATAGTTGGAAAATAATTAAACAAAACCCTGATTTAGTCCAAGAAGGTGCTCCTATTGGAAATATTACAGGTGTCTATATTGCAGGTGGACTTAATTTCCCAAATTCTGTAGCCAAAAGTATATATGAAGCTGTGGAACAAATGAGATATGATGGTAAGTTAGAAGAGATACTTCAAAGATGGAGATAGAAAGGCCCAAAAGGGCCTTTTAAAATTTATTTCATTATTATTAATTTTTTATTTCTTTAAATATATCTTCTAATTGATATAAATAACTAGTAAAATCACTAAAAAATATATCTTTTTCAAGTCTTTGTTTAGCAATATTATTCATAGCTTCAATAATATTTTCAATATCCAAGAAATTTTTAGTAAAATTCTCATTAATTTTTTCTATATCATTTAAGCTATTTTGTGAAGAAAGGCTTACATCTTCCATTTGCTTAGAAACAAGCTGGTCTTTTTCCAACAGAATTTGAAACTCATTTTTCATTTCCTCTGTACTTTTGGATATTTTTTCTATATCCTCAAAAGCTTCCTTCGTTTCTATTGATAAATGACTAACATTTGATATTACAGTGCCTAGATTTTTTTCGATTTCACCACTAAGTTTGTGAGTATCATCAGCTAATTTTTTTATTTCTTGTGCAACTACTCCAAAACCTTTTCCAGCTTCTCCAGCTCTAGCTGCTTCAATTCCAGCATTTAAAGAAAGTAAATTTGTTTTATAGGCAACTGCATTTATATTTTTAAGTATACCTTCTACCGCCTTAGTCTTTTCTTCCATTTCCTCAAATATAGATAGATAATTTTTATAAAGTTCTTCTAAATTTTGTGTTTGAATATTCAAAGCTTCTACCTTTTCATTGTTAATATACAAGATTTTACTACTTTCATCTAGGGAATTTTTTGTTAGGTCGCTTGCCTTACTTATATTCTCTATTTTTTCAATTATATTAGTTAAACTTTCTTTAGAATAATTTAAACTTTCTTCTATACTATTAGATTTATTAGCTAAACTATCTAAATTTTGAGAAAATTCCCCTTCTATTTTTCCCTGTTTTTTAATACTTCTAAGCATAATTTCATATAGCTCAAGTCCTGTATCAATGAGTTTTTCACTTTCATTATTATCATATACAGCAACACTTTTTATCTCTTCTTGTATTTTTATAATTTTCTTTTTTTTGAAAAACATATTACCTCCCCATGGCTAATAACGTTAAAGTTTGATTAAGATGTTGTTTGTTATATTGTTCTCCATAGGATACAAAACCACCATATTCACTTGTATTTTTTAAAGTTTTGGATAATTCATCTAAAATACCTTTTTTTTCAAATTCCAGAGAACGTAATATGCAATTTATACAAAATAAGCCATAAATTTCTTTAAAATCATTTTGAATTTTTGCAATTGTTTCTTTTTGAGTTTCCAAAGGGTTTTTTTCCTTTAAAATTTCAGCTCTAGAGTTTTCAAAAACTTGTGCATACATATTTAAATTTTCATTTTCTATACTTGCTATACTAGAGATATAAATAGAATCTCCTATTTTTCTTCCAATTGGGTTTTGTAAAATATAATTATCTAAAGAACTTTTACTTATGCCTAGTAATTGTGCATATCTTGTTTTGGCTGGTATATTATCAATTTCAATAATTTTTCTATTTTTTTCATCTGCCTTAGTTATTAGGATGTCTATTCCTTGAGATTCAAAAATATTTTCCCTATAAATTTTAATTTTCACCTTAGTTTTTATCATAGTAAAGATAGCACTATCATTAAAAATTTTACCATTATAAGCTAAAAGAGTTTCCTTAAATTTTAAGTCATCACCTGCACTACCACCAATTAAAGGCAAATTCCCATCAAAAATAGAATTAAATACAGATAATACTTTTTCTTCTGCACCACTTAAACCATCTGCAAGTAAAATACCAGTCAAATTATCATAAGTGTTTTGCATTTCTTTGTATGAGAGTTTTTTTAATTTTTTTATAATTTCTTGTCTATATAACAGTGGAACTTTTGTTATTTTTTCCAAAACTACTGTTTCTATTTCCATAGAATTATCACCAAAAGCTACTACAGATATCCCACCCTTAGTGATACCTTTGTTTGTGCTAATCTCACCACTAGAAGTACAGCCAATCAAAGTACAGGAATTTCCAATTAATTTGTACAATTCTTCTGTAACTTCTTGAAACGAATAATTACTAGATACAAAATATATAAATATTTTTACTTCTTTATTATAGCAATTTTTAAATAATTCTTTAATTGCTATTTGTGTATTTAGTTTATTAGTAAAATATGACTTAAAAAACATATATTCTCCTTTTTAAATTTATCTGATTCTTAAGTCTTCAAGTAGAATAAAATCCATCTGAAAGCAAGAATTCAGTTTATAGAAACAAACTTATTATTTTATAAATTAATAAGTCTAACTAATAGTTTATACCTTATTTCACAATTATTCTAGTCCTTTCTACAAAAAAAATAGTCTATTTTTAAAATGTATTGATTATTCTTGGTGAATATAAAACAATATACTATTTTAGAACAACTTAATAGTTAGTTTCAAAATCACCTGAAAAATCTTTATATAACTAATATTAATTAATTATGAACAAATAAGATAAAGATGTTAAGTTAGAGGAAATAAAGATAAGAAAGGCCCTTTTGGACCTTTTAAAATTCTATAATTTCATATTCGTTATTTAATAAGTCTATATATAATATCTTTTTTCTTAAACACTCTCCTTTATTTAATAAAACTTTAATAGTTTCACTTACTTCTACCCCAGCCACTATTGCAGGTGTAAAAGATGGATTCCCAAGTTCTTTTTCCTTGCCTTTTTCAATCTTAGCCTTATAAATATAGTCAAAAGTATTATCTTCTGGAAAAATTGTAGATACTTGTCCATACCACCCTGCAATAGCACCGTAAATATATGGTAAATTTAATTTTATCGCTTCTTTTTGTAACATTATTCTTGTATCTATATTATCAAGTGCATCAATTACTATTTCATGACCTTCTAAAATTTCTTTAGCATTATCAAGGTCTATATACTGATTTAACATATTAATTTTTATTGTACTATTTATTACTTCTACCCTTTTTTTAGCTTCTTCTACCTTTGACTTTCCCAAATTATTTTCCTTAGCCATTAATTGACGATTAAGATTATTATCACTAAAAACATCTCCATCAACTATTGTAATTTCTCCAATACCAATTCTAGCTAACATTTCTATTATATAGCCACCTAAACCACCACAGCCAACAACACAAACTTTGGAATTGTTTAATTTTGTTATATCTTCATTGCTTAGCATATTTTTATTTCTAATATATCTATCTATCCTAGCCACCTCCTACTGGTGGAAAAATAGAAACATAATCGGTTTCTATTAATTCTTGCTCAAAAGTCCCATCTCTTCCATTAATTAATAAAATTGCCACATCTTCTTTAGGAATATTAAGTCCTTCGATTATTTTACCAGCATTCACTGGTTTTTCCAAGTCAACAAATACTTCCTTTCCCCTACCTTCTCTGAGAGTAGCAAATAATCTAACTTTTATTTTCAAAGTTTATCCTCCTTGTATTATCTGATAATTTTTTTAGATTTTTCAAGTGCTTCTTTTACTTGCTCTATACTAATAGGTTTTGGCAAAAATATATCCATTCCTGACTTTAAAATTTTTTCCTTATCCTTTTCCATTGCATAGGCTGTCATTGCAATTACTGTTGGCATCTTCCAATTTTTTCTTTTGCATATTTCTTTTATCTTTTCAAAGGCCTCAAAACCATTCATTATTGGCATTTGTATATCTAAAAATACTATATTCGGATTTTTTTCTTCAAAAATCTCAATAGCATTTAATCCATTTTCTGCTAAAAACATTTCATAATTCCCTATTCGTTTAAGTATTATTTTTATCAACTGCATATTTATGTTGTTATCTTCTACTATGAGTATTCGATTGTTATCCCTATTATTTAATTCATGTATTTCCTGAATATCATTTTCTATTTTAATTGAAATTTCATCATTTATTATCTTTTTTATTTTTTCCAACAATTCTTTTCTAGTGACTGGTTTCATTAAATAATCATTCGCACCATATTCTTTTATTCTAGATACTTCGCTTCTTAAATCAACAGAAGTAAACATTAATACAGGATAACTTTCTTTAAAAGTATCTTTTATAATTTTTAAAGTCTCTATTCCATCAATTTCAGGCATATGAACATCAAGTAAAATTAAATCCATGTCTTTTTTTTCTTTTAAAATCTCAATTCCTTTATTTCCACTTTCTGCTGTAATAACTTCAATGCCTTCATTAGATAACATTTTATATGTAATTTCTCTGTTCAGAGCATTATCGTCAATAAATAAAACTTTTAAATTTTCTAATTGAATATCAATTTCATTTATATGATGAATTAATTTCTCTGATTTTTCTAATTTTAGTCTAAAGTAAAATCTGCTACCTTTACCTATTTTTGTTTCTACATTTATTTTACCTCCCATTATATTAACCAACTGCTTAGAAATAGCAAGACCAAGTCCTGTTCCTTGATATTGCTTTGTATAACTTAAATCCCCTTGGACAAAAGGCTGAAATAAATTTCTTTTAGTATTTTCAGTCATTCCAATTCCTGTATCACTTATTGAAAATTCTAATTCATATTTATTATTTTCTCTTGATATTTTTTTATTTCTATAAATATTTCTCCTTGTTCTGTAAATTTTACTGCATTTCCAATTAAATTAATTAAAACTTGTTTTATTTTTAATTCATCACCAATTAAAAATTCTGGAATATCTTTATCAATATAGTAAACTACTTCAATACCCTTTTTATGTGCATTAACAGACAATAAGCCCATTAAATTATTCATCATAAGCTCTAACTCAAAATCACTTTCTTCTACTTCTACCTTGCCAGATTCTAATTTTGAAATATTTAATATATCATTTATAATTGAAAGTAAGTTATCAGCCGAAACTTTAATAAATTCAAGATATTTTTTTTGTTCACTATCTAATGCGGTCTCTGATAGAAGCTCGCTCATTCCTATTACTCCATTCATTGGAGTTCTAATTTCATGGCTCATATTAGCTAAAAATTGGGACTTTGCACGGCTCGATTCTTCTGCTTCTTTTTTTGCATTTATTAATTCCAGTTCATTTTTCTTACTCTCTGTAATAACCAATTCTATTCCATCAAAAAATATAATTCCTTCGCTATTTTGTCTTGGAATTGAAGAGAATGACGACCATCTATATGAGCCATCTATATTTTTTATTCTTGCCTCAACATTAAAAACTGCCATATTTTTTATGGCATAAGCTTCTTTTTCTTTTAGCATATTTACATCATCTTTATGAATCCCATCATAAATAAGAGATGGATCATCATAAATTTCTTTAGAAGTATGCCCATAAAGTTCAGTTACATTATCACTTAAATATGTGAATTTTCTACTTCCATCAGGAAAAAAAGCTACTTGATATATCATTCCATGTTGTAAGTTATTACTAATAGTTCTTAGCTGTTCTTCTTTAAAGGCTAGGAGCTCTTGAGAATCAAAAAACTTTTTAATATATAATAACATCTCTCCTATAATTAAAGTTACAAGAGGATATACAATTAAAACTGAAAGTCCAATATTATTTAATGTTATCAATCTTCTCTCAACAGGTAAAAACACAATACTCATAAGCATTACAATATGTACTATAATTCCAACTGAATATATTTTCAAGGCTGTTATTTTTTTGTCTTTTTTTATCCATAGATAATGGAATATTGTTCCTATAATTCCAGAGGATATTATTACAGATATTCCCATTTTTGCTCCAATACCACCTTGATAAATCCTTAGTAAAGTAGTCATTATTATGGAAATAATTCCAGAGATAGGACCATAAAATAATGAAGCCAAACTTATCATTACAGACCTCCCATCAAAAATAAGCCCTTCAGCAATTATTACAGGATTAAGCATTCCTATTATAGATGCAATACCAAAAAGTAATCCTTGTGAAAATTGCATAAGAAGACTTTTTTTAATTATCTGTATAATAAAGCCAGAAATTATACTGATTGATATTAAAATTCCAAAATTATATGCTATTTCAAAAAATATATCCACAGAAAACAACTCCTTTTAAAAATATATGTTATTCTCAGACAAACTATAAAATATCAAGAAAGCTCCCATAGGGAGCTTCTTACTATAATCCTAAGTATTTTTTACGTTCTTCTGTTGGTATTCCTGTTTTATCCCAACCTCTTTTTTCATAATATTCAGGTAACATTTCTGATAATCTAGCTACATTTCCTTTAGAAGGTCCTTCTGGGATAGGGTCTTCTAACAATCTCTTAGGCAAAGTATCTTGTGAAGGGTCAATACCTGCTTCTAGATTATATAGTCTTTCCATATTCCAAATTCTTTCACCAGCTTCAAGTATATCTTTTCCTGTCCAATCAGTACCTAAAATAGCGTTTATCATTGCAGTATAATCATCAACATTCATTGCAAATGATGTGAATAAACATAGTCCAGCCGAATCAATAAAAGCAGTTAAATCTTGGAATATTTTTACCCATTCTGCTTTTCCTTCTAGTGTAAATCTATCTAATTTTTCAGGTAAACCCAAAATTTCAGGAGAAATCATATATCCTCTAACATGGCAACCACCACGGTTAGAAGTTGCATATTGTAAACCTTGCCCTTGAATAGCTCTAGGGTCATATGCTGGCAACTCTAATTTTTTGACACTCATAGATAATTCAGCAGCACCATATGATTCTGCTAATCTATAAGAACCATTTGCCATTTTATCTCCAAGACCTTCTCTTAATCCAGTTTTCTTAATCCATTCAACTACGGCATCTCCATCACCAAATTTAAGTGAAGTTCCACCTAATTCATCATCTTTAATATATCCTTTTTCATATAATTCCATAGCTGCTGCTACTGTGCAACCAGCTGATATAGTATCTAGTCCTAGCTCATTACACCAGTGATTTGCTTTTATTACTGTTTTCAAGTCTGAAACGCCACAGTCTCCACCAAATGCCCATAATGATTCATATTCAGGACCAGCAGTTTCCAAATCATCTACCTTACAAACTCTTCCACAAGCTATTGGACAACGATAGCAAGCAGCTCTTTTAACTAAGTATTTTTCTGCCATTGCTTCTCCACTTATTTCTTCAGCCCTATCAAATTGAGCACTTTGGAAGTTATTAGTTGGGAAAACTCCATTTTCATTAATGATATTTACAAGTACAGCAGTTCCATAAGTAGGTAGACCTTGACCTGTAACTCCATTTTCTCTTATTTTTCCAATACAATCTTTAACTATTCCCTTTAATGTTTCTTCATCAGCTAAATTTACCTTTGCTGTTCCTCTAACAGTTATTGCTTTTAGGTTTTTAGAACCCATTACAGCTCCTACCCCTGAACGTCCTGCAGCTCTATCTACATCATTCATTATAGCAGCCATATTTGATAATTTTTCTCCAGCAGGCCCTATAGTTAGAACTCTACTTTTTTCTGCTACCTCTTTTTCTAAGATAGTTGTAGTTCCACTAACTACTTTCCCCCATATATGCCCTGCATCTCTAAATTCTATTTTGTCATTTTCAATCATTAAGTATATAGGTTTTGGTGATTTCCCTTCAAAAATAATTGCATCATAGCCAGCAAATTTTAATTCAGGACCCCAATGTCCACCTGAGTTAGAAGATGCAATTGTACCAGATAATGGAGATTTTGTTACTACCATATATCTACCACCCGTTGGTGTTGGTGTCCCTGTAAAAGGACCAGTTGCAACGATAAGTTTATTATCTGGACTTAGTGCGTCTATACTTGGGTCTACCTCATCAGTATATAGCTTAGTTCCTAAACCTCTACCTCCAATAAATTTCTTAGCCAATTCAATGTCCAAATCTTCTACCTTATAACTGTGTTCTGTCAAATTAACTCTTAAAACTTTTCCAATGTAGCCGTAATTCATAAAATTCCCTCCTTGAGTGATTTGTTTTATTTCAAATCCTTTCCAAATGCGGGAGGCAGTCTAGTTTCCCATTCTACCCATTGGTTAAAGTTCATAGCCAAAAAGCCTTAGATACTTTAACTCGGACATGATTTTAAGGCAATTAGTAGTTAATCATTAGGATTTAGTAATGTAAAAAAAATTTTACCACTAACTATTAACTTTTAAACCTTTATTTAATTGATAAATTTCATATATTACTTTAGAGTATCTCCCCACTTTTTTGCCACTAATTTCCACTAATAAAAATACTATTGGTGCTAATAGGTGCAAATTGGTGGCTGAACAAAAGGGATTGCCCACGGCAAACACCCTACAAAAATTATTAACTCTTAACTTTATCATTGCCCTTTAAATTCCTAATTACTAAGTTCTAATTCCTCATTGCATTTCCACTAGTTCTATCAAGTCTCCAGCCTTAACAGTACCAGACTTTAATACCATAGTAAAGATACCTTCCTTTGGCATAATACATTCTCCAACTTGAGCCTTTATTGCACAGCCAGTATGGCATTCCTTACCTATTTGTGATACTTCTTGTATACTTTCACCTATTTTCAACTTAGTTCCAACTGGTAATTCATGTAGAATAAGACCTTCTGTAGTTAAATTTTCTGCAAATTTTCCACTGCACAAACCTTCTACCCCTAGTTTTGTCATTTTATCTACACTTTCCTTAGCCAAAAGGCTTACTTGTCTATGCCATTTTCCAGCATGTGCATCCCCTACTAAACCATGGTCTTTTTCAAAATAAGCACTGGGAATACTTTCCTTTATAACTCCTTTTTCCTTACTAGTATTTATTGCTATAACTTTTCCTAATTTTTCCATTTATTATTCCTCCCGATAAAAGTCGCCAGATTTTCCACCTTGTTTTTTTACAAGTCTTGTATTTTCTATAATCATTCCCTTATCTATTGCCTTACACATATCATAAATTGTAAGACCTGCTATGGAAACAGCTGATAAGGCTTCCATTTCTACACCTGTTTTTCCTATCGTTTTAACGGTAGCAGTAATTTCAACTCCATCTTCCTTTAATTGAAAGTCTAAGTCAACACCACTTAGCATTAAAGGGTGACACATTGGAATAAAATCGCTTGTTTTTTTTGCTCCCATTATTCCTGCTACCTGTGCCACAGAGAATACATCCCCTTTTTTTATATTATTACCACCAATTGCTTTTACTGTTTCTTCATTCATTCTTACAAAGGATTTTGCTTCTGCTATTCTTACAGAATCTTCCTTATCTGAAACTTCTACCATTCTAGCTCTTCCATATTCATTAAAATGTGTTAAGCCCATTTATCCTCCTACTTGCACCATATTTCTGCTTATATAATTTCCTTCTTCTAACTGATGCCTTAATTTTTTACTTAAAGTTGCTTGTTTTATCAAATCCTTTATACTATCTTTATTGGAAATAACTGCTTTCAAATCAAATTCTTCATTTGAATGTAAGCAATGTTTCAAATATCCTTGAGATGTTACCCTTATACGATTACAATTTTCACAAAAATTACAAGTTATAGGACTAATTAAGCCTATCTTACCTTTGGAATTAGGCAATTTATAGTAGGTAGCAGGTGATGAAATATTTTCCTTATTAACTTTCTGTAATTGAGGGACTTTTCGTAGTATTTCTTCATTGGAAATAAAATGGTCTAAGGACCAATTGGCAACTTCTCCAATGGGCATAAGTTCAATAAAACGTACTTCTATATTCCTATCTCTTGTTAAATCAACAAAATTTTCAATTTCATCATCATTAAAACCATTTATTAGAACTACATTTAATTTAATAGGCCCTAAGCCAATTTTTTCAGCTAATTCTATTCCTCTTAGTACTTTACTTAAATCTCCACCTCTAGTCATTCCAAAAAACTTTTCAGGTACAAGGGAATCCAAGCTAATATTTATTCTTTTTAATCCAGCCTTTTTTAAATCTACTGCCATTTCTTCCAAAAGCAAGCCATTAGTTGTTATGGCAATATCCTTAACTTGTGGGTATGAACTTATATACTGAATCAAATCAAGAATTCCTTTTTTTATTAGTGGCTCTCCTCCTGTTAATCTTATTTTGTCTATTCCTTGACTTATAAAAACAGAACATATATTTTTCATTTCTTCAATGGAAAGTCTTTCTTTTTTGCACGATTCTTGGATACATTCAGGCATGCAGTATTTACAACGTAAATTACAAGAATCTGTTACTGATAATCTCAAATAATTTATTTTTCTACCATGAAAATCTATCATAGAAACAGCTCCTTATATTTTGATTATTTCCCCTGTATTGTCTAGTTTATATCCACCTATTTCTTCTAACTTAGTCTTTAGCTCTTCTGATTTTAATATTCTTATAAAATCCTTAACTCTCTCATCTTCTAAATTTTTATTATGAATTGCAAAATCATATTCTTCATAAACTAATTCCACAAAATCCAAGTCCATAGCCTGTGAAGCAGAATAAATACCAAGAGCCACATCTGCACTATCTGATTGAACAGCCACTGCTACTGCCATATGAGTATTAAATTCTCTTTCATAACCTTTTATTTTCTCTCTATCTAAATCTAATTTATTTAAGTTATAATCTAATAATTGCCTTGTTCCAGCTCCTCTTTGTCTATTTACAAAGCTAACATCAGCCCTTAACAAATCTTCAAAACTCTTAATATTCTTTGGATTAGCTTTTTTAACAATAAAACCTTGTAGCCTCTTGACTCCCTTAATTAAAGATACTGTATCTTTTTCAAAATGTTTACTTAACAAGTGTGAATTATATTCTCCTGTTTTTTCATTTAATAAATGAATTGGTGCAAGGTGACATTGTTCTTTTTTTAAAGCTAAAATACCTCCAAAACTCCCCACATGTCCAGAACTAAGTGGCATAAGATCAGCCATATAATCTAAGATTAAATCGTGACTTCCAATAATAAGTACCTTTTCTTTTATTGTGTCCACATCTTTTAAAAGTTCCATTTTGGCTAAGCTACCTGCTTCAAAGCCTTCTACCTCTCTAGGTATTTCAAGTAAGGCATCAGCCTTAACTAAGCTCATTGTAGCTCCTGCTCCTCTAGTTAATGGAGTAGCAATCCAATTATTATTGACTTCTCCTAAAGTCATTCTTACAATTTCCTTATATTTCAAAGAAGATACTATTCTTTTTGATAAAATAGCTTCTATATTGTCTTTTTTTATTTTTATACCTGCTAATATAGATAAAATTGGTTCAGCGAAGGTTTTAAAACTTATGTATGAAGATACAGGATAACCAGGAATTCCAATAACAGGCTTATTATTAACTTTAGCTAAGATAGTTGGTTTTCCAGGTTTCATTGCTACACCATGACTAATTACTTGTCCAAGCTCCTCTATAATATTCCTTGTAAAGTCTTTTTTTCCTGCTGAAGAACCAGCATTAATTATTAAAAAATCATTTTCTTCTAATGCAAGTTTTATCTCTTCACTTAATTTTTGCGGTTCATCCTTACATACAGGATAGATTTTTCCAATTCCTCCCATTTCTTCTACCAAACTTTTGAAGACTAAGGAATTTGAATCAATAATCTTCCCTACTTCTACCAAGTCTTCACTTTGAACAATTTCATCTCCAGTAGGCAAAATTCCAACCTTAACTTTTTTATAAACTTCTACCTCTCTAATTCCACCATTTAGTAGAGAACCAAAATCCAAGGGTCTTATTTTATGCTTTGATGGAATAATCAACTCACCTTTTACTATATCCTCTCCAACTGTTCTAATATGCTCCCAAGGATAAGTACTTTTTATAATTTTCCCATTGCCTTCTTCATCTATAAAAACATCTTCTATCATAATAACAGCATCTTTATCTGGACTAAGGGGATTTCCTGTATTTACATATTCAAAGTCTTGTTCACTTTTTAGTATTATCGGACTTACTTCTGAGGCTCCATAAGTTTTTTCTGCCCTTACAGCAATTCCATCCATTGCAGAACTATGATAAGAAGGTGATGAACGCTTTGCAATTACTGCCTTTGAGCTAACTCTCCCTAGTGACTCTTCTACCTTGATTACTTCTACCTTAGCCTCCAAATCTAATATATCCAAATAATTTTTTAAGGCTATTTCAACAGGCTCATTTTGTATAAACTTATTTTCTCTATTGTCTGTCATAAATTTGCCTCCTGTAATAGATTAACTTTAACCTTTGTTCCTTTTCTCATACCTTCCATATCCTTAGTAAGGCAGATATATGCATTATTTTTAGTTAGAAGGCTTATCATTCCTGATTTGCCATAAATGGGGTTAACTATATATTCATTATCTTTATAAGTAAGATTTACCATTTGATAAGTTTCCCTTCCTGGTGCATTATGCACATCTTCCCTCAAGATTCCTTCAATTTGGATTTTTTCCCCTTCTAAGCTTCCACTAATTTTTCTTATAAAACTTTCAACTAAAGCTTTAAAAACTATTAATGAAGAAACAGGATGTCCAGGTAAACCTATTATTACTGTATCTTCTATTTCACCGATTATTGTTGGTTTTCCAGGTTTTATTGCTATACCATGTACCAAAACTTGGCTATTTGGAAAGCTCTCTATTAATTCCTTTGTATAATCCTTTGTACCAACAGAGCTTCCACCAGACATTAATATAAGTTCAGCTTGATTCTTCATACTTTCTAAAGTTTCTTTTAATCTTTCAAAATTGTCTTTAACGATTTTTTTATCTACTATTTCACAGCCTAGAGATTCACAAAGACTATATAGGGCATAGCCATTTATATCTCTAACACTAGTCTTTTCAGATTTTTCATCTATGTCTATAATTTCATCTCCTGTAGATAAAATTGCAACTTTTAATTTTTTACTAACTTCTAGCTCTACAATGCCTAAACCAGCAAGTAAACCAATGTCATAGGCATTTATAAGTTTTCCCTTTGGAATAATTACTTGGTCTTTTTTAATGTCATCTCCTTCATAGAGAATATTCTCACCTAAAGAAGTACTCTTCTGAATCAAAATCGTATCTGCTCCAAATCTTTCACTATATTCTATCATTGCTACTGAATCTGCACCTTTAGGTATTTCTCCTCCTGTTGGAACATAGACACATTCTCCAGATTTTATACTAAGCTCCTCACTTATTCCCATTTTTACTATTCCTACTAAATCTAGCATACTAGGAATTGATTCTGATGCACCATTTATATCCCTATGTTTAAGAGCATAACCGTCAACAGTAGACTTATTAAAGCTTGGCAAATTTACTGTTGATAAAATATCCCTTGCACAAGTTCTTCCCAAAGATTTTAATAAGGAAACTTTCTCTGTATTATTTTGTTTTTTATTAGCAAGTTTATTCAGTATATCTCTAGTCTCATCTACAGATATTACCTTAAAAAATTCCATAAGTAAATCCTCCTACTTTTTTTCAGCACACTCACTAGCTGTTCCTTTTAATATCTCCAAACCATGTTCCAAGGGTTTTAAAATATATTCTAAGGATTCCTTGACTGCCTTTGGGCTACCAGGTAGATTTATTATTAAAGTATCCTTTCTTATTCCTGCTACTGCCCTTGATAAAATAGCTTTTGGTGTAATTTGTAGACTATGATACCTTATCCCCTCTGAAATACCAGGAGCTAATTTATCTACTACTGCCCTTGTTGCCTCTGGGGTATTATCTCTTTTGCTAAAGCCTGTTCCACCAGTAGTTAGAAGTAAATCAACTTTTAGCTCATCAGCCATATATATCATTTCTTTTTTTAGACTCTCTAAATCATCTGCTAATACTATATATTTTATAGTTTTATAATTTAATTTTTCTAGCATTTCCTTAATTAGCATACCACTTAAATCTTCTCTTTCTCCCTTTGAACCTTTATCACTGGCAGTTATTATGCCTAAAGTAAATTTTTTTTCCAATATAACAACCCCTTTTTTAATTTGCAATTTAGCTCGTTGCATAACTCCAAAACTTTTATTTCATTGATAAATTATACATATGATTTTAGAGTATCCCACCACTTTTTTACCATTTTTCAATACATAAATAATATTAAAAAGATTGTTAAAAATTCGTGTGATTTGCGTTATTCGGTGCAAAGCCTTTTAAAACCTCTTGCAACGAATTACTCGAATTTTGCGAATAAATTCTAAAATTACTTTTTTATTTATGATTTAGTTTTGCAACTAGCTATTAATTTATAATTTCTAAGCATAATTCCTAATTAATTTCCAATATATGATTTTCTCCAAGTCTCTTTGCCTGTTCTAAATTATGTGATACTACAATAATATTCATATCTTTGCTTTTTTCCTTTAAGATATTCTCTATTTTAAAAACAAAATCTTCATTTATATTTGCCATTGCCTCATCCAAAATTAAAAGCTTGGGATTAAATACCAAGGCTCTTGCTAAGGCTAGTCTTTGCCCTTCACCACTTGATAAGGTAGAAGTGCATTGTCTTTGTATGTCTTCTAACTGAAACAATTTTATATATTCATTTGTTTTTTCTTCAATTATTTCTTTAGAATACTTCCTTAATTTTAATGGATATTCAATATTATCAATTACTGTTCCCTTTAGGAGATAAGACTTTTGTCCAACATAGGTAATATCCCTATATTTATCCCTTGTTAATTTAGAATTATTATAGAGTATTTCACCCTTATAGTTTTTATCTAAACCTGCTATTAGTTTTAGCAAGGTTGTTTTGCCACAACCATTTACTCCCATTATTGTATGACATCTACCTATTGGGAATTGCATTTCATCTATATTTAGAATTTGCTTTTTTCCAAAATATTTCTTTAAATTTTTTATTTTGATTTCCATAATGAAGCTCCCATTGTATAATTATACATTAATGAATTAATAGTAAATGAAATTAATAATAGTATAAGACCCATTGCCAAGGACTTGTCATAGGCTCCCATATTATTATTCATAGCTATAAAACTTGTCATAACCCTAGTATGCCCCTTTATATTTCCTCCGACTATCATTACTGCTCCTACCTCTGATATGGCTCTGCCAAAACCACTAATTAAAGCTACTGATATAATAGTATGTAGTTCCTTGATTAGTAATAATAAAATCTGCCTTCTATTTCCACCTAAGGTTCTACAGATTTCCTTGATTTCCATAACTTGGTTTTTAGAATTACTATAAACTATGCCACATATAATTGGAGCAACTAAAATTACCTGTGCTATTATCATTGCTTGTGGTGTAAACATAAGTCCTAGATTGCCAAAAGGTCCACGCCTTGATATAAAAATGGCACAAACTAGACCTACCACAACAGGTGGTAAACTCATGGCTGTGTAGATAACTTTCATAATTAACTCTTTCCCATAAAAATTTTTAAGTGCCAATATTAATGCTAATGGTATGGAAATAATAGCAGAAATTAAGGTAGAAGAGACAGAGACTATTAGAGATAGTCCTATTATCTCATATATTTCCTTATCAAAGTTTATAAGAAGTAAAATAGCTTCTTTTAAAATATCTAGTATATATGCCATTATCTCTCCTTAGATTTAGTTATTATTAGTTTATCTGCGTAACTAGTCATAGATAAAATTTAGTACAAAGTTAGAAAGAAGGCTAAGCTTCACTAAGAAAAATCTAAAATAAAGCTTTCTGCAACGAATATGCCTAGTCTTGGGAAAAAACCTTTTTGACAGGATTTACAAGATATACAGGATTAATTTTTAACTATTAATAACTTTCTTTGTGTAACTCTTTCTCTCTTTTCTTTGTGATTAATCTTTTGTATTTTTTGTTAATCTTGTAAATCCTGTCTAAATTTCCTTTTATTAATTGATACTAATTAACACTAAAAAGTGCTTCTCCAAATTCTTCTACCCCAAATTCTGCAATTAAACTTTGTCCCTTATCAGAAAGTAACCATTCTTTAAAAATTTTAGCTCCCTTATGATTAATTTTATGGTTTTTATTTGGATTAATTAATATTACGCCATATTGATTATACAAAGCTTCATCTTTATCAAAAACAATTCCAATATCTAAGGTGTTTTTCATTGCTAAGAAAGTAGCCTTATCACTTAAAGTATACCCAAGCATTTCATTTGCCATTTGTATAGTACTTCCCATTCCTGTTCCAGATGACACATACCATTCTTTATTATAGTCAATATTTAATTTTTCCCAAATTGATAGCTCTTTAGAATGAGTTCCAGATTTATCTCCACGGGAAATAAATTTCTTATTGTTATCCGCTATATAAGTAAAAGCTTCATTTAAATTGTTAAAAGTATTCTCAGGGCCTAATAGCACAAACTCATTATACATTAAATCTTCTCTATCAATACCATGCCCTTCCTTAACAAATTCTATTTCCTTTTCTTTATCATGGACTATTAATATATCTCCTTCTCCATCTTTACCCATTTGTAAAGCCTTTCCTGTTCCTACTGCTACCACCTTTGTCTTAATATTACTTTCCTTTTCAAATACAGGTAGTATATAGTTAAATAGTCCACTATTTTCTGTACTTGTAGTACTTAAAATTATTAGTTCTTGTTGCTCTGTTTTTTTGTTGTTACAAGCTGACATTATAAATATAATTAATAAACCTAGCACGCAAAGTTTTTTGTTCATTTTTTAATTCCACCTCATTTATATTAATTTGGCTAAATGTCATCAACTTAAGGAAAACCCCCTCTAAATCTCCCCCTGATAAGGGGAGACTTTTGTTTTTAATTATCAATTTGCCATTTTCAATTGTCAATTCTTCCTATGTGAAAACTCTTAATTTCTCATTTCTAATTGCTAATATATATACTTTATAAATTTCAATTTGTCAATAGCACTATGTTTATTTTTTGTAAAATAAAAGTTAAATAGATACACTAATATTTAACTC
>Ga0075011_10000337_pt1 | contig 24957 bp, 31 predicted proteins | sample TARM_MetaG_T_14_FD_72354 | JGI IMG/M metagenome (GOLD analysis project Ga0075011, IMG submission 72354) | Freshwater microbial communities from Pennsylvania, USA, analyzing microbe dynamics in response to fracking - TARM_MetaG_T_14 | ecosystem: Environmental > Aquatic > Freshwater > River... | reverse complement strand
TGTAGGAATAACTGTACAGACCCTGTTTTGGAGGAGGTTGATAGCCGAATTATCAGGCACCTTGCGCAGGTGGGGATTACAGACCCAGTTAATATTGAGCGTTTACTGTTCGATGGTTGTCGGGTGATGGATGCTGACGGCGGTGAGTGGTGGGTTGATGATGGTCAACTGCGGAACGAACCGTATCGGTATCACGAAATTAGGGATCTTCCGCTCGATGAGCTTGTCTCAGAAATGCAGTCGTGGGGAAAACTACCATAGACAAATATAACTTTGCGGTACCAGCGGTATCGAGTACAGACGCTAATGTCTATGTTGGCCATGGACGGGATTGTCTATGACAGCTGCTAAGCAAAGCTATTTAGGCGCTAAAAATGGGAGTGGTGTTTTTCAGTGCATTATTAACTTGATGCCGCCACATGACACTTATATCGAGGCGTTCCTCGGCACTGGTGCAATCATGCGCCGTAAAGCGCCAGCAAAAAATAATATTGGCATTGAAATTAACCCTGGTGTCATAGACAAATTTGACCATGCTGCAGCAGAGCTAAATTTATCTATCAATCTCATCAATGCCAACGCAATTACCTACCTAAAAGCGTTTCAACCAATCGGCAAAACGGTGATTTATCTTGATCCTCCCTATGTGCACTCAACCAGAACAAGCAATGCAAGATATAAAAACGAGCTCACTGATGCGGAGCATGCAGAGCTGCTTACTGTTGTTAAGCATTTAGCCGTACTTAAGGGTGTTTTTATCATCATTTCTGGTTACCGAAATCATTTGTATGACACGGAGCTAGCTGATTGGTATAGCAAAGACTTTCAGGCTATGACGCGCGGAGGAGTCAGAACGGAAACGGTATGGTGCAGCTTTCATCCTGGCGAACAGCATTACCATACGTTTGCGGGAAAGGATTTTACTGATCGCCAACGGATAAAACGTAAAGCAGCAAGATGGGCAAAAAACTTTGAAGCATTGCCTGCTGCAGAACGCCAAGCCGTGATGGCGGCATTGCTCGCTATAGAAAATTAAAACGATGTTTACTCAAGTGTAAAACAAGGAATTAGCCATGAAACTAACGCTTAACAATGACGACCATGAAACTGTATTAGCCTATATCACCGCCAAAAACCGGGAAAATGGCTATAAAGGGCAATGCTTTATTTTCCTACCTCGGCTTGCCGAATTGCACTTAAGCAACAGTATTTATACAGCAAATCAATTAATTAAAAAAATGATGGTGAAAGCATGAAAAAAATCAATTGGAACCAAATGTCTGAACTTGGATTAATTGAAAGGATAAATCGTGAAATTTTACACCCTCTAGGTTTGGCTGTTTCGAGGAACCCAGAGAATGGATGCTCAGAGGCCATATTAGTTGCTGATGATGGAGTGTGGGAATATGGAAATATACCTACAACAGTCTTAAGTGATGAAGAATTTAAAAATAAGTTTATTAAAATAATAAGTGAAATCAGATAAATGAAAACACTGATTCAAGGCTGTGAAAGTGCAGAACAGTTTGAGGTATTGCTACAGTTGACGGGCATCACCAGCGAAGATAAAAAAAATGCACTCCGTGCTCACTTAGTTGAAGGCCTACCGGCTAAGCGCGCGTATGCCCGCTTTCATGTTACCCAGCAGCATTTTAGCCAGGCATTAATGTTGCTAAACAAAAAAGCAGATTTGGCGATGCAGTACGCAGAACTAAACAAAGTAAAGACTGTTAATAACTTCGATGAGTTGCAACAGAAAATAAAACAATTAAATCAACACTAGAAAACTAATGTGAAAAACAGATTTTTATAGAAAACCACAAATAGGAAAGCTTGAAACGTGCGCAAAATTATTAGTCGCTTTTTTAATGGATCTGAGGGATCGCTAAAGGATCGCTATCGCGTTTTTTTGCGTTTTTTGTAGCGGGGGTTAGCCAGTGAAAGCAGCAAGCGCTGGCGCGGTTTTAGGGACTCGCGCTATTGCGTTTTTTTCACCCGACAAAGCGCGCAGGCGTGGCGTGGGTCTGACGGCGCGCGCTGGGTTAGAAGTGGGGGTAAATCGCAGGCAACAAAAAACCGCCCGAGGGCGGTTGATGGGAATGGGGTTCCGATAGTTACTTGGCTTCGGTTGCGACTGCCAGTTGGTAAGGCTTGAAGCGGACTATCTCTTCGCCTGCCCAGTCGTTGATAGCCAGTAGTGACTGGCGAATACAATCCAGTTCGTTAGCATCAAATACCTGTGCCGCCTTGCCGGCATCACCAAAGCCGCCGGTATTGTTGGGCACAATCCCCATGAGTTGAGGCGGTACGCGGTGCGATGCCAGCTGGTCGTCACGGCTGACGTTCTTAATACTCAAAAACTCATCATTCGCGGCAACTTCTGCCACTGGGATTAATTTGATCCCATCCTTATTGCCACCTGGTGCATGCAAAAACAAGTTGCGGAAATTGCCAGGGCCTTTGCTGTTTCTTAGGGATTCACGCAGCTTGCCGACATCTTTCTCGTTCACTGTTGAGTCGGTAAGGTACATGATAAATCCAGCGTGACTGCCGTTCTCGTAGTACCGACGCCTAAACAGTGTCGCACTCTCATTCAGCAATGACGAGTTCATGCTGGCCACATAGTCGGGAATGCCATAAACCTCTTGGTTTAAGTCTGGATCCTTTACGTGAAAAATTGATGATTCAGAAAACTCCATCTCTTCGTGAAAGTTAGGCACCCACCAAAATTGATTAGGTTTAACACCTACCCGCGTGTATTTAGCCGGCGAGGCTTGATACTTCAACGCGCCACCCAAGCGATTCTTAATGACCTGCACATAGGCATTATTAAAAACCAGATAATCGAGAACAATGGCGCTGAACTCATACAGGCTAAGCTTAGGGTGTGGAATAAAACAACTTTTTAGAATATTGCGCTTTACCTGAATCGCGCTGGCATGATGCACAGAAGCACGATAAATGCGGCTAAGGCCAGTCAATGAAAGCGGCGGCTCGTAGTATTTACCGTTAGACATGGCCTCAAGATAGTCGAAGATCTCCCGTTGGCTCAGTACTGGCATGGGGTCGCCAAAGGTAAAGGTCTCAATTCGTTGCTCTTGCGGCCCTTGCTGCTCTTGCGGTTTGGCTGCCATGGTTCGAGCCTTTCTATATTTTGCCATTAGTCGTAAATCTCCAACGTCGATGTACTGGTGCCGCTGGTATCCAGTGGCTCATTGTAAAGCGCATGCATTGCAGCCCACGCGATATCTGCGTGGCTAATTTCTTCGCTGCGAGCGGATTCATAGGTAACTTGTTTGCCGTTGGCTGTCAGGGTTTTGCGAATGCTCATAAATGCCTGGGCTAGGTCGGTCCAGCCTGCGTCATATTCCAAGCGGCCTTTACTGATCACGTCATAAGCCTTGATCACCATCTGACTTTTCAGCACAGGGTTGTAGAGGAATGGCGTGACCTGAGGGAAAAACTTCTTCACCAGTTGATACACTGCCTCACCAAGGCCTGTGGTATCGATACCGATAAAAGTCACATTGTATTTATTGCAGATATCCTGAATTGCTTTGGCCTGTGCCTCAAAGTCCATCCCGTTCCAACGGTGTTTTTCTATCACACGGAACTTACCGCCTGGCACAGCAGGTGGGCAGATCACAATGCAACCGGCACTATCACCTTTGCCGCCTTTGTTTGGGTCGTATCCAATCCACACTTCACGGTGCGCCAGCGGTCTTGGCGCAAAGGGCTTGTAGTCTGTCCACACTTCCCACGAATCGACCATGCAGCGCTGCATCATCACCATAGGGAACACCGACATAGTGTCGTCGATGAACTCGCACATCAGCAGGTTTGAATATTCGTCAGGGCTGTACTCTAAGTGCAGGGTATCGGGGTCGAATAAGTTGCAACCTTTGCGGATAGCATCATCGACCGTGACCACTTGACGCCACTGACCGTCTTCACACTTGCGGCCATTTGCTAGGGCGCGATGGCTAACATCAATCTCAATGCGATCGGCTTTTGGGCGGCCACGGTTAAACAGTGTGCCAGTCCAGAACGGGTAGGCATCGTGAGTAATTGATGACGGAGTAGAAATGTAGGTTTGTCGCCATCTTGCTTGAATCGCCATGCCAGAGGAGACTTTGCGGAACTCTTGGAATTTGTGGATCCAGAAGTACTCATCAAGATATAAATTGCCGTGGTAAGACTGGGCTGTTCTGGCATTGGTGCCTAAAAAATACAGAATAGCGCCATTGTGCAGCATAATCGGGTCGCCCTTGAGTTCAATGCCGGTGACATCCTTCACGAACTGAATGATGTACTGCTTAAAAACATGGGCCTGCGCTTTACTGGCCGACAAAAAGATTTGGTTACGGCCCGTTACTAGCGCATCAATAATGGCTTCATGGGCAAAAAAGTACGTCGCGCCAATTTGTCTCGACTTGAGAATATTGCGTATACGCTGGGTGAGTCCTGCTGTGTACCATTCCTTTTGATAGGCAAACATCGAGCCTTGGAACGCTTCAATCAGCTTTTCCAAATCATCTTCGCTAACATGGTTCTTCACCGGCAGCTTTTTCGGTCCAGCGTTGCGGTTTTGTACGTTCGGATTGAGGTCTGCCTCATTACCGCCATTGTGATAGCGAGTAATACGGGCAATGCGCTCCAGCTGCCGACCGAGTAGGTCTATCTCCTTAAAATCCTTGCCGTCTTTATCCTCTTTGTTGATCAGCTGCAGCATGCGCATTTCAAGCGCAGAGTCCACCCTGTCAATGGGTTTGGCATCTTCCCAGGCATCGCGCTTTTTCCAACTCGACACGGTACTTTCAGGCAGTTGTAAATGCTGGCTAATCTCGCGGACAGCCCAGCCTTGCCAAAAAAGATTTTTGGCATATTGGCGTTGATTCTTATCTATAGAGATTTGGGGATTCAGTTTCATGGCGCCAGTGTAAATAGCCCAATACCGAAAACCCTGCTGTTTAAGCGGTATCGGTTTCCTTATACCGCCCGAAGCCCTTGCCCATCATCGCCTTGCTCTTGACCATACAGGCAGCAGTTAACAGACCTAATTCAACCCCAAAGGGCGACCAAGATGGCTAAGAAATCGAAATTTTTCCGTGTATTTACTGAAGGACATACGACCGACGGCCGAGTCGTTGAGCGTCAGTGGATCACCGATATTGTAGAAACCTATAACGCAGCAAAGTATGGCGCCCGTATTTGGATGGAGCATATCCGTGGCATGACGGCAGATAGCCCATTTAAAGCCTATGGTGATGTGAGTGCGGTAAAGGCTGAGGAAGTCGATGGCAAATTAACCCTGTTTGCGCAAATTGAGCCGACAGAAGAACTGATCGCCATGAATCAGAAAAAGCAAAAAATCTATACCAGTGTTGAAATCGACCCTGACTTTGCTAAAACCGGTAAATGTTATTTAACCGGCTTGGCAGTAACAGATTCTCCTGCATCCCTTGGTACTGAAATGCTGGCGTTCTCAGCAACCTGCAAAGACAGCCCACTCTCTTCACGCAAGCAGCGCCCCGAAAACCTGTTTACCTCTGCAGTGGAAGTGGATTTTGAATTTGAAGAGGTCAGTGACGAGCCAGGACTATTTGCCAAAGTCAAAGCGCTGCTCAGTAAAAATAAGGCAGAAGCCAAAACCGACTTTGCCGACGTGCATCAGGCTGTTGAAGAAATCGCCCAAGCCGTTGCTCATGCTGAAACGCAATTTGGCACCAAAGTCACTAAAGGCATGGAAGATTTGATTAAGTTGCAGACGGATTTTAATGAGCTCAGCACTCAATTCAATGCACTCAAGGCCCAGCTTGAAAAAGAAGAGCCAACAGGCCAACGACGTTCGCCCGCAACCGGTGGCGACAACAACATGAAAACCGATTGCTAAGGAGCAAACATGCGCAATACCACTCGTACACTTTTTAATGGCTACCTTTCACAGGTTGCCACGCTTAATAGCATCGAAACGGCAACAGCTAAATTCACCGTTGCGCCAAGCGTTCAGCAAACGTTAGAAACGCGAATGCAAGAAAGCTCGCAGTTCTTGACGATGATTAACGTTGTGCCGGTCACCGAAAAGTCAGGCGAAAAATTAGGCCTTGGCGTTAGCGGTACTATTGCCGGCACGACCGACACCACCCAAAGCGATCGCCAAGCCATTGACCCAACCGATTTAGATGCACTGGGTTATGACTGTACTCAAACCAACTTCGATACGGCGCTTCGTTACGCCAAAATCGATATGTGGGCCAAGTTCCCTGATTTTCAGGCGCGCATCCGTGATGCCATTCTGAAACAGCAAGCGCTAGACCGTATCATGATTGGCTTTAACGGCACTAGCCGCGCGGCTACCTCTAACCGTACCGCCAATCCATTACTGCAAGATGTAAACATCGGCTGGTTGAAAAAAATTCGCCAGCATGCACCACAGCGCCATATGGCAGAAGTGGTTGAAGGTTCAGGTAAAATTGTCATAGGCACCGATTACGCCAACCTCGACGCATTGGTGTATGACATGGTGAACAACATGATTGACCCATGGCACCAAGACGATACTGAGCTAGTTGTGATTTGTGGCCGTAAGCTGTTGGCTGATAAGTACTTCCCGATTATCAATAAAGACAACGCCCCAACCGAAGCTATGGCCGCTGACATGATCATCAGCCAAAAACGCATTGGCGGATTGGGTGCCGTGCGTGTGCCGCATTTCCCTGCTAACGCCTTGCTGGTCACGCGCCTGGATAACTTAAGCTTGTACTGGCAAGAAGGCGCTCGCCGTCGCAGTGTGATTGATAACCCTAAACGTGACCAAATCGAAAACTACGAATCATCAAACGATGCCTATGTAGTTGAAGATTATGGCTGCACAGCGTTTGCCGAAAACATTGAGATGGGAGCATAGCCATGACATCACCCGCCCATAAACGCTTTCATGGCGTGTTAGCGGCAGCGCGGGGAACGGATTCCCCCTTAAGCGCTCGCTCCGAAAATACCTACGAGCTCATGCTCATGCAGCTTACCGAACATCGCCGTATCTTAAAAACGGTGCAGGCGCTCGCGCGTAAGCTGCAGGCTAAATCGCAGTTCTTACCTGAATATGATGCCTATATCGATGGCACCATTAAGGGCGACAGTGGCGTGCAGGATGAAGTATTCGTGACTGTGCTGCTATGGCATATCGATGTTGGCAACATCGATCGTGCGATAGAGCTGGCCGCATACGCGCTTAAGCATGATTTGGTGATGCCAGACCGCTTTGAGCGCAATCTGGCTTGCACCATTGCCGAAGAAATTGCCGAAACCGCCGCGCGCGTGATTGAAACCGAAACACCAGTAGCCAGTTCGCAGCTAAAAGCTGTGCTTGAGCTTACGGCCGAGTGCGACATGTACGACGAAGCGCGCGCTAAGCTGCTGCGTCAAATGGGGCAAGCATTTGAAGCGGAAGGCGAGTTAACCGCTGCGCTCGACGCCTATCAACAAGCATTAGCCCTAAACGATAAAGTGGGTGTGAAGAAGTTTATCGAGAAAGTCACTCGTGATCTTAAGAACGCCGACAAACAAACAACCGAAAGCACTGAGCCCTCAGAAACACAAGGCAGTGCAGGTTAACCGAGCGACCCTCGCAACCCGTGCGGCGCTGGCCAAGTAGCGTTATCCAATTTCACTACTTAAGCCAGCCCACCGCACAACCTAGCCGCAAGCAGGTAAACATGAGTTTTATCGCCCCAGCACCAAGCAGCGCACCAAAAACCATCACTAACAGTGAGTTTTGGCCTGATATTGATTTAGCTAAGCTGCGCGATGCCATGCGCCTCGATGGCACTGTGACCAATGAGCGGCTTGAGCACTCCGCAATCAATGCAGCACTGCAGACAAACCGTGATCTCAAGGATTGGCGTATCGGGCAGCAAATCTTGGGCTTTGACGGTTTAGAGCAGGTGCCTGCCGAGCAAATCAACGATCAGAGCATCTATTTGCAATTGTATTTACGTGCGGTGTACTGCCTCACCAAAGCCAATCTCATTGAGCGTTATAGCGATTTTGATAGCACGGCCAAGGGACTAAAGGCGGGTGAAGTGCTCGGCGAGAGTGTTGACGATCTGCGCCGTGATGCGCGTTTTGCTATTCGCGACATCTTAGGCGAAAGCCATGTCACGGTGGAACTGATTTAATGAGCAGCTTGCAGGCAGTTCGCAGCATCGAGGGCGATACCGTCGATAAGATTTGTTATCGATACCTTGGGGCAACGGGTGAGATTACTGAGCAAGTGCTAGACGCTAACCCGCAGCTTGCCGCCATCGGCCCTATATTGCCAAACGGTACGCTGATACTTCTTCCTGTGCAGGTGGCCGCGCCGACACAGCCAAACTTTATTCAACTATGGGATTAATGATGAGCGAGCCAATTTCAGCGACATCAGCCACATCTGCAGTCGTCACCGCCAGCGTGCTTACATTAGTGCCTGGGGCTGAGCCTGCAGTCATGATCGGCGCGTTTACCGGTGCAGTGTTGTTCATTATTTCGAATGACGCAGCGGGGAATTATCAGCGTATCGGACTGTTTATTGTGTCATTTTTGGGCGGCGTACTGTGCGCCAACTGGGCCGCAAATGCCTTGAGTGCATTACTGCCAAATGCCTTGCAGGTTAATGTGGGTATGGCGGCACTCATTTCATCCGCCTGTGTTGTGCGCATGCTGCAGTATTTTATGAAACTCACCAATAACCCAGAAAGTTGGCTTAATGCCCTGCGTGGGCTTAGGGGGAAATGATGCTGATTATCAATGCCATTATTTGCAGTTTGATTGTGTTGCGCCTGGCTTTGTTTGTACGAACAGGGCGGCATCGAATATTCATCAGTATTTGCGCCTATCTCATCACAGTCGCCGCAGGCATTGAGGTCATTCTCACTGTGTATGGCGTCGCCACAGCGCCAAGTTATGCTGAGATATTTTTAAAAGCCACGCTTTGCATCGCCATTTTCCAAGCGCAGGGCAATGTTGCGCATCTTCTGCAACCAAACTCGAAAAAAGTTGGTAGCAGGCTAGTGCGCATTCCCCGTGCACAAACATTCAAAACCAAACATAGGTAATCGAGATGACCCTAAAAAAAGGCAGCAATGGCACGGCAGTGCGTGATTTACAACAACGGCTCAATGCCGCTGGCGCGTCATTAACGGTAGATGGTTGGTTTGGTGATGCAACCCAAAAGGCCATCGAGCAATTCCAAGACAAGCAAGACTTACCGCGCACCGGCTACGCAGGGGTAAGAACGCTGGCATTACTCGCCGGCGAAAGCCGCAGCAAGTTTATTCAGCACTCACAATTAGCTGATGCTGCAATGGTGCTGGGCGTCTCGTTTGCCGCCATGGCCAGCGTGGCAGAAGTGGAATCCAACGGCTTTGGCTTTTTCGCCTGTGGTAGGCCCACGATTTTATTTGAGCGGCACGTATTTTATCGCGAGCTATTAGAGCAAGGCGCCGCAGCGGCAGAGCTGGCAGCGAAATACCCGAATATTTGCAACCCAGCCCGTGGCGGTTACACCGGCGGCAGTGGTGAGTATCAGCGCTTTGCTATTGCGTACCAGCTTAATCCAGAGGCCGCGATTTGCGCCTGCAGCTGGGGTATGTTTCAGATAATGGGCTTTCATTGGCAAGCCTTGGGATATCCGTCCCCGCAGGCTTTCAAGCAAGCCATGGATATTTCAGAGGGGGAACAGCTCAAGGCCTTAGTTAAATTTATCGAGGCGGATCCTGTGCTGCATAAGGCACTCAAAGCGCGTAAATGGGCAGAATTTGCCAAGCGCTACAACGGTCCTGCTTACAAAGAAAATGACTACGACATTAAATTAGCGCGGGCTTATCAGCAATTTAATGCCGCGAGCAAGCCACAGAGTGCCGATAATGTTGTCGCTGCTTAGTCGGTTTATTAAGCCATTTGCAGGTTATTTACTTGTCGCCGCCATCGGGATTGCGCTCACTATGGCGGGCGTTATTTATCAGCAACAAGAGCGACTTAGTAAGTTACAACAGACGCAAGGTTCAATGCTGCAATCGCTGACACAAACATCACAGTCCTATTTTGACTTAAAGCAGCTATCATCCGAAAACCAGCAAGCGCAGGCAGAGCTGCGAACGCAGCTAGCAAGTGTAAACAGCACGAGCCAATACCGAAAAAACAAAATCGAGGAGCTAAAACGTGAACTTAGCGATGTTAAAGCCTGGGCTGATACCTTGTTGCCTGACTCTATTCGTCGGCTGCACCAGCGCCCCGCCATTAGTGGCAGTGCAGAGTACCGTCGTTGGTTGTCCACTCGTGATCCCTTGCCAGTTGCCGGCGAGCAACCCCATCAGCAATCAAGGGATAAGCAGTGAGCTCGATAGCTGCGAAACGGCTTGGCATGACTGCGCTGCGCAAATCGATATGATTGTCGAGTGCCAAACTAAACAACAAGCTAAACAGCAAGCTAAAGACTTAAGCCAGACTGAAGGGAAACGCAATGAATAAACCGTCGCAGTTGCGTGAGCTGTTATCTAGCCACGTTCCCCACTTGCAACAAAATCCTGATTGCCTGCACGTCTTCATTGAGAACGGCAACATCATCGCCACCGGGGCGGGGCAAAACCTGAGTTTTGAGTATCAATTCAACTGCGTATTAATCGTGACAGACTACGCCGCCCATGCTGATACGCTCATCGTGCCAATTTTAGGCTGGCTTGCATCGCAGCAACCAGAGCTATTATTTAACCCGGACAAGCGCGAGTCAGGGTTTAAATTCAAAGCCGAAATCATTAATCACACCACTGCCGACATCGAAATTGTGCTGGCATTAACTGAGCGAGTAAAAGTTGTTGCGGGTGATGATATGCAGCTTGAAGTGACGCACTTACCTGAGCCCGTTTTCAATGACGAAGCGATTGATTGGACGCTTTACACCAATGGAATTGAAGTGCCATGGCCACCGACGATTTAAACCGACTGAATGAGTTGTTTGACGGGCTAATACAACAATTATCCCCTGCTGCGCGCAAGCAACTAAGCCGCGATATTTCAAGGCGCTTACGAGCAAGCCAGGCGCAGAGGATTAAACAAAACAATGCCCCAGACGGCTCGGCGTTTGAGGCTAGAAAGCCCCAGCCTACGTGGGCGAAAAGGCTAGGGGCTATTAAACGAAAGCCGATGTTCCAGAAAATAATCAGACAAAAATACTTAAAGGCCGAGTATTCAGCATCAGCAGCCAGTGTTGGGTTTACGGGGTTTATTTCCCGCGTAGCGACCGAGCATCAATACGGGCTTAGAGGGCGGATAAACGAGCGGATATCGGCACAATATCCAAAGCGTGAATTATTGGGCTTTACTGCCAGCGAGCTCGATATGATCGAGGAGGTCGTCATTACCCATCTTGCGCTATAACTTCCCACATACCACCCAAACCGCTAGCGGCTAGTCATACAACTGGCAACCATAGCCGCATGAACACGACCGCCGCGATTACCGAACTTACACGCCGTATCGATAACCTTTTACGTATTGGCACCGTTGCCGAAGTAAAGGGCGATTCGTGCCGCGTAAAAACAGGCGAGTTACTTACCCAGTTTCGCCCCTTTTTTACCCGCCGTGCCGGCAAGGCAAAAACCAGCTGGCGCCCTACCGTTGGTGAGCAAGTGATGCTGCTATCGCTTAGCGGCGATCTAACCAACGCTTACATTCTGCCCGCGCTTTATAGCGATGAAAACCCAGAGCCTGACGATAACAACAATCGTGAACGCACTGTTTATCCAGACGGCGCGGTGATTGAGTACGATCCAGATACAAGCGCGCTTAAAGTTACCGGTATCAAAACCGCCACTGTACAGGCGAGCGAGCGGGTGACTATCGATTGCCCAAATTCGGAGTTTACGGGCAATGTGTTGGTTAAGAAAAAACTCACTGTAGAACAGGGCGCGAAGGTTACTGGGGCGATTGAACATTCAGGCAAGCTGACCAATAACGGCGGTATAGCAATCACTGGCGGCGCTAATATCGACGGTATTAATTTTGGCACCCATGAACATGGCGGTGTCGATACTGGCTCGGGTACTTCTGGAGGCCCGCAATGAGTACCAATAAAAACTGGCAAGGTATGAATCGCTTTACCGGCCAAAGCATTAGCGAGTCGCAGCATATCAGCCAAAGTATCCAGGACATATTAACCACGCCATTAGGTTCGCGTGTGATGCGTCGTGACTATGGAAGTGCCATTTTTGAACTTATCGACCAGCCACAAAGCGCAGCTGTAAAGCTGCAGATTATGGCGGCGGCCGTTATCGCGCTAACCCGTTGGGAGCCGCGTATTCGCATTACTGAGATTGAAATTATCAGTGGCGGCAACGACGGCAAAGTGCAATTCAACTTAGTGACCGACCGTATCGACACTCAACGTGCCCAATTATTCGAGGCCACCTATGGCTGAGCTCATTGACCTTTCTAAAGTTCCTGTGCCTGACATTATCCAGCCGCTGAGCTTTGAGCAGCGCTTTGCTGCGCTCAAGCAATTACTGATTGATATCGACCGAAGCTATGAAGCTGTAGTGGCGCTAGAATCCGACCCTGTTACCAAATTACTGCAGGTATTTGCCTATCGTGAAATGCACTTGGTTGCGCAAATTAATGATGCCACTCGCGGTAATATTTTAGCCTCATCAACGGGTAATAATTTGATCGCATTAGGCTCGCGTTATGACCTAGCGCCATTAGTTATCCAAGCGGGCAATCCAACTGCAGTGCCGCCAATCCCTGAAATTTTAGAGGATGAACAATCCTTTAAGCGCCGCGTGCAAATGGCGTTTGATGGCTTAAATACGGCGGGCAGTATCGACGGTTATATCTTTTTTGCGCTGGGCGCCGATGGCCGCGTGGCTGATGCCAAAGCCGTGAGTCCTGAACCCTGTGAAATGGTGGTCACCATTCTATCTATCGAGGGTAATGGCACAGTTAGCAATGAGCTTCTTATTAAGGTACGTGACGTTTTTGGCATGAGTGCCGACGGTTTATCACAGTCAAATACCCCTTCAAAAGTGCGGCCGCAGGGCGATAGAGTAACTATTCAGGGCTCTGGTATTGTTAATTACAGTGTGCAAGCCGTGTTACATCTGTTGCCGGGGCCAGATGCGCAAATAGTGTTAGCTGCTGCTAATCAAGCTTTAGCACTCTACCAAAAGGAGCAGCGCCGCTTGGGGGCTGATATTACCCGCTCAGGAATATTCAAAGCGCTGCACCAAAGTGGCGTCAATAACGTCAATCTGATTAGCCCATCCGCTGATGTAACCGTGCTTGATCATCAGGCAGCATATTGCACCAGCGTTAACATTTCGATTGGGGGCGTCGGTGAATAATCGAGTTTCCTCATTACTGCCACCTAATGCATCACAGCTTGAGCGCGATATCGAACAAGTGATCGCCAGCTCGCTGGATTTGCCCCTGTCTATTGCTGAACTGTGGGATCCGTTTCGCTGCCCATTGTCTTTGCTGCCTTGGCTAGCGTGGGCCTACTCAGTTGACCAATGGGCGGACAGTTGGCCTGAAAGCGTTAAGCGCCAGGTCGTTAACGATGCTTTCGATATTCATCGCCACAAAGGCACGCCCTATGCGGTGCAACGGGCACTTAATAGCTTAGGCATTAAGACCAATATCCTCGAATGGTGGGAAAGCGCTGGCAGCAATGTGCGCGGCACCATGAAAGTGCTCGCGTTAGTTAATGACAACATCACCGATGATAACGATGGACTGATCACCGCAAAAATGCTCGCGATGGTGACAGAGGCCATTCGAACCTCAAAGCGTGGCTCGATCCATTTTGATGTTGAGCTTGGTATCTCATTTGAAGAGTCACTTTCAATTGCTGCGGGCATTAGCCCTAGTGTGGGCATATCTGATATCGATGCCGATTCTAATGGCGTTCGCCCTGATGGTGTTATTGCCTTAGCTGGCATATTTGGCATCGAGCATCGTATTGACTGCATCGATACCAATTACCAGTTATCTCCTGTGCTACCTGACGAATTGTTATTTACCCACAAGCTTGCGGCGGTGTCGCATCAACTAATCATCTCTGAACACGAATTAACGGGAGTTGTGTAATGGCACTAACACTGCAATTTACTGAAGCTGGCCTTGCCGCTTGCTTGTCAGCAAAAGACAAAGGACTGAGAGCCGAGATCACTCACATGGCGTTTGGCTCAAACGCCTATACGCCCTCTAAAGCCCAAACCAGCTTGAGCGCTGAAAAAGAGCGCATTGCCATTTCTGACTATCAAGATGGTGGCAAAAGCCTACGGATGGCTGGCGTATTTGATGGCGCACTAGAGTACGCCATCAAAGAGATAGGGTTTTACATTGGCACAACTTTGCTTGGCGTATACAGCGCACCAAATAAGACACTGGGCTACCGAACCCCTGCGGTAAAAGTCGTGCAGTGGTTTACGTTAAATATTGAGGCGCTGCCAACAGACAGCATCACAGTGGTAGTGGGCGCTGAAAACCTTAACCTGATTTTAGACAAAGAGTTTATCGCGGGCTGTACGGCATTTTTACAAAATGCGGCGGCAGTTATTAAAAATGCTCACTGGAACATGCAACTCAGTGAGCGCATTAGACAACTAGAGGGATAATTATGAGCTCGATTGCTGAAGAAATTGCGGGGCTAAAAGTCGCGTCCGCAACACAAACTGCCGCATCACAGGCGTTATCGCAAGAAGTCGCTGGCAAGATGGCGGCTATCGATAAAAAAACCAATGACTCCATTGCTAAGGTTGAATCAACCTACGACCAAAAAGCGGCCGGACTGACCATTATCGCCACCGACGGCTACAAAAAAGCTATCGAGCACAATTCTGGCGGTCGCAATACCGTGGTGTATGACGCTCAGGGTAATCCTAACATTATGTGCGTTATCCCGCGCTTCAATATTGAAGACCTCGGGCTAGTTGACTTAAACCTTGGCACAGGGGTTCACCCTGCGTTCCAGACAAATGGAGTGCCACGCGGTGAGATATTAATCGGCAAGTATTTGGCCTCAACAGCCGCTGGCGGTAGTGCCGTTATTGGTGGCGTACAGCCGCGCACATCCGTTAACTACGATGTAGCAAAAGAGCTGTGCACGCGCAAAGGCGCAAATTGGCACATGATGTCAGTGCATGAGTGGGCAGCTATTGCGCTATGGTCCCTTGCTAATGGAACCGTACCGCGGGGCAACACAAACTACGGACGCTCGCACGAGAAAAAGTGGGAAACCGCGCGCCGCTCTGATAATGGCGCTCCAGGGGACGTGAGCGGCACGGGTAGAACGGACACGGGTAAAGGGCCCTCAACTTGGAACCATGACCATACCAATTTTGGCGTGTGTGATTTAGTGGGCAACGTTTGGGAATGGTTAGATCAATTTAAGCTAGATGATGGCCAGATTATTACAACGCTGGACAATAACCCTGCAGTGGCTGAAGCAAACTGGCACAAACACGCTGCTTATTTTGACTCACCGACTGATAACCAAACCGGCGCGGGCAGCGCTGGCGCGCCAATCCTCAGCAATGCAGTGACTAAGCGCAACGGTCCTATGAATGACGATTCAAACGATTACCCATACTTAACCGCCTCGCACTTTGCTGCCATCACTAAAGCAGTGAGCTACGTGCCTAACGAGCTATTGCGCAAGCTGTTAATTGAATCGGCCACTACGGCTACCGTTGGCGGTTACATTTACGCAAGAAACTACGGCGACCGGTTCCCTGTCCGCGGTGGCGGCTGGGGCGGCGGCGCGGGCGCCGGGCTGGGTGCGCTCGGCTTGAGCGATCCGCGCTCGCATGCGAGCGGCGGCTTCGGTTTCCGTCCAGCTTTCTTTGTGTAGTGAAGCCTGAATCTTTGTGTGCTGCGCGATAGCGCAGCTGTTCTCTTACTCTTGGAGGCAGATTGACCGCCTTACTTATTGAAGATAAATGCCGAGAAATGTTGTTGTACGGCTATCAAGCGTTAAAGCAGTTCCCTAAGCATGAAACACATGTACTGGGCGCTGAAATTCGTTTGTCTATGCTGCAATTGCAGCGTTTAGTTATCACAGCTTTTAAACGTTATCACAAAAAGACCACGCTCACCGATCTCGACATTGAGTTGGCCATTCTGAAGCGACAGGTTCGACTGGCAAAAGACTTGCGCTATGTCGATCTTAAAAAGTATCAGATATGGATTGAAAAGCTCGTCGAGATAGGTCGCATGATAGGCGGTTGGATAAAGTCTGTTAAAACCAAACAACAGGCGATTGCATTATGAATATGCGGGACCGGTTCCCTATCCGCGGTGGCAACTGGAACAACGGCACGAACGCCGGGCTGGGTGCGCTCAACTTGAACAATCCGCGCTCGAATGCGAACAGCAACATCGGTTTCCGTCCAGCTCTTGATTACGCCAGAAGCAAACATCCTACGGGATGCTGCCAGTGCAACAATGAAAAGGATGCATTCGCCTCAGCCATTGCTGAAACAAAAATCAAACCAATTGATGCGTCAATGGGTTGCTCTTTTGAGCAAATTTACAGCTTTGAAAATATCTTGAATGCGGCTTACCAATGTCGCAGAGGAAAAACAAAGGCCAATGCAACACTGGCATTCTTCAATCATCTTGAAGAGAACGTTATTCAAATTCAAAACGAGTTAATGTGGGGCATGTATGAAATGTCGCCATACCATCACTTTTATGTATTTGAGCCAAAGCGCAGATTAATCTCGGCGCCACATTTTAAAGACAGGGTGGTGCATCGTGCGATTTACAACATCATAGAGCCGCTTTTTGACCAGCAGTATATTCACGACTCTTACGCCTGCCGTCGCAATAAAGGGACGCATAAAGGCGCTGACAGAGCACAGCTTTTTATCAAGCGTGTGGAGCAAAAGCACGGCAAAGCTTATGCGCTTAAGGCGGATATTAGCCGCTACTTTTCTAGCATTGATCACCACATCCTTAAATCGCTGCTTAATGCAAAAATACAATGCGAGCGCACCAAAGCGTTGCTGTTTTATATCATTGACAACAGCCCGAGTGATGCGCTCGGCGTAGGTATTCCGCTGGGCAACCTAACGAGCCAGATATTTGCCAACATCTATCTCAATGAGCTTGATAGATTTGTTAAGCATCGGCTAAAAGCGGTTAATTATGTTCGCTACATGGATGACTTTATTATTATTCACCAGGATAAAGCTCAGCTACATGCGTGGAGGCATGAGATAGAAACATTTTTGCATCAATACCTCAGACTCAAAACCAATAGCAAGACGCAAGTTTTCCCCATTTCAACCAGTCAAGGTAGAAGCTTAGATTTTCTGGGGTATCGAATTTACTCCGGCCATAGGCTATTAAGAAAGTGCAGCGTCAATCGAATAAAAGCCAAGCTAAAGCAGTTCCATAGGAAGTTTGGTGAAGGCGAGATCAATCTAGTGGAGATAAAGCAAACCATCCAATCATGGCTAGGACACGCAAGCCATGCCAATACTTACAACCTAAAAAAGGCTTTGCTTAGCAAGCCGTTCAGGAGAAACAGCAATGAATGAAAAATTCACCTATTTATTTAACGGCGTATCGCACACTGATGTGTCGCGTGAATACATGAACAACTTGGGCATGAGCACTGAGCAAGTTAATTCTGTGCTCGCCCAGCGTGACTTTGAATTGTCGCAAAACATCGAAAAACGTAAGGCTGCGTATCGAGAAGAGTCAGACCCGCTTTATATGGAGTGGCAATACGACCAAACGCCAGAAAGCGAGCAACATTGGCGCGATAAAGTGGTCGAGATCAAGCTGCGCTATCCTGTCGCTACTGATGAATGATCAGAGGTTTTTAGGTCAATAAACGACTCTTACCACTCAAACCAGTAGCACCGCTCCGGTGTGCTCTGCAAGCTTAGCCCTGCTTAGTTTTGCAAAACCCACAGCACCGGAGCTTATTATGGATTATCACCACGGGGTCCGCGTCATTGAAGTCAATGATGGCACCCGAACTATTCGTACAGTATCAACCTCAGTTATCGGCATTGTCTGCACCGCCAGCGATGCTGATGCAACACTATTCCCGCTAAACACCCCAGTATTGCTAACCAATGTTATGCAAGCCATTGGTAAAGCAGGCACCTTAGGTACGTTAAAACCCACGCTAGAAGCCATTGCCGCTCAAGTGAATACACTTACCGTTGTGGTACGTGTTGAGCAGGGGGCGGATGAAACAGCCACAACGGCGAATATTGTCGGCACTGTAACCCCACAAGGGCAGTATACCGGCCTTAAAGCATTGCTGGCTGCACAGTCATTATTGGGCGTTAAGCCTCGCATTGTTGGCACTCCAGGATTAGACACCTTGCCAGTTGCCACAGAACTTGCTGCGACGGCTAAAAAGCTGCGCGCCTTTGCCTATATCAGCGCCTATGGCTGCGCCACCAAAGAAGAAGCCGTGGCTTACCGTGAAAACTTTGGCGATCGTGAAGTGATGATCATTTGGCCTGAGTTTGTTGCCTTTGATACCGTTGCCGCCGCAAGTGTAAACGCGACAGCGACCGCTCGCGCATTAGGTTTACGCGCACGTATCGACAAAGAAGTCGGTTGGCACAAAACCCTATCGAACGTCACTGTTAACGGCGTTACCGGTTTAAGCAAACCCGTGTACTGGGATTTGCAAGATCCCTCTACCGATGCCGGCTACCTAAACAGCAACGACATTACCACCTTGATTAACCAATCAGGTTTCCGTTTTTGGGGCTCGCGTACTTGCTCGGAAGATCCCTTATTCCAGTTTGAAAACTACACCCGCACCGCACAAGTGTTGGCTGACACCATTGCTGACGCACACATGTGGGCCGTTGATAAGCCAATGACCCCCACATTGGTTAAAGACATTATCGAAGGTATTAACGCTAAGATCCGCGAGTTGAAAGGCCTTGGCTATATCGTCGATGGCCAAGCGTGGTACAGCGAAGACGTTAACGACGTCAGCACGATTAAGGCCGGTAAGTTGTATATCGATTACGACTACACCCCAGTGCCTCCGCTGGAAGATTTAACCTTCCGTCAAAAAATTACCGACCGTTATTTGGTCGACTTCGCGTCCGCAGTCGCTGCGGCCTAAGGATAACCCATGGCTTTACCAAGAAAACTCAAGCACCTGAACCTATTCGGTGATGGTCAAAACTGGATAGGTGTGGCGGAAGAATTTACCCCCGCCAAACTAAGCCGCAAATTTGAAAAATACCGTGGCGGCGGCATGCCAGGTGCGGCTGATATCGATATGGGGCTGGATGATGATGCCTTAGGTGTCGAATTCACCTTAGGCGGCTATGAAGCCCAGCTCGTTAAGCAGATGTCGGCCAGCAAGATTGACGGTGTTCAGCTGCGTTTTGCGGGTTCATTCCAGCGCGACGACACCGGTGAAGTGCAAGCCGTCGAAATCGTATGCCGTGGCCGTTACAAAGAGCTTGATCGCGGCAGTTACAAAACCGGCGACAACAGCCAAACCAAAGCCACTATGACGTGCACTTACTACAAAGAAACGGCAGGCGGCGAAGTGCTTGTTGAAGTTGATACCGTTAACGGCATTGAGATCATCAATGGCGTCGACATGATGGCAGAACACCGCAAAGCCATCGGGTTATAACTCGGGCTTAAAACGTTAATACCAATCTTAGCCCGCAATACATAACAGTATGCGGGCATTTTTTAATTAGACAGAGGGTCTAACAATGACAGTCACCATTACTCATAAAGAAGTCACACTCGATCAACCGATTGCACGCGGCAAAGAGTCCGTTACCAAAGTCACCTTGCGCAAACCTAAAGCTGGCGAACTGCGCGGATTATCGCTATCTGATTTGCTCAACCTTGATGTTAACGCTATCTCGACAGTGCTGCCTCGTATCAGTTCGCCAATGATCACCAAAGATGAAGTACTCAATATGGACCCTGCTGACTTAGTGCAGATTGGTGGAGAAATTAGTAATTTTTTGGTGCCGAAGAAGTTACAGATGGACAGCCAGAGCGAGAGCGACAGTCAAGCCTCCCTGAGTGCATAGATGACACCATGGCGGATATCGCCATTATCTTCCATTGGCCGCTATCTGAGATGGCGGCAATGGACATCGATGAGCTTCTAGGCTGGCACGATAAAGCGCTGGATAGATGGGAAAGGATCAACAAGGTTAAGCATGACTAAAAAATTAGAGATGCGCGTGTTATTGGCGGCAGTGGATAAGATCACTGGGCCATTAAAAAAAATGCGCCAAGCCAGCGGCATAACCGCCACTCAATTAAAAGAGACGCAAGACAGAGTTAAGTCTCTTAATAAGCAGTCTGCTCAAATCGATGGTTATCGCAAGGTGAGCCGCAGCCTTGGTATTACTTCAAATGAGTTGGCCAAGGCACAAAAGGAGGTGAAACGCCTTGCGCTTGAAATGCAAAGCAGCCAAGCGCCAGCTAAAGCACTGGTTAAGGAATACGAACAAGCCAGGGCGACAACAGTTAGGCTGAATACTCAGCATAAAAACTTGACCATTAGCCAGCACCGGCAGCGTGAAGCGCTCCGCTCTGCGGGGATTGATACTCGTAATCTTTCACAGCATCAACGCACGTTGACTGCTGACCTTTCTCAGGCTAACAAACAACTCGACCAACAAAAGCGCCGCCTACAACAGGTTTCGGCGCAACAGAAAAAGCTATCCGCAGCACAAGCCACTTACCACAAAACCAAAGCACTGCAGGGCAATATGGCCGGTGCGGGCGCAACAGCTGCAGCATCAGGTGCGGCTGCGCTCTATGCTGGCTCGCAGGTGTTACAACCGGGTCTAGATTTTACCGCTGCACAATCCAAGGTTCAGGCATTAACTCGGCTGGATAAGAACGACCCGCAACTTATCGCACTGCGCAAACAAGCGCGCGAACTTGGCGCATCAACCAGCTTTACTGCTAACGATGTATCACAGGGGCAGTCATTCTTAGCTATGGCGGGCTTTGATGCTAAGTCAATTAAACAAGCCATGCCTGGTATGCTCGACTTAGCCAAGGCCAACGATACCGATCTCGCGGTGACGTCCGATATTGCCTCAAACATATTGTCTGGCTTTGGTTTAGCTGCAGATCAAATGAATCGTCTTGGCGATGTGCTTACCGCAACCACAACCCGCGCCAACGTTGACTTAACCATGCTGGGTGAAACGATGAAATACGTTGCACCTGCCGCGCGTGATTTAGGTGTGAGCGTAGAAGAAGCCGCCGCTATGTCGGGGTTACTCGGCAACATTGGTATCCAAGCGAGCCAAGGCGGCACGGTAATGCGCGCAATGCTTAACCGTTTGGCGGGGCAAACAGGACCAGCTGCAGCTGCCATTGAGCAGTTAGGGCTAAAGACCAAGGATAGCGCAGGCAATCTGCGCGCGATCCCCGACATCTTGGCCGATGTGGTCAAGGCCACTAAGACGATGGGTAACGCCGACCGCGCCGCAATACTTAAAACCATCTTTGGTGAAGAAGCTGGCACTGGCGTCAGTGAGCTAATTAAGCAGCAGGGTGATGGTGCCATCACTTCGTTTACCAATGTACTGCGTAAATCTGCTGGTGAGAACGCGCGAGTGGCTAAGACCATGGCTGATAATGCCAAGGGAGATATCGATACCCTCAAATCGGCGTGGGAAGACGTGGGTATCGAAATATTCGAAGGTAACAACGGAGGTATTCGCAGTTTTATCCAGCAAATCACCGGAGTTGTTAATGGTATAGGCAATTGGATGAGGGTGAATCCTGAGCTAACTGGCACGCTTTTTAAAGCGGCTGCTGCCATGGCTATTGTGGCAGCTGTCGGCGGCTCTATAACCTTGATGCTAGCTGGCATCTTAGGCCCGATGGCTATGCTTAAATACAGCACATCGATACTTGGCATTAAGTCATTGCCGCTGATGGGGAGCGCACTCACTAAGCTGGGTGGTGCATTTAAGTGGGTTATTGGTGGATTAAGGGCCTTATCTTTAGCGCTGGTATCTACGCCCATTGGTTGGGTGATCTTAGGCATTACTGCGTTAGTCGCTGCTGGGTATTTGCTCGTTACTCACTGGGACACAGTTAAGGCGTGGATGACAGGGTTCTGGCAGACAATCACCTCATTGGTTGATAGCGGAGTTATTGCTGTTACTAACCTATTTAATGGCTTACCAGAGCCAATTAAAGCCGTGCTTTCTGGTATATGGGAAACCATGAAAACCGTTTTTTCATGGTCGCCACTCGGGCTGATTGTGAGCAATTTTAGCGAAATCATGTCATTTTTCACCGGACTGCCCGCTAAGTTTAGCAGCCTGGGCGAGATGACGATGGACGGCCTAGTTAAAGGGATCACCGGCAAGCTAACCGAGGTAAAAGAAACCATCACCAATGCAGCCAGCAATGCCATTGGTTGGTTTAAAGATGTGCTCGGTATTGCTTCACCCAGCAAAGTATTTGCGGTAATGGGTGACCAAACGATGGACGGCTTAACTGTTGGTCTTAATCGTAGCCAACAAGGTCCGCTAAATGAGGTAAATAAACTCAGTAAGCAAATTGCAGGAACGGCATTTGTGCTGGGCATTTCTGCACTTCCTGCCGCAGCCATGCCGAATGACGTTGCTAATCTGCCATCGCCAGCGCCAATCGTTCAGAACCGAGAGATCATTGAACAGCTGTCGCCGGCTAAATTCAGTCAGCCAGAGGATGCTGCGCGTCAGGTGCGTGACGAGCATTTAGCAGCTGTATTGTCTGCAGTGCCCAGTGCTAACCGTGAGATCATTGAACAACTGTCGCCGGCTAAACTGAGTCAGCCGGAGGATGCTGTGCGTCAGGTGCGCGACGAGCATTCAGTAGCTGCATTGTCTGCAGTGCCCAATGCTAACCGTGAGATCATTGAACAGCTGTCGCCGGCTAAATTCAGTCAGCCAGAGGATGCTGTGCGTCAGGTACGTGACGAGCATTTAGCAGTTATATTGTCTGCAGTGCCCAGTGCTAACCGTGAGATCATTGAACAGCTGTCGCCGGCTAAACTGAGCCAGCCAGAGGATGCAGTGCGCCAGGTGCGCGACGAGCATTCAGCAGCCGCATTGTCTGCAGTACCCAGTGCTAACCGCGAGATCATCGAGCAGCTGTCGCCGGCTAAACTGAGCCAGCCAGAGGATGCCGTGCGCCAGGTGCGCGAGGAATATCTGGGCACAGCATTGCAGGCAATACCAGACCAAACCCGCACCATTCGGGATGAATACCAAGGCGCTGATTATTCGGTACCGGATGCAATCCGTTTGGTAAAAGAGGGCGAGCTGCCTGCCAGAAAAGCGAAGAGTGACGACTTAACGCATAACGGCAGCGACTTAGCGCATGACAGCAATAGCTTAACGCATAACGCAGCGCCAGATAGATTAAGCGCCGGCAGTGCCTTTGCGCAGCGCCAAGCGCCGCAACCTCAAACCGTTCACATCGATGCGGGTATCCATGCACCCATTACCATCCACACTACCACCAATATGGATGCGCAGGATGTCGCGCGCCTAGTCGCCATCGAACTAGAAAAGCGTGACCGCGCTCAGCAGGCACGCCTTCGCAGCAGCCTTAAGGACCTGAACTAACATGAGTCAAATATTATGATGATGACACTCGGTTTTTTTGTATTTAGCAGGCTAACTGTGCCATACCAATCATCGCAGCATGAAATGGTATGGCGTCACCCAACCAACAGCCGCGTGGGGGCGCGGCCATCGGCGCAGTTCTTAGGGGTTGGTGATGAAACGCTAACGCTATCTGGTGTGCTAATGCCCGAAATAACGGGTGGAGAGCTAAGCCTTGAGGCGCTGCGTAAAATGGCCGACACAGGTAAAGCCTATCCACTTATCGAAGGGCGCGGCACTGTGACAGGTTTTTTCGTGATCGAGAAAATCAGCAAAGGCCGAAGCGAGTTTTTTAGTGACGGCGCAGCGAGGAAGATTGAATTTACGATTGAGCTAAAACGGGTGGATGAAAAAAACACTAGCCTCATCGCTAACGAGAACCTCATCGGCATGGGTATCAGCAAGTTGATAAGGAAATTTTTGTGAACCTACTCGCGCAGTTTAACCCGCTGGCATCGAGCGACCAGCCCACGCCAGACTATCAAATATTGGTCAATGGCAAAGACATCAGCCCCAAAATGAAAACGCGGCTTATGTCGCTGCGCCTGACTGATAATCGCGGTTTTGAGGCCGACACCGTCGAAGTGCAACTTGATGATGCAGATGGTGAGCTGGCCATGCCACCTAAAGGCGCAACCATGCAAGTGCGTATTGGTTGGAAGGGTAGCCCGCTGGTTGATAAAGGCACGTACACCATTGACGAACTCGAGCACAGCGGCCCGCCAGATTGCTTAACCATTCGCGGTAAATCCGCCGATATGCGTGGCACATTGCAACAAAGCCGTGAGCAAAGCTTTCACCAGCAAAGCGTGAGCAGCATTATCGATGTCATCGCAGCGCGGCATCAGCTCAAGGCTAAAATCAGCGATAACTTGAAAATGGAGTTTATCGATCACATAGACCAAGCCAACGAGTCCGATGCTAATTTTCTAAGCCGCCTTGCCGAACAGTTTGATGCCATCGCGACGGTAAAAAATGGCAACCTGTTATTTTTACAGGCGGGTTTAGCCCACAACGCCAGCGGCATCGCGCTCGACCGTGTAGACATTACCCGCCAGTCAGGCGACAGCCATCACTTTGGCGTAGCTGATCGCGATGCTTACTCAGGCGTTGTGGCCTACTGGCAAAACGATAAAGCCGCCAAGCGGCAAACTGTTAAAGCCAGAAAACCTTGGCAAAAAAGTAAACCCAAAGCTGAACCTGAGCAGCCTCTAGACCAAAATGGTGCGCCAATAGCTGTGGGCGAAAAGGAGATCATGGTTGGCAGTAACGA
>Ga0075011_10000336_pt1 | contig 24988 bp, 22 predicted proteins | sample TARM_MetaG_T_14_FD_72354 | JGI IMG/M metagenome (GOLD analysis project Ga0075011, IMG submission 72354) | Freshwater microbial communities from Pennsylvania, USA, analyzing microbe dynamics in response to fracking - TARM_MetaG_T_14 | ecosystem: Environmental > Aquatic > Freshwater > River... | reverse complement strand
TGGACGCTTACCAGTTACTTGGCATACTCGGGACATGAATGTCTTCTCCAAATCGTTTCAGCTCGATATCAACCTTGGTGGCCGAACCTCGTTCTCGATGTATTAAGAAGTTTGAGGTTAAAAACCGTTATGGAAAATCCATACAAGGCTATCAAAGGTCGCGTATTATACTAACTTGACATGCATTGCTCAAGACCCGAACAGATCCTTTTTACGGATTTGGCGATCTTTTTTTAAGCAGAGCTGATTTAGGTTGATAATTTAGTGCGCGAATCATACCAGAATAATCTTAAGTCACAACCTAAAATGTGATTCAAATCCACCCTCTTTCTGCAAAAGAAATTACCTCGCCATCACCCACCACAAAATGGTCCAAAATACGGATGTCCACTAACGCTAGTGCATCGGTTAATCGACGTGTGATTCTGCGATCAGCTTGGCTAGGCTCAGCAACGCCTGACGGATGATTATGGGCCAATATTAATGCCGCCGCATTATGGTGGAGTGCTCTTTTAACTACCTCTCGAGGGTAAACGCTGGCCGCGTCAATCGTCCCCTCAAACAGCACTTCATCGCTGATCACTCGGTGTTGATTATCCAAAAACAGAATATAGAAGGCTTCTCGATGGCGATCGCGTAGCACACTCGATAAATAAAGCTTGGTTTGCTCTGGGCTAGTCAAAGCGCCACCTCGTTTGAGCGTTTCGGCCAAATAGCGCTGCGTCATTTCAAGCACCGCCTGCAATTGAACGTATTTGGCTTCGCCCAACCCTTTATGGCGGCAAAACTCTTGCTGGTTGGCCGAAAAAAGCGCTCGAAGTGATCCAAACTCGCGCAGCAGCAGATCCGAGAGAGCGAGTACATTCATTCCTTGAGTGCCAGTACGAAGGAAAATCGCCAGCAGTTCAGCATCCGATAATGCCTGAGGACCGCGAGCAAGCAATTTTTCGCGTGGCATTGATTCTGTGGGCAGTGATTTGAGGCTCATTAAGCACTCCTAGGGCTAAAGGTACTCAGACAACATAGAGAAATAGCCAAGCCTGCAACTTTGCTTCTCTTTATTTAGGCTTGATTCATGGTTTTTTGTAATTGATAAGTGATGAAAGACGCAGAAACACTCGTCCAATATGAAAGGATTGAGCGGATCATAAGGTCACTCGATGCGAGAGTTGTGCTAACATAATGCGCAGAATTTTTGAGGAAAAGACAATGCAAACACTGGCAGGAAAAAAGATTCTGCTCGGCATTAGCGGCGGTATTGCTGCGTATAAATGTGCTGAGCTAACGCGTCGCTTGATTGAACGAGGCGCTCAAGTACAAGTGGTGATGACCCACGCTGCAAAAGAGTTTATAACGCCACTGACCATGCAAGCCGTCTCTGGCAGACCAGTTTCAGATAGCTTATTAGACCCAGCCGCCGAAGCGTCTATGGGCCATATTGAACTTGCCAAATGGGCAGACTTAGTCCTACTGGCTCCCGCGACAGCGGATCTCATCGCGCGCGTCGCCGCAGGGATGGGTAATGATTTACTCACCACTTTGATTTTAGCCACCAATGCACCAGTGGCCGTCTCGCCGGCAATGAATCAGCAGATGTATCGCAATATCGCCACACAAGAGAATATTGCCACGCTTAAACGCCGAGGCATGATGATTTGGGGCCCTGCAGCTGGTGAACAGGCATGTGGCGATGTTGGCCCGGGCCGCATGCTTGAGCCAATGCAATTGGTTGAGCGCTGCGAGTTTTTTTTCCAAACAGAGGTAGCGAACAGCGCACTGCTCGCGGGAAAATCACTGTTGATTAGCGCAGGCCCAACCCGTGAAGCGCTCGATCCAGTTCGCTATATCAGTAACCACAGTTCAGGCAAAATGGGCTATGCGATTGCGCAAGCCGCCGCTCAATTGGGCGCGAAAGTGACTCTGATCAGTGGCCCGGTCAATTTGCTCACACCGCCACAAGTACAACGTATTGATGTGGAAAGTGCCTGCGATATGCATCAGCAAGTGATGGCGCAAGCGCAATCACATGATGTGTTCATCAGTTGCGCCGCCGTAGCCGACTATCGCCCTGAGATCGTCGCCGATCAAAAGATCAAAAAAACCGATGCGAGCGATCACATGCTCATCACCATGGTCAAAAATCCCGACATCGTCGCCAGCGTAGCTGCATTGAAAGAAAACCGCCCGTTCACAGTAGGCTTTGCGGCTGAAACGCAGCAAGTTGAAAAATATGCCCGCGCTAAACTGCTCAACAAAAAACTGGATATGATCTGCGCCAATGATGTTTCTGTTGCGGGCCAAGGCTTTAATAGTAACGACAATGCGCTGACCGTTTATTGGCAAGGCGGAGAGCAAGCATTACCTTTGAGTTCAAAATCTGCATTAGCTCACGCGCTGATGCAACTGATCGCGAGTCAACTGTAGGCTACAGACAGACGTTCTAAGCTTCTTTTAGGGTTCATAGCGTTTATTGGGTGGTAAAATCACCACCCAGTTCAATCATTTTCATTTTTACGCTACGCAGTCCGAAAACTGTCCGTTAAACTACTGCGCTTAATGGACAATACCCAAACCATCTGAAGGGTATAAATATTTGCTCACAAGCATGTGGTAACTAAAAGGAAATCGGGTCATGGCCGTCAATAAGAAAATCAATCGTCGTGAAGAGATTCTACAAGCACTCGCTGAAATGCTGGAATCTAACGATGGTGCATCACGCATCACCACAGCAAAGCTAGCCAAACAAGTGGGCGTTTCTGAAGCGGCTTTGTACCGTCATTTTCCGAGTAAAGCACGGATGTTTGAAGGCTTGATTGAATTTATTGAAGAGTCTTTAATGTCGCGGATTAATCGCATTTTGGATGAAGAGAAAGATACACTCAACCGCATCCGCTTAGTGCTACAGCTTATCTTGGCTTTTTCGGAACGTAACCCGGGCTTGACACGAATTTTATCCGGCCATGCTCTAATGTTTGAAAATGAGCGACTGCGTGAACGGATCAACCAACTGTTCGAACGCATAGAAACGTCACTACGTCAGATCCTTCGCGAACGTAAACTGCGTGAAGGTAAATCCTTCCCCGTCGACGAAAGCATTTTAGCCGCGCAACTGCTTGGCCAAGTGGAAGGAAGCCTAAATCGCTTTGTGCGATCTGACTTTAAATACCAACCGACGGCAAATTTTGAAGAGTATTGGGCATTATTAAGCGCTCAGATTCAGTAAAAACAAACCACCACCGTCGTGACAAAGAATCATCAGCGAAAGAATCAAGAGTAATGAGCAAAGAAAAATACGGTAAACCTGAGTTTTCCCTCTCGCTACTGCACCCTAAATATTGGGGCGTGTGGCTTAGCTTTGGGCTACTCGCTTTAATGGTCAACCTGCTTCCTTATTCTGCGTTACTAAAAATAGGACGCAGCATGGGCGCGTTTGGAATGCGCTTTGCTAACAAGCGAGTACACATTGCCACGCGTAATCTACAGCTATCTTTTCCAGAGAAAAGTGCAGGTGAGATTGAGCATATTGTTAACGAAAACTTTAAAAACACCGGCATGGCACTGATAGAAACCGGAATTACTTGGTTTTGGCCGACTTGGCGTTTTGCTCGCCTACTTGATGTGAAAGATGTCAGCGCCCTTTTGCAACTCAAACAAGAAAAACGTGGCGCACTGCTGTGTTGCGTACATGCGTTAAATTTAGAAATTACAGCACGTGCTTTTGGTGTAATAGGCCTTGAAGGCTATGGTGTTTACCGCCCACACAGCAACCCTGCGTATGAATTTATCCAATACCGTGGTCGCACACGCAATGGCAATAAACTAATCTACCGCACCGACATTAAACAGATGATCCGCGTACTCAAACAGGGCGAACGCCTATTTTATCTACCCGATCAAGATTACGGCCATAACAAATCGGTGTTTGTTCCCTTCTTTGCGGTCAAAGAAGCGTGTACCACAACAGGCACCAGTATTCTGGCTTATACTAGCCAATGTGCGATTGTCCCTGGTTCAGGGTTTCGAAACGCCAACGGAAAATACGAAATCATCGCCGATAAAACCATTGATGGCGACTATCCAAAAGATGACATGACCGCCGCAGCCGCTTACATGAATAAATACGTTGAAGAAGTGATTCTACGCGCACCAGAACAGTGGATGTGGCTGCATAAGCGTTTTAAATCTTTGCCAGATGAAACGTTAACTAACTCTCGCTATTTATAACTAGAAAAAGGTTTTGCTTTCAATGAGCAACAACGAAAACAGCACAGACAAACACTTGCACAACCCCACATTCCAATGGTCTTTTTTACACCCAAAACATTGGGGAACTTGGATTGGGATCTTCTTTGCCGCTCTGTTCGCCTTTATGCCACCCGCATGGCGAGATAAGCTAGCGCGCAAATTATCCACCTTTGCGGTACGCAAAAACGGCCGTGTTGTACGCCGCACGCGAGTGAATCTGGAAAAATGCTTTCCTGAAAAATCCCCGCAAGAACGCCAGGCTATTTTGGAAGAAACCTTTGTCAAAGCAGCACAATACATGCTCGGTTATTCGGAGTTTTTGGTTCGTTCCACGAAACACAATCAGCAACGCGGCATCATGATTGGTGAAGAGAACTTATTGCCATTGTTAGATGCTGGCGAGAACGTGATCATCCTCGCCCCTCATGCTTGGGCGGTCGATTACCCTGCGGTAATGCTTGCGGCAAAAGGCTATAAAGTAACCACCATCATGAAGCCACAGCGCAATCCTATCGGTGATTGGTTAATGCACGTCCAACGCATGCAATATGGCGGGCGTATTTTTGCACGTGATGCTGGAGTAAAACCGTTTGTACGTTCAATTAAAGATGGATACTTAGGCTACTGGCTGCCCGATGAAGACTTTGGCCCGGCCAACTCGGTCTTTGTTCCATTCTTTGGCACTGAAAAAGCCACGTTAAAAGGTTTTGGTAAAATGGCGCGCCTATCAAAGGCGAAAGTCGTGCCAATTTTGCCTGCTTATAACGATAAAACCTGTAAGTACGAAGTACATATTTTGCCTGCATTAGAAAACTTTCCAACGGGCGATGAAGAGCAAGATGCACGCGCTATGAATAAGGCGATTGAAGATTTAGTCACACCACGCCCAGAACAGTACATGTGGAATTTATCACTGTTGAAAACGCAGCGTGATGGCTCGGAAATTTACGATAACTCGCACCATGGCGATCAAAGTTAATCGCTAGAATCACTGAACTCATAACAAACAAGCCCCGAGCGACAAACTCGGGGCTTTTACTTTTCAATAAGTGGCTCTACGATTCGCAAATAAGTTGATGCTTAAATTCCGTACTGAGCACGATACGCTTTTACCGCCTCAAGGTGCTTAGCATCTGCCCCTTTCTCTTCAAGGTAAGTAACCAGATCGGTCAGGCTAACAATTGAGATGATCGCGCAACCAAAATCACGCTCGACTTCTTGAATTGCAGAAAGCTCTCCTTTGCCTTTTTCTTGGCGGTCAATTGCTACCAAAACACCAGCAAGATCCGCACCGTTAGCTTGAATGATTTCCATCGACTCACGAATGGCAGTACCAGCCGTAATGACATCATCCACCAGCATAATGCGCCCTTCTAATGCGCTACCGACCAAGTTACCGCCTTCACCGTGGTCTTTCGCTTCTTTACGGTTAAAGCAATACGGCGTATCAACATCATGATGATCAGCCAACGCTACTGCAGTTGTAGTCGCAATTGGGATCCCTTTGTACGCAGGTCCAAATAGCACATCAAACTCAATCCCAGAATCGACCAAAGCAGCGGCATAAAAACGCCCTAAGCGCGCTAAATCACGGCCAGTATTAAACAAGCCAGCGTTAAAGAAATAAGGGCTTTTTCGGCCAGACTTCAAAGTAAACTCGCCAAACTTCAAGACTTCTTTTTCTAGTGCAAATTCAATAAATTCACGCTGGTATGCTTTCATGATTTTCTCTCTCTTAACTCATACACTTGGGTTTATTTCTCTTTCTCAACAAGAACAACCCCCTCCTAGCCTCCCCCTAAAAGGGGGAGGTACTAAAGTGGTGCTCACCTCCCCCGAAAAGAGAGAGGTACTAAGCTGCTGCTCACCTCCCCGAAAAAGGAGAGGTACTAAGCTGGTGCTCACCTCCCCCGAAAAAGGAGAGGTACTAAGATGCTGCTCGCCTCCCCTAAAAGGGGAGGTACTAAGATGATGAATTCCCTCCACTCAAGGGCAATATTAGGAACACTTCCTTCATTCCCTCCCCTTATAGGGGAGGGTTAGGGTGGGGTCATCACGTACAACAATACAATGAATAAAACGGGCAAAAAAATAGCCCCCAACTGGGAGCTACTTGATCAATCTAATAACGATGCTTTCTGCGCTTCAACAATATCAGCGATGCCTTTCTTGGCAACGGCCAGTAAATCCATCAGCTCTTCATGGCTAAACGGTTCACCCTCTGCGGTGCCTTGAATTTCAATCATCTTACCGTTTTCAGTCATCACCACATTCATATCAGTGTCGGCGGCAGAATCTTCCACGTATTCCAAATCACATAAAATGTTTTCACCCAAGATGCCTACTGAGACAGCAGCAACATGGCCTTTCATTGGATTCTTCTTCAATTTACCGCTAGCAACCAGATGAGCAAACGCATCCGCCAGTGCCACACTTGCGCCCGTAATTGATGCAGTGCGAGTACCGCCATCCGCTTGAATAACGTCACAGTCAACCGTGATCATCACCTCTGGCATTGCCTCTAAATCCACCACAGCACGTAAGCTGCGAGCGATGAGACGTTGGATCTCCATGGTGCGGCCACCTTGCTTACCGTTGGTCGCTTCACGACGAGTCCGTGAATGGGTTGCACGTGGCAGCATGCCGTATTCGGCAGTAACCCAACCTTTACCCTGACCTTTCAACCAACGAGGAACACCCTCTTCGACAGTGGCATTACACAATACTTTGGTATTACCAAATTCCACCAATACTGACCCTTCAGCATAAGCAGTGTAGTTGCGAGTGATTTTAATTGGGCGAATTTGATCGGCCGCGCGGTCATTTGGACGCATAGTGCATCTACCTTTTATCGGGTGAGACGGAATCGATTGGGGCGAGATTATAGCGGATTAGCCGCCTTGACGCTAGGTTGGTCACCCTTTGCATTGGCGTGAACCTAGTACACGCGTGAAGCTAGTGCTAACATATCTCTCGTTTGATATTTCATCTTCGTGAGCAAAGGACAAATCAATGATTTACAGCATGACCGCGTACGCGCGTAAAGAAGTTAAAGGTGATTGGGGTACTGCGGTATGGGAAATCCGCTCGGTAAACCAACGTTATCTTGAAACCTACTTCCGCCTGCCGGAACAATTTCGTGGTCTTGAGCCTGTACTGCGTGAACGCTTTCGCCAACGTTTAGCGCGCGGCAAAGTAGAATGTCACTTACGTTATGAAGCAAACCCTGCGGCTAAAAGTGAGCTGAATATCAATGAAGCACTCGCCAATCAAGTGATTAAAGCCGCCAACCAAGTAATGCACATGACAGGCGAGCTAAGCCGCATTAATCCGTTTCAAATCATGCAGTGGCCCGGCGTAATGGAAACGCCAGAACAAGACATGGACAGCATTAATAAAGCCTTATTAGCAGGCTTTGATGACGCAATCATTGAATTCATTGACGCACGTGGCCGTGAAGGTGACAACATGAAGGCGTTAATCGAACAACGCCTGACGGCGATCAGTGAAGAAGTGGTAAAAGTGCGCGCACGCATGCCAGAAATCCTGCAATGGCAACGTGAACGTCTACTGACTAAGTTTGAAGAAGCAAAGATTGAGCTTGATGCGACACGCGTCGAGCAAGAGCTGATTTTACTTGCACAAAAATCAGACGTTGCCGAAGAGTTAGACCGCCTCGATTCGCATGTCAAAGAAGCACGTAATGTGCTCAAAAAAGGCGGCTCATGCGGCCGTAAGCTCGATTTCATGATGCAAGAATTTAACCGCGAATCGAACACGTTAGCCTCGAAATCAATCAGCACCGACATCACGGCCTCCGGCGTCGAACTTAAGGTTCTGATTGAGCAAATGAGAGAGCAAATTCAAAACATCGAATAAGGGTTTTTGAGTCTCTCTAAGCTTACCAAGCCCCTGTAAATAGGGGCTTTTTTTTCAGGAAATTTCAGGTCTTTGCCTCTGTTTTCAACCAACTGGTGAGTAACTTTCCAGCACGAGAGAGAATACTATGACGAATTGTGCTTTACCCCAAAAGTCTCTTGATTTCAAATATCGATCCAATATTGCGTCCAGTTATGGCTGCTTTTTAAGAATTTCCGATCTTAAAGTTAACAATCAAAATTACTCGTGACGGAATTGAAACAATTGCGTTAACTCATTAATTAACCAAGTAGCGGCTAATAGATCTGCACTGCCGCCGGGGCTTAAGTGTTTTTCAATCATCGCGCTATCGAGCGCCGTAAGAGCTTGTTCAATTTCTTGATATAAAAAGCCGCCTTTGGCGAGCAGTTGCTGCGCTTGCGCTTGCACAAAATGCAGCCCTTCTAATCCACCGCGAGCAGCGAGGTTGCTGTCGTTATTGTTGGCCATCAACACCAATAAGGTATGCCACAAGGCTTGCTCGGTGCTGGCTCCTTTGGTTAAACAGGCTTGGTAGGCTGGCAGCGCATGTTGCATCACCATAGCAAGGCCAGAAGCGGCTTCACCGCGTGCGCCGGTTAAACCGTACCGACGATAAATTCGCTCGCCTGCCGTTTTGGGAGCCGATTCACGCTTCGCTTTTAGCTCATCAATAATCAAAAACTGGCAAGCTTGGCGAATGGTTTCGCCAATATGCTGCGCATCAATTTTGAGTTGATTGGCTTTGAGCCACCCCACAGAGCCGCAAATAAGCCCCAAGATAAAAATCATCCCTTTATGGGTGTTCACCCCTTGAGTGGCAGCAAACATGGCTTGCTCGGCTTCTATGCCAATCGGGCGCAAGGCGGTCAGCAACTGAGCGGCCGGATTTCCCGCGCTCTCCCAACCTGCACTGACAAAAGATTGCAGATAAGGCGCAATCGCCTCGGCACTGGCGATAAAAGTGTTGAGATCCATATCGCGGTGCGCGCCATTATTAGCAGTATCCACCAAACCCGGTTTAGGGGTGAGATGCACCTCTAACATCATGGCATGATAAGCCAGATGCCCCACTAAGCGAGGCAAGCTGAACGTTTTCGCGCCACTTGTGCCAGAGGCTTGGCTAGGCAGTTCAAGCAGAAGATCAAGCGCAGCAGGAATAGTCATGAACCATCTCCTCGATTTTAGCCAACAAAGCCTCAACACCGTGCTGCCGCGAGCGAGCACAGATCACCGCATCACGTTCACACAGCAAGCAGCGCCGTCTTGGCAACTGCGCACCTTGGCGCGAAATAATATGTCCATCGACATCAATCACATCTAGATCCATCAGTCGCCCCAGCGGATGCTCGCGTTCAATCTTCATCATGGCTTTTTTCAACATGCTGGCTGAAGGAGCCTGAATCACCACAAAGGCTTCCGGCCCCGTTTTTTCCACCAACAGCTGACAAGCCACTTGCCGCCAGCCCGTTTGCTGACACAGTTCTTGAATGGCACGCATACCTGCATCCATCACGGTTTGGCTGGCAGCGTTGAGCTTAACCGCGCCCGGCATGTTAACCGTGAAAGAAACCAGAGGCAGTGAATGGCGTTTTAGCCACTCACCTTGTTGCCGAACCCGCACTTCTTTACGCAGAAGTAGCTGGTCCAGACTGACTGAAAGATCCGGATGGTGACTCATAGGTTTTTTACCTGCTTGATAACATCAATGATCGAACCGTCACGGTAGTGAACAAAGGCAACGGTTTTGTCTTCAAATTGCAACGGCTGGGGTTTACCCGTCAGCAACTCCGCACGCTGTTGCAACGCTTCAATCTCGACAACGGGCAGTTGCGCCGCGATGAAACGCGCTTTCAGTTCGGGACGATTCGGGTTTACCGCGATACCTTGATCCGTCACCAACACATCGATGGTGGCTCCTGGGGTGATGACGTTAGTGACCTTCTCGACCACGGTCGGAATGCGGCCACGCACCAAAGGCGCCACAATAATCGATAAGTTTGCCGCCGCCGCCGTGTCACAATGACCGCCGGATGCGCCGCGAATTACCCCATCAGAGCCGGTGATCACGTTAACGTTAAACTGGGTATCAATTTCCAGCGCACTCAAGATAACCACATCCAGCCTATCCACCGCCGCCCCCTTCGAGCTTGGGTTGGCGTATTCGTTAGCAGAGATTTCGAGATGATGTGGATTGCGCGCTAACGAGCCCGCCGCCACCGAATCGAAACACTGCACATCGAGCAAGTAATCAATCAGTCCCTGTTCATGCATTTCCACCATAGTCGCAGTGATACCACCGAGAGCGAAAGAAGCGCGAATGTCTTGGCGCAGCATCTTCTCTTTCAAAAAGCGCGCAACCGCGAGCGATGCACCGCCCGAGCCGGTCTGCATTGAAAAACCATCATAGAAATAGCCTGAATGCTCGATGACTTCCGCAGCGCGTTTGGCGATCAGCAGCTCGCGCGGATTAGTGGTCATGCGCGTGGCATCGCCACCGATTTTGCTTGGGTCGCCCACTTCCGCCACCTGCACAACCGCATCAACGCGGTCTTGAGTAATGGATGCAGGGAAATTGGGGAAACCAACGATGGCTTCAGTCAGCATCACCACTTTTTCAGCATGTTCGGCATCGACTTTGGCATAGCCGAGTGAGCCACAATTGGATTTGCCTTTAAAGCCGTTGGCGTTACCAAATTCATCACAGCAAGGTACACCAATAAACGCCATGTCGATGTAGAGCTCACCGCTTTGGATCAAATGCACACGACCACCGTGCGAGTGAATATGCACTGGTTCATCAAGCAAGCCGTTAGAAATGCTGTCGGCCAGCGCTCCGCGGATCCCAGAGGTGTAAATCTTGCTCACTACGCCGTTTTTGATGTGTTCAATCAAAGGCGAGTGGCAAGAGGTGAGCGAGCTTGAGGCGAGCGTGAGGTTTTTAATCCCTAGTTCAGCAATCACCTCCATCACCAGATTGACGGTTTTATCGCCGCCACGAAACGCATGGTGGAAAGAGATGGCCATGCCATCTTTTAAACCAAGATCGACAATCGCTTCACGGATCGAACTTTTTACTTTGCGGCTTTTTTTCGCTGACTCATCCAGCAGATGCGGCGTAATCGCGTGTGCTTGGGTGTAAGGCGTCAACGCGTAGCGTTCCACTTCCAGCACAGACAGAGGGTTATTTAATGTATTGATACTCATGAGATGACCTTTAGTGTTTGATGCCGGATTCAGCACGTTGCAGTGTCCAACGTGCGCGTTCGATGATGGGTCCATCGACCATTTTGCCGTTAAGGGAAACCACGCCCAGCCCTTTCGCTGCCGCTTCTTCAGCGGCTTCGATGACTGCGATGGCGTGATCGACCTCTTTTTGCGTTGGGGCAAACACGTTATGCAGCAGGTCAATCTGACGCGGGTTAATCAGTGATTTGCCATCAAAGCCGAGCTGCTTGATATGCTCCGCTTCACACAAAAATCCCTCTTCGTTATTGGCATCCGAATAGACCGTATCAAACGCCATGATCCCGGCGGCACGTGCCGCTTGCAGAATGGAGCAGCGCGCAAACAACAGCTCAATCCCTTCTGCTGAACGCTGCGTGCGCAGATCGCGTACATAGTCTTCCGCGCCAAGCGCAATCCCAATCAGGCGGCGTGAGCTAAAGGCAATCTCGACTGCGTTGTTAATGCCCTGCGCGCTTTCAATCGCGGCTAGCATGCGCGTGCTACCCACTTCACGTCCGCATTCACGCTCGATCTGTTCGATGACTTTTTCCATCTCAATTACATCGTTGGCGTTATCGGTTTTCGGCAGACGCACCACTTTGGCTCCGCCACGCACCACGGCATTAAGGTCTTTGATGCCGAATTCAGAATCGAGCGGATTGACCCGCACCACGGTTTCCATCTCTTGATACATAGGGTGTTGCAGCGCATGGAACACCAACATCCGCGCGGTGTCTTTTTCACGCAGCGCGACCGAGTCTTCCAGATCGAACATGATGGAGTCGGGTTGATAGATAAAGGTATTGCTGAGCATGGCGGCATTCGCGCCCGGCACAAATAACATACTGCGACGAAGTTTGGTCATGATAGTTGGCTCCACTCAATGTTCTGAACTTCACAAGCGCGCATTACTGCCGCCTGTACGCGCGCGCGGATCACACAATCCAGCGCACCTTTGTCTTCGATGGTGACCAGCGCATCGTGCACTTGCATCGTTTCGAGGGTGCGCAGCACGACCTGACGAATCGCATGACCAAATTGCTGCTCGACGGTACTGTCTAACACCAGTTCAATACCGCCATCGTTATTGGGTTCAATCCGAACCTGAAGATCACTGGACTCCAGTGTTCCCGCAAAGGCGGGATGGGCAATTTTCATGGGTACAACCTTGTTGATGAGTTATTGGATAAAACAGTGTCAGCACCGCGCTCATACCGCTAACAGTTGCGGTGCGGCCTGTAGCGAATGTTCCGCATAATGCTGACAAAGGTAGGAATAAGTCGTTTTCGGCACGAGATCGGCAATCGCGGCAACGCCAAATTGTTTGAGCAAATAGCGCACGCGCGATGCGGAGATCGGCTGCGAGGCTTGCTGACTACGCTCAATTTCCACTACTTGGATCGACGCACTAACATCGTGTGCTTCTTCTAACCAGCGGCGCATGGCTTGGTTGTAGTTACGCGTCACCGTACAAATCGGCTCACTGCCGACAAAGCGGTGCGTAATGCCAAGGGCTGGCGCGATTGAATGGCGGAAAATACTTAAATCCAGCGCGGTATGGGATTGATTGACCACTTGCTGATCTTTAATAAAATAACTAGGGAAGGTCGCGCGCGAAATAATATAATCCGAGCCAGAATGAATAGTTAAATTCAATAAGTGTTTACTGCCTGCCTTAATCATGGCCATACGGTCAGCGTAAGAGAAATCTTTATTCTCTGCTTTTACCACAAATAAATGCACCCAATCACATTGTTCACAGGCTTGTTCAATTAAATATTGATGGCCTAAGGTAAATGGATTGGCATTCATCACAATACTGCCAATTTTACGCCCAGACATTTTTAATAACTGCAACTGTTTGCAATAAACTGCAAGACGATTTGGGCTATTTTCTAATAAAGCAATATGCGGTTCGACTTTATCGACTAAGAAAAAACCGCACTGTCGGAATAAATCCACATTGGTCGGCTTAGTGAATAGAAAGAGTGAAAATCGCCCCATTTCATAAGCGAAGTTGGTTAATTCGGTCATCAATTTGAGCGCAAAACCAGTCCCTTGCAGCGCAGGAGAAACCGCAATGGACTTCAGCACATGCCCCGCAATTCCACCGCAAGCGATGATTTGGTTTGTACCGTAAGCCACCACAAAATGCTCAACATCCTCATCAACCGTGAGCTGATGCTGGCAGAGAAACTCTTTGATCTGCAATAGCTTGGTTCGATTCTTGGTTGAAACTCGCGAGAAGGTATAAATATCCACCATGGTCGGCTTCCTCACCTATTTTTTCTGGCTTTATTATCTAAATTCAGCCGAAAAGGTTTAATGAGGGTAATCACTTTATTTCCCGTGGTTAACGCTCTTTATGGTTTTAATGAATTTAATTTTTATATCTTTAATTTTAAATTCTATTTATTTATCTATCTATATCTATCTAAAATTTAAATCATAAAAACCATTGAGATTTTTAAAGCCACTGGTTTGGATGACTATTTTCACAATTATCACTGACTATTTTATTTAATGTAGTAAAGGTCTTAATAACCTCATTGGACATAAAAACATGAACGAAAAAACCCTATATTTAGATAAAAAGTCCGCAGGTGGATTGAATCTAAGCCAGATAAAAATATTTGGCACTCCACTCCCTTTATTTTTATTTTTACTGATCACTGTATTAGCCGCCCATATTACTGACACTTTACCTAGCGGTCTGGTCGGTGGTTTTTCTTTTATGTTTGTCATCGGCGCGATATTTGGCGAAGTTGGCAAACGCCTACCTATTTTTAATAAATACATCGGCGGTGCACCGGTAATGATTTTCTTGGTTGCTGCTTGGTTCGTCCACATGGGCTGGCTCAGCGACCGTGAAATAAAAACCGTGACCGAAGTGATGGATAAGAGCAAGTTCTTGGATCTGTTCATCGCAGTACTCATTACTGGCTCCATTTTGGCGGTCAACCGTAAACTACTGATCCGCTCTCTAGCCGGTTACATTCCGACCATTCTGGCTGCGGTTGCCGGTGCGGCGATATTTGGTATCGCTATCGGTCTCGTATTTGGTATCACCCCTGATCGCATCATGATGCTGTATGTGCTGCCGATTATGGGCGGTGGTAATGGCGCAGGTGCAATTCCACTTTCCGAGATATATGAATCGGTCACTGGTGGTTCAAAAGAACAATACTACTCAGTAGCGGTCGCCATTTTAACTATCGCTAATATAGTGGCTATCATCGTAGCTGCTGCTCTAAACATTATTGGTGAAAAGATCCCATTATTAACTGGCAATGGCGAGCTAGTACGCAGCTCAAAACTAGACGTCAATGAAGAAGCCCAAAATCTTAATATCACTCACCGTGAAATTGCGATTGGTTTAATGCTGGCCGCATGTGTGTACACCTTCTCTTACGCTTTATCGAAAGAAATTCTGCCCGGTTTTGGCTCGATTCAGATCCACACTTTTGCTTACATGGTGGTGATCATCGCCATCCTTAACGCGGCGGGTTTGTGCAGTGATGAAATCAAAGAGGGCGCGAAACGCCTGTCGAATTTCTTCTCAAAGCAGATGCTGTGGCTATTGATGGTCGGCGTTGGTATTGCTTACACCGATCTGGCGGAAATCATCAATGCCTTAACCTTTACTAACGTGATTATTGCCACTGTTATTGTACTTGGGGCGACTTTGGGTGCTGCTTTAGGTGGTTGGGCGATGGGCTTCTATCCTATTGAATCCTCTATCACCGCAGGTCTGTGTATGGCTAATCGCGGCGGTTCTGGTGACCTTGAAGTGCTCGCGGCCTCTAACCGTATGAATTTGCTCTCTTACGCACAAATCTCTTCACGTCTGGGTGGCGGCATTGTGCTCGTTATCGCCAGCGTGGTGTTCGGTATGTTTGTTTAACTCTTTAACCCTTGCTCCTTGGGATTATTTGGCGCGCCTAGCGCGCCTCTTTTTTCTCCCTATTTTCAACCCTGTTTTTATCACTGGAAGTGACTATGCAATCAACCTCACTGTTCCTCGAAGGGATTAATTTGCTGACCCTGGGGATGGGCTTTGTGTTCATCTTTTTGATTTTCTTAGTATTTGCAACTCGCACCATGTCGTACTTGATTGTACGTTTTGCCCCGCCTCAAGTACCAACCAAAACGGGCAATAAAAAAACACCAGCCAATAAGGCTAAATCCAAACAAAACCAAGGTGAGTTGCTCGCGGTGCTCACCGCCGCTATCCATCACCATAAAGCACAACAAAAATTATCTTAGTGAAGGAGAAATAACAGATGACTCAGGCGATTAAACGCGTAGGTGTAACAGATGTCGTATTACGCGACGCTCACCAATCTCTTTTTGCCACTCGCTTACGGATTGACGACATGCTGCCGATTGCGCAGCAATTAGATCAGATCGGCTATTGGTCTTTGGAATGTTGGGGAGGCGCGACTTTTGACAGTTGCATCCGCTTTTTAGGCGAAGACCCATGGCAACGCCTACGCTTGCTTAAACAAACCATGCCCAATACGCCACTGCAAATGCTACTGCGCGGACAAAACCTACTCGGCTATCGTCACTATGCTGATGATGTAGTGGATACCTTTGTCGAGCGCGCAGTGAAAAATGGCATGGATGTGTTTCGCGTATTCGATGCGATGAATGATGTGCGTAACATGCAACAAGCACTACAAGCGGTGAAAAAGATGGGTGCGCATGCGCAAGGCACGCTCTGTTACACCACGAGTCCAGTGCACAATTTACAAACTTGGGTCGACATAGCGCAGCAACTGTCGGAGCTGGGTGTCGATTCGATTGCCCTTAAAGATATGGCCGGCATTTTAACCCCGTATTCTGCCGAAGAGTTAGTCTCAACCCTGAAAAAACAAGTGGATGTCGAATTGCATCTGCACTGCCACTCCACTGCTGGCCTTGCCGATATGACCTTACTCAAAGCGATTGAAGCGGGCGTTGATCGGGTCGATACCGCGATTTCCAGCATGAGTGGCACTTATGGTCATCCAGCGACGGAATCTCTGGTCGCCACCTTGCAAGGCACGGGCTACGACACCGGGTTGGATATCGCTAAGCTCGAAAATATTGCGACCTATTTCCGCGATGTACGCAAAAAATACCACGCCTTTGAAGGCATGATGAAAGGCAGTGATGCACGTATTTTGGTGGCGCAAGTCCCGGGCGGTATGCTGACCAACATGGAAAGCCAACTCAAACAGCAAAACGCACTGGATAAACTCGATTTAGTGCTCGAAGAGATCCCACGTGTACGTGAAGAGCTTGGCTTTTTGCCACTGGTGACTCCGACGTCACAAATCGTGGGTACACAAGCGGTGATCAACGTCGTAATGGGTGAGCGTTACAAAACCATCACCAAAGAAACCAGCGGAGTACTGAAAGGTGAATACGGTAAAACACCTGCGCCGGTCAACATGCAGTTGCAAGCTCGAGTATTAGCAGGTGCTGAGCCCATAACCTGCCGCCCCGCTGATTTGATTACTGCTGAAATGCCAACCTTGCAAGACCGCGTATTGCAGCAAGCTAAAGAGCAACACATCACTCTCGCCAAGAATGCGATTGATGATGTGCTGACCATTGCGCTGTTCGATCAAGTGGGTTGGAAGTTCCTCGCGAATCGCCATAACCCAGAAGCATTTGAACCCGCACCACAAGCAGCAAAAACTGGTGACGCCTCTCAAATGCCTGCGGCAAAAGCCAAAGCCGCGTCAGTGGAAAGTCAGTCCGTCGCAAGTAACGGTGTCTACACCATTACCGTCAACAACCAAAGCTATGTGGTGAAGGTAGATGAAGGCGGCGAGCTGACACATGTCGCGCCAGCAGCGTCGGCCAATAACGCACCAGTACCGAATGCAGCAGAAGGTGAAAACCTCGCAGCACCTCTTTCTGGCAATATCTGGAAAATTCATGCGGCAGCAGGTGATGAAGTGGCTGAAGGCGATGTCTTGCTGATCTTAGAAGCGATGAAGATGGAAACTGAAATCCGCGCACCACGTGCTGGAGTGATCAGTGTCATTGAAGTCAATGAAGGCGATGCAGTACAAGTCGGCGAAGCCTTGCTAGTACTAGCATAATCAGGGACAAAAATAATGGAAAACGTTTTAGCTATGGTGCGTGATTTTGGCCTATTCCACCTCCAGTGGGGGCAAGCCATCATGATCCTTGTCGGTTTAACGCTGCTCTATCTGGCTATTTTTAAACGCTTTGAGCCTTTGCTACTAGTGCCTATTGGGTTTGGTGGCATTCTCTCTAATCTGCCTGATGCAGGGCTTGCCATGTCGGCGATAGAAAATGCCTTGTATGCCGCCAAACCGGAAGTGATGACGGCCTTTTCAAAAGTACTACAACTTAGCTCGTACATGCCTTTGGACATTAAGCAAGCATTGAGTAGCGCAACGCCACTACAAATGACCACCTTGCACTTGCTCGCCGAGCAGTATCAGTACAGCGATGGCATGCTTTATCTGTTCTATAGCCTGGCTATCGCTTCCGGAGTTGGGCCTCTACTCATTTTTATGGGCGTAGGGGCAATGACGGATTTTGGTCCACTGCTCGCTAACCCCAAAACCCTGCTGCTCGGTGCGGCGGCTCAGTTTGGTATTTTCACTACCGTACTGGGTGCATTGGCATTAAGCAGTTTAGGGGTAATGGATTTTAGCGTGGCGCAAGCTGCGGCGATTGGCATCATAGGTGGTGCGGATGGCCCTACGGCAATTTACGTCTCGAGCATGCTCGCACCTGAATTGTTGGGGGCAATTGCGGTCGCAGCCTACTCTTACATGGCGTTAGTGCCTATGATTCAGCCGCCGATAATGCGTGCGCTGACCACGCAAGAAGAACGCAAAATTCAGATGCATCAACTGCGCCAGGTACACAAGCTAGAAAAAATTGGCTTTCCACTGCTGTTACTGATTTTGATTGCGCTCTTACTGCCTTCTGCAACGCCACTGCTCGGTATGTTCTGCTTTGGCAACTTGATGCGTGAGTGTGGTGTGGTGGAGCGTTTATCCGACACAGCGCAAAACGCACTGATTAACATAGTGACTATTTTCCTTGGCCTATCAGTCGGTTCGAAACTGATGGCGGATAAATTCCTCCAGCCACAAACTATCGGCATTTTGGTGCTCGGTATTGTTGCGTTTTGTGTCGGTACTGCCGCAGGGGTTTTGATGGCTAAACTGATGAACCGTTTCTCCACCACCAAACTCAACCCACTGATTGGTTCAGCCGGAGTTTCTGCCGTGCCGATGGCGGCACGCGTCTCCAACAAGGTCGGGCTAGAAGCCAACGCGCAGAATTTTTTGCTGATGCATGCCATGGGACCAAACGTCGCTGGGGTCATTGGCTCTGCAGTAGCGGCAGGAGTTATGATCAAATATGTGATGGGATAGACATTATTGATTGGTGTTTCTTAGACTCCAATCAATAAGCCTCACTTATAGCAAGGATAGACTCGCCGGCATGAAAATATCACTAGCCCACTTTTTACACACCAAAGTCTGCCAGACTCTTTCGTTTCAGCAAAGGGTCGGTGCACTACTGGTTGCTATGGTAGTGATCCAGCTTTTGCTGGTAGCCGGCTTTTTCCATCAAACTCTTAGTGAAACCCTACAAGATCAGATCAGCACTAAGGCTCTGATTCAAGCGCGTGAGATTGCGACTGACCCCAATTTAATTGCCCTAATCCAACAAAATCGTCTCACCGAAGTACAGACTAAAATCGATCGCCTACAACGCATTTCAGATGCCAACTTTATTGTGATTGGCGATGCCAATGGTATTCGCATTGCCCATCCAGATGAGCGAAAAATTGGTTTACCCATGCAAGGCGGTGACAGCAGTAGAGCGTTAAAAGAGGGCGAATATTACACCTCAACCCAAAAAGGCAGCCTAGGCTGGGCAATTCGCGGTAAGGCTGCTGTTGTCTCACCTTCCGGACAGGTTCTGGGTGTGGTTTCTGTGGGCTATTTACTCGATCATATCAGTGATTGGCTACGCATTTACTCCTATCCAATGCTCAGTACTGTGGCCCTACTCATGCTGCTTTCTGGATTGAGCGCTTGGCTGTTTACCCGCCATATCAAGCAACAGATGTTCAATATGGAGCCGGAAGAGATCGCCATGAACCTCAACCTGCAGCAATCCATTCTACAAAGTGTGTATGAAGGAATAGTTGCGATTAGCTTGAAAGGTGAAATCCTTTCTGTGAACGCTAAGGCACTGAATATTCTTGGCATTGCCCACCAACCGAATCATCTGATTGGACGTAATGTTCAAGAGTTCATCACTCCGACTTACTTTTTCATGGGTGCTAGTCCGTTTGGTCAGTTAGCACAGCAAAACAGCACCAGCCAGCAAGATGAACTGATTAGCTGTAATGGTGAAACCTTGGTGGCGAACCGTGTGCCAATCAATTCAGGGCAACAGCAAATTGGTTGGGTGGTGAGTTTTCGTCGCCGCAACGACTTCAATACGCTGACTTCCCAGCTTAGCCAGATCCGTCAGCACAACGATAACCTACGCGTAATGAGCCACGAGTTTGCTAACCGCCTCTCCACCATCGGCGGGTTAATTCAAATCGGCGCATACGATGAAGCCGTCAAAACCATTCGCCGTGAAACGGCCGAGCAGCAGCAACTGATCGATTTCATCTCCCAGACCTTTCATCCTAAAGTGATCGCAGGATTACTGCTCGGTAAATACAGCCGTGCCAAAGAGCTAGGGCTGTGCTTGGAGTTCGACCCGATGTCACATCTACATCAAGAGCCGCAATGCATGACGTCAGATGAGCTGGCGGCAGTGCTCGGTAACCTACTGGATAACGCATTTGAAGCGACGCTAAAAAACCCAAACAACAATAAAACCATATCGCTGCTGCTGACCGATAACGGTGAAGAGTTGGTGATTGAAGTGGCAGATAATGGCAATGGCATTCCTGCCGACATTGCCCAAACCTTGTTTCTCAAGGGAGTGAGTAGCAAAAACCAGCAAGGACACGGTATTGGACTTTACCTTGTTCATCGATTTGTCACTCAGGCTCATGGTTCGATACTTATCGACAGTGCAGAGCCGCAAGGGACTATTTTTTCTATTTTTATTCCCAATCGACCCAAAACACTTGTGGCGGAAAACCACTTACCACTAGCTGAAGGGCATAATAAGAGCTGATTATGATGGAATTAATCGACGTATTGATCGTAGAGGATGAAACGAGCATTGCTGATGTGCACAGCTTTTATCTCAAACAAACTACCCGCTTTCGCCCTGTTGGCGTGGCACAAAGTATTAATGAAGCACGTAACATGGTGCGCATTCTCAAGCCTAAACTGATTTTTTTAGATAACTACCTACCCGATGGTCGTGGCATAGAGTTTTTAAAGGAGCTAACTCATCAACCGCAAGCACCAGATGTGATTTTTATCACTGCCGCTTCCGATATGGAGACAGTACGCGAAGCCGTTCGCTGCGGAGTATTTGATTACTTGTTAAAACCAATTGCCTATGATCGAGTGCAAAACTCGCTGGAGCGTTATCTAAAATACACTAGCTCGCTGCGCGCTAATGACAGCGTCAATCAGCGCCACGTTGATGAACTGTTTAATTTTCAGGCTAAAACTGAGCAACTAGATAGTTTACCCAAAGGGATAGATGAACTTACTTTGATCAAAATCCAAGAGATTTATCACCATGAACCACAAACCGCGTACACCGCAGAGTTGTTAGGACAAGCGATTGGGATCAGCAAAACCACCGCCAGACGTTATCTTGAATATTGTGTGGCCAGTGGTTTTCTGGAAGCTTGTATCCAGCATGGTCGGGTAGGTCGTCCTGAGCGGCTTTACCAAAAACGCTAACTACCGCTTTGATTTATAAAGTGTAATGGAAGGGGAGCACTTCGGTACTCTCCCCTATTTCCAGCACCCCTTCTAAGTTGTCGCTATGACACTGACAAAGTGGGATCACAAACACCCCTTCCTCATCTTTATCGCATTTTACCAACATCGCCTGAGAAGACGGTGCTAAACAGTTAATCTCGGAACAAAACGCCTGACTTTCACGGCTAAAATGTTGCCAATACGCCAACCAATTTTCTCGCGCTTGAGCAGAAGCCAAATCTCTAGAAACCTTTCTAACTAACATCGCATCACCACTGTGGCTATTGAGTCGCTCTATTACAATGGATTTCGACTCGCCTGAGCATGAAGTAATTCAAAGTTCACCGTAACGGAAAAAATCTTATTGGTTTTTATGTATTTATATAGCGATGAACGTTGAAGTAGTCACGTTGTAATGGCGTGGAGGGTAACTGGTTGCCTGGCCGCAAAATAGGAGCTGGGAATGACCAAATTTTCATTAAGTAAAATTAAATATTGTTATGTTTAATACCAGCATTCATAAAAAATCAAAAATATCGCATGAGGTTCTCTATTTCAGCTTCGGCGATTCAGATTAAGTTGATGACGATGGATAAAAACACGGAAGGCACCATGGCCTTCCGTTATCTAGTTAACTCACAAAGTAACCATGCAGGCTACTTACTGACACTGATCATTTCGTTGAAGTACTCGACTTGCTGTTCCATGCTCAGACTTTGATTATTTGAACCCAACGCCCAGATAAAGAAACCACCGTAACCATTCTCTTTTTGCCACTTGGCACGGTTGAGGTTGTTTTCACGGCTCTCCACAAAATTGCCGTTTGGCCCCCACTGGCTATTGATCGTATTGCCCAAAACAATTTTCGACTTGTCTCCAATGTATTGAGCGTAATTGGCCATCGCGACATCGTAGAGGAAGTTTTGGCCGGCGTCATAGGTCATGACGTTGAAGAAATCGAAATCGTTCTTGGTTGCTTGTAACAGATCGATCACTTCACCATGGTGAGACGAGCGACCTGATGGCTCAACGTAAGAACAATTTTCAAACACACTTGAATCCATGCATGCCACAGGATCAGCACCGACATGGTATGTGGTCAGCGACAACACTTTATTGTCTCCCACTTTTTGGCGTATCAGTTTAATCAATGCGGTTAGGTCTTGGTTCTCTTTATCGGTAATGCGCGCTGCTTTCTCGAAGTCGAAGTCAAGACCATCGATTTGCACATAACCCGCTAATTGGTACTTGCTGTAATCACATTGGCCATCACCCCCCGTCGCAAGGCAGTCACCCACCACCTCTTCTGGTTTTAGGTTCTTCTTATAGACAGGGAAGGGTTTGTTGACCAATTCAACGAGGCCATTGGCCACCGCCTCCCGATTTACATCGCTACCAATCGCAGACCAAATACTTTCATAAGTTTGACCACCAAACGCGACCATCATGGTGACATTGCTATTATCGTGTTTTAAGGTTGACCACGCTAAGTACTGAGATGGCATCCAATCTGGGTTGTAACTTGGTGGGGTTACCATGTCATCAGAAATCGTAATGTTGCCGCTAGCATCCCATTTACCGAACGATAATAAATAACCGTCACCTTCAGAATTAAACAGTTTTTCATAATCGTTTAATCCCCAAGAAGTGAGATAACTAATGGCACGGTCTGGGTTATCGGCAAGGCCACCACCACCGGTACTCTCTTTCACTGTAATATTGGATGGGGCTGACATTTGCTCTTGATTAGCACTGTTGAGCGCCTTTGCGTAAATAGCGTAGTTGCCTGCTTGCGCTCCAATCCACTCATATTCATAAGGTGCTTCGGTGTCTTGATTCAGCACCTTACCGTTGGCAATAAACGTCACGGACGTCACCTCACCTTCATAGCTCTTAGCATCCGCTTTGATTGAGATCGCTCGGCCTTCAAAGAAGCTTGAACCGTCTACAGGGGAAGAGAGTGACACCAGCAGATCTTTATCAGTAATGGCAATCGAAATCGGTGCAGTTTGAGCACTTGCGCCTTGATCGTCATACGCGGCAACCGTAAGTGTGTATTGTCCTTCAACTTGAGCAGGCACAGTGATGGTATAGAGATCGCCCGAAGAAGAGGTGGATGTTGCAACGACTTCGCCATTCAATTGAACATCGACACGCGCCACTTGGGTATCGTCGCTCGCCTCAACGACCACCTCAAATGGCTGATTGGGTGCTATTTTTTGTCCATTTTCTGGCGATTGAACATGCACTTCAGGAACAGGGTTAGGATCGCACTCACCAACGTCATTCCATGCATCTTTCCATGCATCTGGATAATTTGGATGCCCAGTACCCGGTGTCCATACTGGGTTACCACACCAACCTGCGATTTTACATGAGTAGATATGGCCAATATTGGTTACCTCATCTCCCACTTGATAGCTCACGCCATCTTGGTACTGAGCAACGTCACCGCAACTACCACTCACATCAGTAACCGTAATCGTCAGATTTTTTTGTGTTACATGTCGTTCATCATCTTGCGCTTCAACACGTAATGCAGCGCTTCCGGCCGTTTGAGGGGTCCAGTCACAAGAGAACACTTGCTCTGTTTTGGCATCGATACTGCAAACTTCGGTGTCATTAGCAAAAAATTTAACGGTAGCCAGATCATTACCAGCATCGGTCACTTCAGCAGAGATCGTCAAACTTGTGCCTTGTGGGTGGGATGATCCCGCTTCTGGGGAAATGAACTCAACGACCGGAGGATTCGGCGCCGTCGATTCTGACTCGACAGAAACAGGCACGCTTTGCTCAGAGAGCTTATCGCCTTCCTCATTGAACGCGATAACTGAAATGGAGGCCGTTCCTATCTCTTGCGGTTGCCACACTTGCTGATACTCGGTGACACCTTGCTTCAATGGTTGTTGAGCAATTTTGTCTTGGTTAGCCCAAAACTCAAGCTTGCCGGCACTCTCACCATCAATACGAGCCATAATGCTGACGTCTGTGCCTGTGTATACCACTGAATTTGGCGCTGGAGAGAGAATATCTAGCGCAAAATCGGGCGGTGGTGTGATGCCCCCTTCCATTTTCACAATAACAGAATCTTCAAAAGCACTCAGGTTTTCCAATGAACCAGCAAAAGCGATCGTCAAGGAGAGTGATTCTGAGGCATTCAGAACGCTGTCAACCCAAGCACCTTCAGGGAATTTAAGCGCCACTGAATGGAGAATACCGCCTGCTTGAGCGGTATGAGATAAACTCCACGTAGGATGGGATAGCGCCGATGATTGCCAACCTATATCGTTAATCGCAACGGGTAATACAAATTCGATGACCGCATCGCGCATATCCGCTGACTCTGCTCCTGTATTTTTAATCGCTAAGGTGTAAGTGCTCCACCACTGCCCCTCTGACTCAGCTACCGCATCCGCGCTAAACTCAACAGCAATAGCCTGAGATATTGGGTTTAGCAATAGACCCGAAAAAAGCATGGTTAGGCCTAAGACCCGGTAATAGTTTTTGTCGGCCATTGAGACTGGCGTGTTTTTTTGATTAAACATTATTTTATACCCTCATATTAAATTTATAATATTCAGTATATTTATTAGCACCACCGTTAATAATTAACATCAACAATTTTCGTTTAAAATAATTTTTGGAATGACAATCAATATTTATTTAAAATCTAAATAATCGGCATGAATGCATTAAATTATATTGATTACATTTTAAGA
>Ga0075011_10000335_pt1 | contig 25104 bp, 28 predicted proteins | sample TARM_MetaG_T_14_FD_72354 | JGI IMG/M metagenome (GOLD analysis project Ga0075011, IMG submission 72354) | Freshwater microbial communities from Pennsylvania, USA, analyzing microbe dynamics in response to fracking - TARM_MetaG_T_14 | ecosystem: Environmental > Aquatic > Freshwater > River... | reverse complement strand
GTGGAAATGGTCTTTTGATCGATGATTTTATAGGCATTCCCTACTTTAATATCATCATCGAAAACGATCACTTTATCTGCTTGGATATCGTAACTCACCGGCGTCTTCGTACCGAAAAAAAGCATACTTTTACGATCAAACTGAATTTCTAAAATGCCCAGCTTTGTTTCGGCTCTCCACTTGCCGATTAAAGGATTGCGATGCGTTTCATCCCAATAAAATGTAACGCCCAATGCCAAAAAGAGCACGATGACGATACCTGAAAAAATCTGAAATACAGGCGTTGAAGGTTTTTTGGCGGGAACTTTCGACACTGTTCGAGCACGAGAGGGTGTTTTTGCTTTACGAGAGACTGTTTTAGCGTTTGACATGCGAGATTTTCGACTCTCTGGGTGCATCCGTTACCTTTTAAAAATGAGTTATCGACGCATTATAACATTCTTACATGTAAGGTTAAAAGCTTCTGCGTGTTATAATTTCTGAAAGCATTACTCTCAAAGGAAGATTTCGACTATGTTTTCAAAATTGATCAATCTTTTTAAAGTTAAAGAAGACGATACTTTAAATTTTATCAATCAAGAAGCGTTTCAAAAACCTTCAAAAAATCATCGATTTAGCCAAGAAGAGGAAGACGCTTTTTTTGAGCACCTCGAAAAAGAAGATTTGGCGATTCAAGAAGAAAGCCCTTCACCCCAAACGACACCGACGTCGCGTGAATCGACTTTAAAAAAAATGTATGCGTGTATGAAAGAACGCGATTGGAACCCGAAACACCATCCCAAAATCCTTATAGGTTTATCCGGAACCGTTCTTTTAGCCGCTTTCATCGCGTTGATGCTCCACGAAACACCCAATCCGCTTCTCGGGAAATGGCAGCCGATCAAAAAAACCAATATTTTCGCACCGACCGGTGAAATTGAGTTTCGCAAAGACCAACTCTTGGCCAACGGTGTAACGACGCCGATCGAGTATACGATAGAGTCCCAATACGTCGAAGTCGTCGACCTCAATACGAAAATGCGCATACCGTTTTACATCACCGGCGATAAGACGATCGAACTCAACCTTTTGGGCGTGAAAACGACGTATAAAAAAATCGATAAATAAAGCGGTTTTTTTAAAGTACCGCTTCGAAACTGAGTAACGTTTTGCCCTCTTTTTGAAGCAATAATACACCCTCTTCTATCTTATACGTTTGAGCTTTGGACAAAGCGTTTAAAAAGTCGCGTTCGTCTTGAAGTCTGGGGCACGCCATCATCGTGGAAGCTACCTTTTCAAAGCCGACGCGTTGAGAAGTTTCATCAAGCGTATACGTACCTAAAAGAATATTGCATCCGCCAAAACCCTGTAAGCGTCGATTTTCCAATTTTAAAATCAAATAGGCTTCACGTTCGCCCGTTAAGGCGATCACAGCTTTGCCTTCAACGCCGATCAGCTTCCAATGCACTTCTTGAATACGCGTCGGCAACAATTCCGTCTCGTCTTTGACGTCTATGTTTGCGGCTTCGGTTGGTCTGGTTTCTTCATACGGTGCGACAGGCGCGAGCTTGGGCGAAGAAGGCGTACAACCGCACATCATACATACGCCAATACCTAAAGCCGCAAGACGATAACATCGGTACATCAACTTCTCCTTCACATTTATTCTTTCGTTATTTCGCGAATCAGTTCATATTCGTTTTTGCGTAAAGACTCCAACAATACGCTAATTTCGTCGGGTTGAACGCCCATTTGACTGAGCGCTTCCGAACCTGTGCGAATACTGCTTTCTAAGGTCTCGGCAATCACCCAACTTGCCCCCGCCATGAGCATTTTGTCCATAGCTTTGATGTCGAGTGCTCGTGCCAAGACTTTAATATGCGGATAATTTTCTTTGATGTGCTTCACCACTTTAATCGCATTTAAACTATGATCAATCGAAACGATGAGCATAGACGCTTGATCGAGTTTGATCGTATTGAGAAGCCTCATATCGGTAATATCGCCGAAAAAAACCGGCAATCCTTGTTTGCGCCCGTGTGCTACTTCGCTCGTGTTGACGTCAAACACCATAAATGGAATCTTACTACTCTTGAGCATTTGAGCGATCACTTTGCCCGTGCTTCCGTATCCGGCAATGACGACTTTATGCTCGATGCTCACACCGTCCGCATTCAAGTAGGAAAACGGTGAGACATTGGCCAGTTTATTGGCAAGCGAACACCCAAACGAATAGAGCACCGGCGTAAAAAGCATACTAATCGAAATCACACCGATTCCGACGACGAAAAGTTGATCGTCGATAATGCCTAAAGCCTTTGCCGCGCCAAAGAGAACAAAGCCGAATTCGCCGCTTTGATTGAGCAAAAACGCCAATTTTATCGCAGCACTTTTCGTACCGCCGAAAGCAAGCACCAAAACGAAAATAACCAATGCCTTAAGCACCAAAATAACGCCGATATGTCCGCTAAACACCCACGGATCGTTCATGATGGCATTAAAATCGATCGACATTCCTACGGCGATGAAAAAAAGGCTCATGAGCATGCCTTTAAAAGGCTCAAGGCTCGATTCGATTTGAAAGCTGTAACGTGAGGTGGAGAGAAACATTCCCATCAAAAAAGCACCGAGTGCCATCGAAAGCCCTGCATGGTCCATTAAGTATGCCGAAAGAACAACGCTGAGCATCGTTAAAAGTAAAAAAGCGTCTTTATTGCGCTGTTTGGCGACTTTGTCCAAGGCTTTGGGAATAATATAACGACCGAATACGACCAAAAGTATGATCATGACGACGATATTTAAGATGGTTTCGATCCACGATGTTTCGTCAACGGAAGGCTGATGCGAAGACAACAAGGGTAAAATCGCCAAAAGCGGAACGACGGCCAAGTCTTGAAGCAATAAAATAGCAAAAGCATTTTTACCGTGCTCGGTATTGAGCTTGCCCTTTTCTTGTAAAATTTGCATCACAAACGCCGTTGATGAGAGTGCCAACGTGAAACCTAAAAGCATTGCTACACGAATGTCTTCGACAAAAAGCGTCATATACCATCCAAGAACAACGCCGGAGACGACGACTTGTAAAGAGCCCATACCGAAGACTTCTTTGCGCATCGACCAAAGCTTTGTCGGTTGCATCTCCAATCCGATAATAAACAAAAGTAACACAACACCGAATTCCGTAAAGTGGCGTAACGTTTCGACTTCGCTCGTTACCGTAAACCCTCCCGTATGCGGACCGACGATAATACCGGCAAGCAACAATCCTAAAATAGAACCCAAACCGATACGCTTAGAAATCGTTACCATAATCGACGTTACCGCCAATAAAACCAATGAGGAGAGTAGGAAAAAATCCATACAGAGCCTTTAACGTTGGAGTTATAAAACTATTTCTTGCGCAATGTTCAAACCAAAACCCGCTAAGCCGACATAATCTTTATGCGGCGTAATAGAAATCAAATCAAGGCTTTCTATCCCTAGTTTTTTCAATATTTGCGCCCCGATACCAAATTCCCTTAACTCTTGATTGGTCGAATATTCATTATCGACAAAAATAAAGACGCCGCCGTGTGTTTTCAAATACTCAATCGCCTTTAAAATACCGTAATACTTTTTTTCATTCGCAAGTAATTCGTTATCGGGTAAAATATGGTGAAATTTAACCGCGGCTTTTTTACCGACTTCGCCGAACATGTAAACGATATGATGGTTACCCTCATGATCGATCATGTCGATTTTCCGGGTTTGTGCCCCAAAAAACTCGACGTTTGCCGCAAAAATCTCTCGCACCAAAGATTCCGATTGCATACGGTAAGCTACAATATCGGAAATATAAACGATATGAATATCGTGTTTTTGGCAAAAAAGATCCAAATCGTCGCGACGCGCCATATGCCCGTCTGCTTTCATGACTTCGCAGATTACCGCCGCTTCCCGAAGACCCGCTAAACGACAAAGATCGACAGAGCCTTCCGTATGCCCCGTTCGCACCAACGTGCCGCCCTTACGCGCAATCAACGGGAAAATATGCCCCGGACGAACCAACTCTTTAGGAGAGCTCATCGTATCGGCTAAAATCTTGATCGTTACGTCGCGCTCGTATGCCGAAATACCCGTGGAACATACCCGAGCATCCACCGATACCGTGAAAGCCGTCTCGTGCTGAGAGTCGTTATACTTGACCATCGGCGTGAGCTCTAAACGCGTGGCAATCTCGTCGTTCAGCGCAACGCAAATAAGCCCCCTAGCTTCCGAAGCCATAAAATTGACTTTCTCCGGTGTCGAAAACGTTGCGGCATAAACTAAATCACCCTCATTCTCGCGATCTTCATCGTCTACCATCATAACCATTTTACCGTTCTTAATATCTTCGATGGCTTGCTTGACTCTTTGAATAGGCATTTTCGCTCCAAAAATAATTTTAAAAAAGTATAGTCAAAAACCCTTGACAAACACATTAAAAGTGACTATAATTTCACCTCGTTTAAGGCATTGGGGTATAGCCAAGCGGTAAGGCAACTGGTTTTGGTCCAGTCATTTCAGGGGTTCGAATCCCTTTACCCCATCCACCTTTTACATTTTCCGTCGCGGGATAGAGCAGTTGGTAGCTCGTCGGGCTCATAACCCGAAGGTCGCTGGTTCAAGTCCGGCTCCCGCAACCATTCAATCTTTTATCCTTATTACACTATATTTTCACTTCACAATTTTTTCTATGACATGTATTTTTATTAAATTTAGAATTCGGTATTTCTAAACTACGTGCAAATACAACAAAGAATAATATACTATTATTTCTCATCTTTAATCATGCCGTTTTTTGCTATAATCCAAACTTATTTTAGCTATAGACAAGGACTTTACAATGCAAAATGCGTTGTTTGACGATTTAAAATCGATCAAAGAGAAGATGAATCAAGATGAAAAAATTAATCAAGAAAAGATCATAGAAGCGCAAAAGCAAGAGAAGGAAAAAAAATTGCAAGCGCAATTTGAGACTTTTATGAAAACTTCGGGCGTTAAAAAACTCCACTGATTATGGCATTACACTCACGTATGATCGAATTTTCGACCTTAGAGACGTCTTGTTCTTACTTGGACGGATGTAAAACGCGTATGGAATACAAATACATCGAAAACGCGACTTCAGAACTCAATCAAGCTCTGGTTGAACGGGGTTGGAGACGTTTTGGACATTATTATTCCAGACCGCAATGCTCGCATTGCAAGGCATGTTTAAGCCTTCGTATCGATGTTCGAAATTATCAATTTTCACGTTCCGCAAAACGCGCTTTTAAAAAAGCCGAGGGGATTCGTTACGTGATTCAAGTGCCGAGTATTAGCAACGAACATCTAGAACTCTACGATAAATACCATCGTTTCATGGAACAAAAACGAGGTTGGCAATACTACTACCTCAAACCGCAAAGCTACCACGAACTTTATGTTAGCGGCGCACAGGATTTCGGTAAAGAGGTACTTTATTTTTACGAAGACAAATTGATCGGTGTGGATTTGATCGACTTTTTGGATGACGGAATCTCTTCGATTTACTTTTTTTACGATCCCGATTTTGCCCATCTTTCGCTAGGACGCCTTTCGATTTACGAGCAATTAATTTTGGCAAAAGAGTACGGTTTAGCGTGGATTTATTTAGGATATTACGTTGAAAACTGCCAAAGTTTAAAATACAAAGGAAACTATCGTCCTTATCAGATTTTACAAGGAAACCCCAAAATAGACGAGGATGCTATCTGGCTTTAAAAACTTGGAATCTTTTTTGCTTAAGATGCGTATCTGAATGCAAAAAGGAGAGCTCGATGCACTGCTGCCTTACTCACGATATGCTTGCCGTTACGATTCAAGAAGATGCAAAGACATTTTATTTTCTACAAAATATCGCCGCTAAAAATTTCACAAAGAAAATCGGGCGCAAAGAAAAAATGATTATTTTTAAAGAACCCGAAGAGACGGTTCAGCGTCGTTATTTTCTAAAACTGATCTCTAAAATTTACTTGCGCGAGCATAATGATCAAACGCAAGCAAGCATCATCGAAAACGCTATCGATAAAAGCATCAAAATTTCACTTTTAAAACCCAATCAAGTCATCCAAAAGATGTCGATTCGCATCGCTATTGAAGACAATTATGCCGTTATTTTCGATTTGGGGTCGCACAATACGCTTTTTGCATCCTACTTAAAAAGCTATTTTAAAGATCACCTCGTCAGAATACGTCCTAAAAACGGGACGATTACGCTCTATCCCAATTCCGATCAAACCGCTGTGCTTTTAGACAAACTTTTGGCGCAAAAGGAGCTTTTCGGCTCTTACGTCGAATTTCATTACGATCGGGCGCATTATGAAGCCTATACAAGAACTCTTATGGCGAAAAAAATCCGCCGTAATCGTCACAATGCCCTCTTCTCGCTCTTGGAAGACTATTTCGGTATTTTAGGGTGCAAAATGGAAGATTCGTTCGAGATTGTTCGTAGTAACTACTTGGCGCTAGTTAAAAAATACCATCCCGATAGTTGCGGACTTTACGACGGAGACTTACATGTCAAATACGTTGCAAAGTTTCAAGAGGTGCAAACGGCGTATGAAATGGTCAAAATGCACTTTCAAAACTCCGAGCGTTGCATCGCCTAACGCGTTAACATGTAAAGTTTTTTACGTTCGGACGAACTGGCGATATTGAACTGTTGGCGGTATTTGGTAATCGTGCGACGCACCATTTTGATGTTAAATTTCTCTTCAATCATCTCCAGCAACTTAAGATCGCTCATCGGTTTTATGCGACTTTCGTTTTTAACCAACTCTAACATGTAGTCTTTAATGGCACTATTGGAAATATCTTCGTCCAAGGCGGTCGCAAAAAATTGTTTTAATGCGATGACACCGCGACTGCATGAGAGATATTTACCGGCAATCGCACGCGAAATCGTCGAAGGATTTCGCCCCAAATCGTCCGCCAAATCTTTCAGTTTCATCGGTTTAATGGCTTTGCCGAAGAAAAAATCGTATTGGTATTCAACGATCATCAGACCGATTTTATACAGTGTGGCTTTACGCATTTCAAGCGCGTCGATCAGGTCTTTGGCGTCTTTGATTTTTTGCGAAACGAAACTGTGGCTTTCGTCCATACCTTCCGTATCGATGAGGATTTCGGGGTAATAGGCGTCGTTTAAGCGCACCTCAATCGCACCGTCGTTTTCATAGATAAAAATATCGGGAATAATCTCTCGTTCGTCTTCCAAAAAATCAATGGCGGGAGGATTGCGAAAACGCTGAATAATGCTAAGCGCTTCATGAAACAAAGGCTCTTTACTCATGGATTCGATCGCTTCGAAATGGGCGATGAGATTTTCAACGGCTTCGTAGAGCTCATTTTCAAGCGTAAGGTCTTGGAGTTGAAATAAAAACGCCTCTTTGACGTCAACCGCGCCGATTCCCAAAGGTTCAAGATAAGCAAAGCGTTGTCTGATCTTTTCGACTTCGGACATCGATACGTTCAATTTGTGTGCGATATCGTGTAAAGCCTGAGCTTCGAAATAGCCTTCGCAATTGATATTTTCAATGATTTCATAAGCAATATTTTGCGATTTTTCCGTCGGGAAAAGCGGCGGATTGATCTGCTCGAATAAAGCCTCGTAGAGTGATTTTTTATAAAACGTCAACGCTTCGATGGTATCCGAAACCGACGTTTTCGAGGCATGTTGAAAAAAGCTCTTTTTTTCGAATTTTTTTTCGGGAACTTCGCATCCGGATCGAATAGTAATCAACGGATTTTCTTGCACGAACGGCTCTAGCGTTTCGGTTAAGGTATCAAGATTGGCTTGTAAAATGGGCAGCCAACCTCTCAGGGTTGAGGAGAATTTTTGTTTGGCGGTCTGTGTAGCGTTGACCCTAAGTTTCACTCCTCTCTCCTAAAATTAAAATCGAAAATCTTCGCCGAGATAATAGGTCTTCACCAATTTATTTTGCGCCACTTCTTCACTACTGCCGCTGGCAAGGAGAGTTCCGTCTTTGATAACGTAAGCACGATCGCAAATCGCAAGCGTCTCTCGTACGTTGTGATCGGTAATCAAAACGCCGATATTGAGTTTTGCCAACTCTTCGACGATACTTTGGATATCTGCGACCGCAAGAGGGTCGACACCCGCAAAAGGTTCGTCCAAAAGCAAAAATTTGGGATGCAACACCAAAGAGCGAGCGATTTCGCATCGGCGTCGCTCACCGCCGCTAAGGCTTACGCCGTTACGTTTACGAATCGGTTCGATGTTTAAAAGGTTTAAGAGTTCTTCGACGCGTTTGGCGGCCTCTTCTTTATTGCTGTAAACGATCTCCGCCGCGAGCATAATGTTTTCTTCCACGCTTAAATCTTTAAATATGCTGGATTCTTGCGGCAAGTAGCCGATACCTTGTTTAGCTCTGACATGTAAGGGAATATGCGTCACGTCTTGGTTATCGAAATAAACCGCACCCGAAGTCGGTTCTATCAGGCCGCAAATCATATAAAACATCGTCGTCTTTCCGGCTCCGTTAGGGCCTAAAAGTCCGACGACTTCGCCGCTTTTGACATCAAGGGACACGCCTTTGATGATCGGCGTTTTTTTAATTACTTTTTCAAGTTTTTCTACTTTAAGCGTATGCATGTATGTTTACCTTATAGGTTCGTTGATCGTTTTTTTCTTCAATATCGAGCGTGCCGTAAGCAATGCCTAAACGCCCTAACAGGGCTTCAAAATCCGACATGGCCCATTCGATCAGATGGTATCCGCGGCTATCGAGTTTTTCGATCAAACCGCTTTTGACGAATCCGTCCGTACCGCATTGGTAAATGTCGTAATGAAACAAACGGTTTTCATATTCGTGCAAAATGGAAAAGGTCGGCGAAGAGACGGGTTCGCGAATGCCTAAAACGGTGGCAAACGTTTGGACAAACGTCGTTTTTCCGCTTGCCAAACCGCCTCGAAGCAATAAAATCCCCTCTTCTCCCATTTGCTCTCTAATCGTTTGCGCCAGTGCCTTAAGCCCCGTCACGTCACATGTCGTTTCGTACGTCATACTAAATACGAGAGTTTAATAATTTCGCCGAGCTTATCCCACGCTTGTTTGCTTGCAAGTGCCGCATCCATCATTTCGATACCTTCTTGAATATCTCTGGCTTTGGAATCGACGACCAAAGCGCATGCACCGTTTAGTAACACAACATCGCGCTTAGGACCTTTTTCTTCGTTTTTCAAAATAGCCCGCGTAATGTCAGCGTTATGGTCGCTATCGCCGCCTTGAATCGATTCCAAAGAGGCCGATTTGAAGCCGTAAGCTTGAGGATCGATTTCGCCTTGGCTTATTTGCGTATTTTCAATCATCATATAAAATGTAGGAGCAGACATCCCTACTTCGTCCAAGCCGTCATGCGAACTTAACACCATGCTCTTTTGCGTACCGAGTGCTTGTAAAGCTTTGCTAAAACGTTCGACGTAATCGACGTGAAAGACGCCGACAACTTGTTTTTGCGCATTCGCGGGATTGGCAAGCGGTCCTAACATGTTAAAAATCGTTCGATGCGGCAGTGAGCGGCGAATCGGCATAATGTGTTTCATGCACGGATGATGGTTCATCGCAAACATAAAAACAAAACCGCACTCTTGAAGCATTTTAACCTGTTTTTCGGGCGTTAAATTTAAATTGAGCCCGAGCGATCTTAAAACATCGGCACTCCCCGATAAACTCGTTGCCGAACCGCTACCGTGCTTGGCGACTTTGCAACCGAGCGCACTTAAAACGATAGAGGTCGTGGTTGATATATTGAACGTACCGCTTTTATCTCCTCCCGTTCCGACAATATCGATGATTTCAGTTTTTAAATCGTGTGGAATGTCGAGTTTAACGCTGTGTTCGCGCATCACTTTTGCCGCGGCGGCAATCTCTTCAAAGCTTTCTCCCCGATGGTAAAGCTCGACTAAAAAACGCGCGGCTTCTTCGCTTGAAAGCTGATTTTCAAACAACGCGTTAAACGCTTCGTATGCCTCTTGATAATTCATTTTAGTTCCCTTACGTAGTCGTTTTGTTGGGTTTTGGGTATGGTTTTGGTTTGCGGCAATTGCACGACTTCGTATCGAACGGAGCGTTCAAGATAAGCCACGGTGATAATATCGCCTGCTTTAACGTCTTTAGCGGGTTTGGCCGTTACGCCGTTAATGCTGACGACGCCGTTTTTACACATATCTTCGGAAACGGCTCTTCGCTTCGTGATATTGACGCTGTTTAAAAATTTATCGATTCGCATCTTTCTTCCTTGATTTAACGTCCATTCTAGCAAAAGAATATTTAAATTTGGTTTTTGAGCTTGACCGCCAAATCGCCCCTAGAGCATAAGCAAAGTTTTTATAAAGTTGCGCTACTATCACGAAATTCTATCAATTTTATGAGGATTCATACGATGAAAAAAAATGTCAAAAAAGTGGTTTTAGCATACTCCGGCGGACTTGATACCAGTATTATTTTAAAATGGCTCCAAGACGAGTACCAATGTGAGGTCGTCACGTTTACCGCCGACATCGGTCAAGGCGAAGAGTTGGAACCGGCACGCAAAAAAGCGATCTCTTTGGGCATTAAACCCGAGAATATTTTTATCGAAGACTTAAAAGAAGAGTTTGTAAGAGATTACGTTTTCCCGATGTTTAGAGCCAACGCGATATACGAAGGAGAGTATCTTTTGGGTACGTCTATCGCGCGACCTTTAATCGCAAAACGTCAAGCGCAAATCGCGGCAATGGTCGGAGCCGATGGCGTAAGCCACGGTGCAACGGGTAAAGGAAACGATCAAGTACGCTTCGAGATGGGTTATCTTAGTATGAATTCCGATCTCGTGATTATAGCTCCTTGGAGAGAATGGGATCTAAATTCACGCGAGAAATTATTGGCATATGCCGAGAAAAACGGTATTAGCATTGAAAAAAAGCCGGGTAAATCGCCTTATTCGATGGATGCGAATTTATTGCATATCTCTTATGAAGGATTGGTGCTTGAAAATCCTGCCGCCGAACCGGAAGAAGACATGTGGCGATGGACGGTAAGCCCCGAAAAAGCACCCGATCAATCCGAAGTGATTGAACTCACGTACGAAAAAGGCGATCCGGTTGCACTCAACGGCGAAAAGCTTTCTCCTGCAACAATGCTTTCTAAGCTCAATGCTCTTGGATGCAAACACGGCATCGGACGTATCGACATTGTTGAGAACCGCTTTGTGGGTATGAAAAGCCGAGGTTGCTACGAAACTCCGGGCGGTACGATTATGCTTCGTGCCCACAGAGCGATCGAGAGCATTACGTTAGACCGTGAAGCGGCGCATTTTAAAGATGAGTTGATGCCGCGCTACGCGAAAACAATTTACAACGGCTTTTGGTTTTCGCCCGAACGCGAAATGATGCAAGCGGCGATCGATAAATCGCAAGAAGGCGTCAACGGCACGGTAAGATTGAAACTTTACAAAGGTAACGTGTCGGTCATCGGCAGAGATTCTAAAACCAACAATCTCTTCAACGAAGCCTTTTGTACCTTTGAAGAAGATGAAGTTTACAACCAAAAAGATGCGGCAGGGTTTATTAAACTCAATGCGCTTCGTTTTATTATTAGCGGTAAAAATAGAAAAAAACAAGGAAATTAAGGCATTACGATGCCGATGATCTCCGAAAGATACGTCGATGAGTCAATTATGTCTGCAAGAGATTGAAAGAAGCCACGAAATAGGCTCGGAAGCGTTACATGTACTTCTTCAAGCGAGGGCAAAGGGTCGTGTTTCGTTTTGGTTAATCGATGTTCGCGAAAAAAACGAGTATACGGCATTGAGCATTAAGGGAACCGACGGCGTGTTCCCGATCTCGACGCTTCATACGCAACTCAATGCGATCTTTAAATTACAAGATCGTTTAGTGATTTTTTACTGCACGAATGCAAGCCGAACCTTTCGTTTGATTCCGCGCCTCAAACGTATGGGTTTTACCAAAATAGCGCACCTTAGCGGCGGAATTATCGAATACGGCGGAGAGAAGTTGAAAAACGCTCCTCTGCCTTCTAGCATCAATCATAAGGAGATACTATGAAAGTTTTATTAATCAAAGACGTCAAAGATTTAGGAAAAAAAGGCGAAATTAAAGAGGTCAAAGACGGTTACGGTCAAAACTTCCTCATCGGAAAAGGGTTTGCCCTTTTGGCGACAAACGAAGTTATGCGCAAATACGAAGCGGAACAACGTAAAAAAGCTGCCGCGCAAGAAGAAGAGATTGCTAACCTCAAAGCGATACAAGCGAAATTAGCAACGCTCAAATTGACCGTCAAGCGTAAACTCGGAGCAAACGGTAGCCTTTTCGGTGCCGTTACCAAAGATGAAATTGCGCACGAACTCAAAACGCAACACGGTATTGAAATCGATAAAAAAACTGTCGAAATTGATCAAGCGATCAAAACGACGGGCAATTTCGACGTCAGCATCAAATTAGGACACGGTATTCACGCCCTCTTGTCCCTTATCATTATCGGAGAGTAAGATTAATGTTTGAAGCAACCACCATTCTTGCATGTCGAGGCGAAAACAAAGCGGTCATCGGCGGCGACGGACAAGTCACGTTCGGCAATACGGTGCTTAAAAACAACGCCACCAAAATTCGCAAACTCTACAACGGTAAAGTCTTAACGGGTTTTGCCGGAAGTACCGCCGACGCTTTCAACCTTTTTGACATGTTCGAAACGATTTTAGAGCAAAAAAAAGGCGACTTATACAAATCGGTGATCGAATTTTCCAAAGAGTGGCGCAAAGACAAGATGTTGCGTCGGCTGGAAGCGATGATGATCGTACTTGATTGCGATCATATTTTTATTTTAAGCGGTACCGGCGACGTGGTCGAGCCTGAAGACGGGAAAATCGCGGCAATCGGTAGCGGCGGAAACTATGCCATTGCGGCGGCTCGCGCTCTGGATAGGCATGCGAAACTCGATGAAGAGACCATCGTTCTTGAGAGCCTTAAAATCGCAAGCGAATTGTGCATCTACACCAACGATCGTATTAAAACGTTTGTTTTAGAAAAGAGTGCTTCATGAATTTAACTCCCAAACAAATCGTTGCCTATTTGGATGAGTACATTATCGGTCAAACCAACGCCAAAAAAGCCATCGCCATCGCCCTTCGCAATCGATACCGCAGGCTTTTACTCGAAGGCGATATGGTCGATGAAGTCATGCCGAAAAATATTCTTATGATCGGCTCTACGGGTGTAGGTAAAACCGAGATTGCGCGTAGAATGGCAAAAATGCTCTCTTTGCCTTTTGTTAAAGTGGAAGCTAGCAAATACACCGAAGTCGGTTTCGTCGGTCGAGACGTCGAATCGATGGTTCGCGACTTAATGATGGCTTCGATCAATCTAGTAAAAGCAGAGCATCGAGAGAAAAATCAAGAAACTATCGCCTTACATGTCGAAAAAATTATTATCGAAAAATTGCTTCCTCCGCTTCCCAAAGGCGTGAGCGAAGAAAAAAAAGCCGAATACGAAAGAAGCTTTGAAAAAATGCGCCAAAAACTTCGCGACGGAGAATTGGACGAACTCAAAATCGAAATCGAACTTTCACAAGGTAATAACGATTTGGGAGACTCCTCTTTACCGCCGGAAATGGTCAAAGTGCAAGAGTCGTTTATTAAAATTTTAGGCACGGGTCAAAGTTCGATCAAAAAAGAGATGAGCGTTAAAGATGCAAAAGAGGCACTCAAACTCGAAGCGAGCGAAAAATTACTCGATATGGAAGCGATTAAAAGCGAAGCAAGAGACCGAGCTCAAAACGGCGGTATTATTTTTATCGACGAAATCGATAAAATAGCCGTCAGTGCTTCACAATCGAACCGCAGCGATCCAAGCAAAGAAGGTGTTCAACGCGATTTATTACCCATTGTCGAAGGCAGCGACGTTACGACGAAATTCGGTACGATTAAAACCGACCACGTTCTTTTCATTTCGGCAGGTGCGTTTCACTTAAGTAAACCAAGCGATTTGATTCCCGAATTGCAAGGGCGATTTCCGTTACGCGTCGAGTTGAATGCCTTAAGCGAAGAGGTTCTTTACCAGATTTTAACGCAACCTAAAAATTCACTCCTTCGTCAATATCAAGCGTTACTCAAAACGGAAGGCGTCGAGTTGGTTTTTGAAGAAGATGCGATTCGTGCTATTGCGAAAATTGCGCAAACAACCAACGAAAGAACTGAAGATATCGGAGCTAGGAGATTGCATACCGTCATTGAAAAAGTATTGGAAGAGATCAGTTATAGTGCCGACGAACATCAAGGTGAGACCCTTTACGTCACAAAAGAGTTGGTACACCAAAAATTAGACGCTATCGTTGAGAACGAAGATAGCAGTCGCTATATTTTATAAAGTAGGATTATGATAGAACCTCTTAAAACAAAAGCCGGCTTTGTTGCCGTCGTCGGACGCCCCAATGCCGGTAAAAGCTCGCTACTCAACTGGCTTATCGGCGAAAAACTTGCCTTGGTTTCGCATAAAGCCAATGCAACGCGCAAGCGACTCAATATGATCGCCATGCATGAAAATGCTCAAATTATCTTTATCGATACGCCGGGTATCCACGAACAGGAACGACTCCTCAATCAATTTATGCTCGAAGAAGCCATGAAAGCAATGGGCGATTGCGATCTTATCTTGTTTCTAACCCCCGTTACCGATACTCTGCAACACTACGCAGATTTTTTAGCTTTAACCAAGCCTGACGTACCGCACATCGTTCTTTTAACCAAAACGGATACCGTTTCGCAAACGGTACTTTTGGATAAAATAACGCAATATCAAACCTATCAAGACAAATTTGTGGCCTTAATTCCCGTTTCCGTAAAAAAAGGAATCTCACAATCCTATCTTTTAGACACGATTAGTCGATTTATTCCGGAACATCCTTACTTATACGATCCGGAAATATTGACGACGGAACGTTCTCGCGATATCTATAAAGAGCTGATTCGTGAAGCGATTTTTGAATACACGAGCGATGAAGTGCCCTACTTTTCAGATGTTTTAATCGATAAAGTCGAAGAAAAAGAGTCAATCGATCATATTTATGCTACTATTGTCGTCGATAAAAAGAGCCAAAAGGGTATTATTATCGGAAAAGAAGGGCAAACGCTCAAAAGAATCGGCTCTCATGCTCGTCGATTAATTGAAGAATTGTCACAAAAACGTCTCTTTTTGAAACTTGTCGTCGTTGTGAAGCAAGGCTGGAGCCAAGATAAAGAATTATTGAAGAAAATAGGTTATATAGTAGAATAAAGTAACAATAACATATTATGATATAATTGTTCTACAATGATTAATTTTTAAAATAAAAGGGGTTTTAAAAATGTCCATACCAGAGGATAGACGTTACAGTTCGCAAATCGTCTCCATCGACCCTTCATCTCTTGTCTCATATGCCTATTCAAAAAATGAAATCAAACTGAACAAGCTTGAAAAAAGCGATAAAAATGCATTTTTTATCTCTTATCTTTACGCACGGGATATGATTAGCGCAACGATCGATATTAGTCGAAATATCCCTGATAGCGATCTTAAAGATGCTATCGAAATCAAAGTCTACGACGAGTTGGCGCTAGACACATCCGTAGAATATACGATTACGTATAGCGAAACGGATTCCAAAGATACTAAAAATCGCTCATTTAACGTTTTTATCGTCGATGCCGCGTTAATTGACGCTAAATTATCCCCGATCAAAGAAAAAACGCGCTATATCGATTACGTGACGCCGGCTCCCTTTTTAATCAAAGCGTTATACTCTAAAAATTTACTTGAACCTGACGGTACGCACTGTTTCGTCTATTTTCAAAAAAACGACGCTTTTTTAGCTATTTATAAAGGCGGCGAATATATTTATTCCAAATCTTTGCATTATTCTTTAAAAGAAATTAATGAAAAATTTTGTGAACTTATCGGCGAAAGAATCGATGAAGAAGACTTTTATAAGTTACTCGTCAATGAAGGACTTCGTGCAACCAACAGCCAACACCAACAAAGCCTCATGCAGCTTTTCGGAGAAATTTTCCTTTATATCAACGATGTTTTAGTTTTTTGTAAACGATCTTACAATATCGATTATATCGATAAAATTTTTCTAGGTTCAGAAATAGGAATATTTTCAGGAATTGACGAGTACGGAAGAAGTTATTTAGGATTGGAATCGTTTGAATTCAATTTTAGCATCGCTATTAATTCCAAAGAGTGGTATATCGATCAAATTCATATTCTGATGATGCTCAGTGCACAACTTTATTTTGACAACCACGACGATCGACTTAACTTTTCGATTTTTAAACGTCCTCCTCCGCTAAAATACAGACCGGTAGGACAACTTTTAGCAATTTTGGCAGCCAGTTTAATCGTGAGTCTTATTTATCCCGCCTATCAATTTGCTTACCACTCTTTTTTAAGTTTACAAACGGCACAAAATACTAACGAATACAATACGCTTTTACAAAAAACCTCTAAAATTCGTCAGGATATTGCGGCATTGAAAACAGAAAAAGAGAAAGTGGATGTTCTTCTCAAAGATGAAACGGCAAAATTTGAATTTAGAAAAAAATTGCTCTCGGAAATTTACCGTAAAAAAATCTCTTATCCGATGAAAGCCGCCATGCTTCTTGAGATATTTCAACTTTCCAACCAAAGCGGAAGCAAAGTTGAAAACATTGTTTTTAAGAACCAACAACTCACAGTATCCATTCAAAATAGAAGTGAGAAAAAAATTACAGAATTTATCCAAGACCTTACCGAACTTAAAAAATATAAAATTAATACCGATAAAATAGCTCAAGACGACGCAGGTAAATTGTATAGCAGCAACATTTCAATAGGATTGCATGATGAATAGCCTTGATTCACTCTTTGATAAAATTGATGCTTTTTTTGATGGAAAGAAAAAAAATGAAACGTATCTGATCTTTTTAATGCTGGCTTCCGTTGTCGGTTTTATAGTCTATAGTTACCTTTTTCCGATCACGGAATCCATGTTAAAGCAATCATTACGAACCGCGCAAGAAACCGAAAAAAAGCTTAAAGATGAACAATCGTATTTAGCTTCGGTTTCAAAAGACGGCAATGAAAATTTTTTAATTGCTAAAATCAAATCCGACATTGAGCATTCTAAAATCCTACTTGAAAAAGCAACGTACACGAACGCTTATGTCGATACGAAATTAAAAGAGCTTTCCTACCTTCTTTTTAACGATGAAAATTGGGCAAAATTCTTAAATTCTATCACACAATTGGCTCAAAAATATGCCGTACGCATCAAAGTCATCGAAAATAAAATCAATGAACCGAGTTTACAAAAAATTGAACAGATACTCTCTTTAAAAGTTGATTTTAACGGTCCTTTCGTCAACACGATGAAATTTATGAATGCCATTGAGGAAAGTGAATTAGTCGTCGATATTTACGAGTTAAACTGCACAGGAAAGAAAAATATTGAAGGACAATTGAACATTGCCGTTTGGGGGATGAAATATTGAAAACAGTGTTATCAATTATCGTCATGACATGTACGATCGTAGCGGTGATCGAAGCAAAAAGCAATCTAACGTTAAACGATGAAGTCAAAACGTACGATACTATTTTTGAGAAGATCGCAGAAAAAAGAATCGGTGCGAATATTCTTCTTTTGGATACATTGGGAAACCCTTTTGTTTCACTTTCATCCGATTTAAATGTCTCTGAACATAACGCATCGTCGAAAATAGAGACATTTACGCTCGAAGCGACGTTGGAGGCAAAAGCAAAAATTAACGGTGTTTGGTATGGGAAAAATGATGATGTTGGAGCATACAAGCTTGTCAAAATTACGCGAAATAGTGCCCTATTACAAAACGACAATGATAAAAAAGAACTTTTTATAAGGACGAAAGATGAGAGTAATGTTAAAATTTTTGCCAAATAATATTATTGCATGTATGGCAATTATAGCATTTGCACTATCTCCCGTTTTGGCGGTCGATAAAGCAAAAACATGTGAACATCGTACTTTTAATATCAAAACCAATAATAAAGCGACGGGTGCAGAATTGTTAACCGAATTAGCCGAAGTATGCGATTTTAGTATTGTCGTGAAAGATACGGAAGCAGAAAAAATTCTAGCAAAAAATTTAAACGGCATTAATATTAAAAATCTCTCTTTGGACGAAGTCTTTCAAATTGTTCTTAACGATAATGACCTTTTCTATACGTATGATAAAAATTTTCTTAAAATTTCTGCACTCTCAACAAAATCTTTTAAAGTCGATTATATTTCATCCGTTCGTGAAGGTAAAGCAGTTATCAATGCTTCAGTAGACGCTACGCCTAAAGAAGTCGGTAGCAACGGTACATCGAGCGGGGCAAACCTTAGTACCAATCAAAACTCCATTTCTTCCAATGAGTCTTTCGATTTTTGGAAAACGATTTCAAGTGAGCTTATGTCTGTTTTAAATACGGGAGCAGAATCCTATACTGTGCAAACGCCTATTATTAACGCAAGTGCAGGCATTATTACCGTAACTGCAACAAAAAAGCAACTCAATCGTGTTGCCGAATATATTGACTTACTCAAAGAGCGATTGCATAAACAAGTACTTATCGATGTATCAATCTTATCCGTCGCATTAAGTACAAGTAATAAAACAGGCGTTGATTGGAGTAAATTCCAACTTAGCATTAACAGTACGTCTATGTTTAATAATAGTAACAATTTAAATGCCTACCATAAAGAACCTTATGCCCAAGTTGGAGCCAACGACTCTCTAACGGGGAATAGTGCCGTGATGAATAATTTAACCGTTGTTAACGATGCCGTCTTTTCAATCTCCGGTCTCGTTGATTTTCTTGCCTCTAATGGAGATACGCGCGTCGTATCCAGTCCGAAAGTTTTAACAATGAATAATCAACAAGCCCTGATCACGGTAGGAGACAACATTAATTATCGTGTACCTGAAGATACGACCAACACGGCAACAACGACAACAACATTAACAACCACCTATACTAATTATTCAATTTTTATAGGTATTTTGCTCAATATTACACCTGAAATATCCGAAGATAATGAAATTATTTTGCGAATCAACCCTTCCGTGAGTAACTTTAAATATTCTGACGACGACACGCGAACAACAAACCCTCGTGAAATTGCTCCGGACACGACCGAGAAAAAGCTTTCAACGGTTGTAAAAGTCAAAGACGGCAGTACGATTATTTTAGGCGGACTTATAGCCAATACCAAAGGAAAAGAAGCAAGTAACGTCCCTGTTCTTAGTAGTATCCCTTTGCTCGGTGAAGCCTTTAAACATTCTGCCGACACGATTAGCACGACAGAACTTGTTTTTGTTATTACCCCACGTATTGTCGGTGCTAAAGGAACGGATAAAACAACGCTTAAAGATCTTGGGTATAGCCAAAAAGTCTATGAACAGCCATTACAGTGATCTAAAATCCATCTTTGTCGATGGAGAAGTATTTGACTATATTAATTTAGACAAGGCAGCATTGACGTACGATAAATTGATACAAACGTTGGATAAGCCTTTAAAACTTATTTTGTTTTACGGTAAACCGGGAACTGGAAAAACATTTTTATTGCAAAAAATCTATAACGATTTGCGCCAAAAAAAGCGTATTATTTTTTTCCCGAGGCCTTTTTTCGACGAAAAAGTTTTTATTAAAGCTTTATACGAAGCAACGTTTGGTAAAGCTTCTCCGGAATTTTCCAATTATAATGAGTTTTTAGCCTTGGTAGGCAAACACATCACTTCTCCCGAACAAGGTATTACCGTTTTAATCGATGAAGCACAGCTTTATCCGACGGATCTTATCGAAAAAATTCGTCTAATGGCAGATTCGAGGCTTTTTAAATTTCTCTTTACGGTTCATAAAACAGAAAAGGAGGACGTTCTTGCTAAGGATTATTTTCAAACGCGTATTTGGGAAACGATTGAAATCGATAATGCTTCTTTAAATGAAATTAAAACCTATATCGAAAAAAAATTATTGTTTCATAATCGTTTTGAGTATCTCAATTTATTCAAAGAAAAACATTATAAACTGATTGCACATCTTACTTCCGGTAATCTACGTACAATCAACAAACTGATGTATAAACTCTTCGAAATCTTAGAATATTACGATCAGCATAAACCCTCTTTAATTAAAGCCAATGCTTTGCATATCAAATATATTGAGATGGCCGGAATTAGCTTAGGAATGATTCATGCTTAGCCATTCCGAAATCAATGAGCTTGAGAAAAAGCTATCGAAATACCGATTAAAAAGAACATTATTCCAAGGTGGATCGATTTTAATAGGCATATCTGTTGTCACCACGCTCTCTTTGCTTTTCTTTCTTTATCGCTCAGATGCTCCAACACCTCAAAAAGTTCAAGCACCGCATGAAACCATACAAGAAAAAGAAAGCAACGGTAGCAGTGTATCCTCCTCCCCCGTTCTTACGGTAGAAAATAATATGACAAAGGTGGAAAACACGATTCCCGATACGCATCATGAAAAATCAAAAGAAGAGATTTTACGCTTACGCCTTCCGGATACATTGAATAAAACGTCCGCATCCGAGAAAAAAGCTTATACTCCGCCGCCCGAAGACTTCGATACACCGCCTGCAAAAAAGAAAGCGGAAAACGAATTAGATTTGCCGGTATTAAAACGCAACGGCAGCAGTCAAGAACAAACGTTCTATCGCAATAAAGAAGAACAAATAGACGCTACTTTACTGCCTCCGCCACCTCCGTTGGAAGAGAGCAAACCTAAGGGTGTTATCAAGATTGAAAGCCAAGAAATTAACTCAATTTCATATTTGAAAGAGAAGTTCGATACGACACACAATATCGTCTTTGCTTTAATGTTGGCAGAAGAGTATTATTTAAGCAAAAACTATCTCGAGAGCAATAAATGGGCGTTAATCGCCAATAATATTGATGCCGAAAATGAAAAAAGCTGGATTTGGTTTGCTAAATCCAAAGTCAAATTAGGACAAAAAGAAGATGCTGTTCTAGCGTTAAAGACCTATTTAAAAAACACAAAATCTCAAGCGGCACAAAGTTTGCTCAACCAAATTACATTGGGAGAACCGATTCAATAACGTTTTACGCTATGAAGCAAGCTAAATAATACATATCTAGAAATGAAAAGGTAACGGTCAGAAGCATGAGTGATATTACGACGACTTTATTAACGTACTTGATCCAAAATCGCATCATTGACGAAAATACGGCTCATAGAATTCAAGATGAAGCAAAGCAAAATGACCAAAAAGCTTTAGGCGAAATTTTACTTGAAAATCGTTTTTTTACCAAAGAAGATCTTTTCATCTTAGTAATCGAATTTTTCAAAAAAGGGTATCTGTCTCTTGAAGACGTTAACAGCAATTTTGCTATAGAAAGTGAGAGATTTTTACAGGCATTGGCAAAAAATTTAAGTTATGAGTATTTGGATCTAGATTCGATCGATATCGATTACCGACTCGCTTCTAAGTTACCTTTCCCTCAACTTAAGAAATACAAAGCTTTACCGATTCGTGAAGATGAAATTAATATCTTTGTGGCACTCAAAGATCCGATGGATATTCATGCGCAAGAAGGTGTACAACGTCTTTTTCCGCGTAAGCTTCTGAAAATCATTATTGCCGATCCCGTACAAATCGATAAATACCTTATTAAAATAGAATTGGGAGAGAGTATTAAAGGGCTTATCGGCGAAATTCGAAAAGAGATTACTTCCAGTGCCGTCGAAAATCCGCAAGAATCTTCCGGCATTCTCAAACTCATTGAAATTATCTTAAAAACTTCGATCTTAGCAAGAGCCAGCGATATTCACATCGAACCGACCGAAAACAATTGTATCGTCCGAAGCAGGATCGACGGCATGCTAACGGAAACATTTATTTTTGATAAAGATATCTATCCTCCCTTAGCATCTCGTATGAAACTTCTTTCCAATATGGATATTGCGGAAAAAAGAAAACCTCAGGATGGACGTTTTTCGGCAACCATTTTAGGAAGAGAGTATGATTTTAGGATTTCGGCACTTCCGACCATTAACGGTGAGTCTATCGTCATTCGTATTCTAGACAAATCAAAGTGATGATAAAAATTGAAGATTTGGGAATGCATCCGAAAAATTATGCCAAGTTTTCACAATCGATGCGCTCGCCTTACGGCATTATTTTTGTTACAGGACCTACGGGAAGCGGTAAAACAACAACACTATATGCGGCACTTAATGCGATTAAAAGCGTACAAACCAAAATTATTACCGTAGAAGATCCGGTGGAATACCAACTCAATTTAACACAACAAGTACAGGTGAACGAAAAAGCTAATCTCACGTTTGCCTCGGCCTTGCGTTCTATTTTGAGGCAAGATCCCGATATTATTATGATCGGTGAGGTCCGCGATACCGAAACGCTTCGCATTGCCGTTCAAGCCGCATTAACGGGGCACCTTGTGTTTTCAACGCTCCACACGAACGATGCAATCAGTGCCGTTACAAGAGTGGTCGATATGGGAATTGAGCCCTATTTAATTAGCGGTTCTTTGATTGCTATCGAAGCTCAAAGACTCATACGAAAACTTTGTCCTTATTGTAAAAGCAAATACACGCTACCCAAGACGGCGCACGATGAGATTCACGACATGTTACCGTCGACGTATCAATTTTATAAAAATAACGGTTGCGAAAAATGTGCCCAAACGGGATATCTCGGAAGAGAAATGATTTCGGAGATTCTCGTCATTAGTGAAAAAATTTCAAGTATGATTGCCCAAGGTGCTAGCAAAAGCGAAATAAAAGAACAGGCATTAAAAGAGGGTTTTATCGACATGTACCAAGACGGTATTATACGTGCGGCAAACGGCGTAACCACATTTGATGAAATTGCAAGGGTGGCAAAAGGATGAAATATTTCGAAGTGAATTACCTTTCCAAAGGCAAAAGAAGCAAAACGATTATTAAGTCTCCCAATAAACACGATGCCATTGCGATAGCCAAAATAAAAATTCCGGGTATTATCGTTAATGTCAAAGAGACTTCCGCACCGTTAGAAGATCAGTTAAGTGCCTTTAAAGATCAATTTTTAAATACGATCTTACGTAAAAAAGTCAAAATGACAAGTTTAATTGCCGCGATACGCCAATTAAGCGTTATGACGAATGCCGGAATTTCAATTCACGACAGCGTCAAAGAAGTTGAGGCGGCAACGGTCGATAAAACGTTAAAAGAGATTTTTTCAAGCGTTAACGACGATCTTAACTCCGGTTTGAGCTTAACGCAGGCATTAATGCCCTATCGTGAAACCGTCGGAGACGTAACGATTGCATTGGTGGAATTAGGTGAAAGTACCGGTAATATGGCGGAGTCTTTAGCAAAGCTTGCCGATATTTTAGAGGAAATCGAAGAAAACAGGCAAAAATTTAAAAAAGCCATGCGTTATCCTATTACGGTCGTGGTAGCCATCGCGATCGCCTTTACGATTTTGATGGTTTACGTCGTTCCAAAATTTAAAGACATCTTTTCCAAACTTAAAGCAGAGCTCCCTCTTCCGACCAAGATTTTACTCTTTATGGAACAGATGATTAACCAATACGGTTTATACCTTTTAGCCGGTATTATCGGCACGATTATTTTATTCAAATACCTTTTAAACAATAACGAAGAGTTTAAAAAAGGATTTGACAGGTATATTTTAAAGACTTACTTGATCGGCGACATTATCTTTTATGCAACTTTGAGCCGTTTTTGCCTTGTCTTTACCGAGCTAATTCGTGCGGGTATTCCTATCGCCGATGCATTGGACACTTCATTACTTACACTCGACAATACGCATCTTAAAAAAAGGCTTTCCGCCGTTAAAGTTTCGGTACAGCGCGGTATATCGCTTACCGAAGCTTTTCGAGATACGGCTCTTTTTGAGGGGATGCTCGTTCAGATGATTCAAGCGGGTGAACAAAGCGGTACGTTGGATAAAATGTTAGAAAAAGTGACCTTGTATTTAAAATCGCGCTTTAATCAAATTATCGACAATATCGCAAGTTATATTGAGCCTATTTTGTTGGGATTTATTGCGGGAATGGTTCTTTTGATGGCATTAGGTATTTTTATGCCGATGTGGGATATGGCAAAAGCGGTTAAAATGAATTAAGAGACTTCACAAAGCAAAAGCTTTGTGAAGTTTACGTCTTAGAACTCTTTGGGAATAGCGCATTCGAGCGTATCTGAAAACTTCTCTTGTGCCAGATCAATCAACTCTTTTTGCGTCAAGTGCGCAATAAGGCACAATGCACCTAGCTTTTTACACCATAGCCTTTCAATTTTGATTTTATAATCGGCTTCTTTGATTTTAGTCGAAATGCTCCAACTGCGAATACTCTTCTTTTCTTTATAACCTAGCACGTTTAAAATTTCTTTATCATCGACCTTATGATCGATGCATGAGCGTAAATGAGCTTCGTTAAGCCCCAATCGCCAAGCCTTATAGCCTAAAACAAGTGCGCGAGCACGTTCGGGGTTATTGGTTTTGACTTTATCAAAACTGGCACCGAAATACTTCAGTGCTACAATAATGTCTTTTGCTTTAAAAATTTTCTCTTTTTCAGCAAATTTCGGTGCAATCGTTTCTTGCAATGATAATCCTTCTTTTAAAATGGCCAAATAGTTTCCATAAATTTACTACCCCACGGCTTGGTCGTCGTTTGATCGATATCCCCTTCCGTTTTGTAGAGTATTTTGGCATCGGCAATGTATTTTGAATCAATATTATTGTATTGATCGATGTCATACGGTCGAATGACGCCGCTGACTTGAATAATCTGCTTTTCTCCGTTTAAAAGCAGTTCTCTACTTCCTTCGATAAAGTAGTTCCCGTTGTTTAACACTTTAATGATACGTGCAGAAATCGTCGTAGCAAAACTTTCGTTGCGCGTTGAGCTTCCCGTTCCCGTAAACGAATTCTTGGATCCGGCCGTAAAACCGATATTGCCCAGTTTATTCACTTGATCCGATACGCTTCCCATCACTCCGCCTCCGGCAGC
>Ga0075011_10000334_pt1 | contig 25134 bp, 21 predicted proteins | sample TARM_MetaG_T_14_FD_72354 | JGI IMG/M metagenome (GOLD analysis project Ga0075011, IMG submission 72354) | Freshwater microbial communities from Pennsylvania, USA, analyzing microbe dynamics in response to fracking - TARM_MetaG_T_14 | ecosystem: Environmental > Aquatic > Freshwater > River... | reverse complement strand
ATGGCTCTGGTTATTGTTTATGCGTGCAACATTACATCAATTAAAGGTTTTCAGACAAGTGGCTTTGACAATGAATTACACCAAAGCAAGCCTGCAGTTAGGCCTGACGCAGCCTGCTGTGAGCATTCAGCTTAAACAGCTGGAGGATAATCTTGACTTGCCTCTGTTTGAAAAGATAGGGAAAAAACTTTTTTTAACACCCGCAGGACAAGCATTAAATCATTTTTGTGATGAACTGTTTGCGCGTTTCGACAGTATGGATATGACCTTAAGTGCATTGAAAGGGAGCCTGGAAGGTGACTTTCACCTTGCCGCGGTAAGCAGTGCCAAGTATTTCACCCCACATCTTTTGGGCGCTTTCCATAAACGTTACCCGAAAGTTAATCTTGATTTGGATATAGTGAACCGCGAACAGATGATTGAGCGGCTGCAGGAAAATAAAGATGAGCTGGTGATTATGGGGTTAGTACCTGAGTCGATGTCGCTCATCTCTCATCCGTTTGTGGATAACCAGATTGTGATTGTTGCCAGTCCCAATCATATACTCGCAGGCAAAAAAAATATTAAGTTGGCGGCGCTTGCGCAGCACCCCTTTATTTTCAGAGAAAAAGGATCGGGTACACGCAAGGCGTTAGAAGATTTTCTGCAACAGCATCAGTTAACCCTGCAACCTAATATGGTCTTAGGCAGCAGCGAAACAATCAAGCAGGCTGTGATGGCAGATTTGGGCATTTCCGCACTTTCTCGCCATAGTATAACCTTAGAGCTGGCAACAAACTGCCTAGTAGAGCTGGATATTGAGGCATTTCCTTTGCTGCGCAGCTGGTATCTGGTGCATCATCAGGGCAAACATTTATCACCCATCGCGCAGGCCTTTATCAGTTTTGCTTTATCACCTGAAGAAAATGTCGCAGGATTATGCAATCGTTTCTTAGAAAGACATTTTGTCGAGAAAGATAAGGTAAATTAAAGATAAAATGCTATATATTAGTTGTTGATTTTTTATTGCAGAATCTGCGTGAATACAGCTGACGATGCCTTTGTAGATAGGAGTAGTAGCTGTTTTTGCTAAGTAGGAGATTTATGATTGTTGAACTGAGTATATTAGAACTTTGCGTTGGTATGTATCTTATGGACATTAGCGCCCCCAAAGGCAAGTTTCATCTTGTTAAGCCCGGTTGGGTGGAAAGTGAAAAAATCATTGCAGGTTTTAAAAGCCGGGGCGTGGAACGCGTTTTGATCGATACCAGTAAGCAAAGAGTCTCCCCTGATGCCGTGTCATGGCTATCCGCAGAGGATAAAAAGTTTTTTCACACAGAGATTGTTAAAGCAAAAACGGTTTTTGATGAGTCCAAGAACATTCAAAAAAAAGTGTTTCATGATGCCGAAAATGGCGTTCCTCTGGATTTGCTGCCAGTGAGAAAGGTAACCGATGAAGCGATTGAGCTTATCTTTAATAATCCAGATGCCCTTGCCTGTGTGATCAATATTCGCCGAAAAGATGAGTATTTATTAGAGCATTCTGTTGCTGTATCTGTCTTGATCACTATTTTTTCTTTTTACATGAAAATTGAAAAAGAGACAATCAGGGAATTAGCCATCGGTGCCTTTTTACATGATGTTGGCAAGATAAAAACACCCGATGAAATACTCAATAAACCGGGTAAATTAACGGATGATGAATTTGAAATAATGAAGATGCACGCCACGCATTCTATCAATATCGTTAAAATGTCGCCGGGGATCAGTGCACTGAGTTTGGAGGTGGTGAGGCTACACCATGAAAAATTAAATGGTCAAGGTTACCCTTCTGGGGCTAAAGCAAAACAAATATCAAAATATGGGCGAATGATCTCTATCTGCGACATATTCGATGCGCTCACATCAAACCGCTGCTATAAACAGGGCTACTCGCAAGTTAAGGCATTCAGTATTTTGCGCGCCCTCGCGGAGAATAACCATTTAGATATTCTGTTAGTCGATACATTTATCAAGTGTATGGGGGTTTATCCCGTTGGAGCGCTGGTACAACTTGATTCCAATAGGTTGGCTATTGTTGAAAGCCAGAATCGCCAAGATCCTATCCGTCCAAGAGTGAAACCCTTTTACTGTTTACAGCCGAAACATTTCGAAGCCGCCAAAGAGATCGATTTATCGATAAATAAAGATGAGCAGATTGTAAAATGTGTACGTGCTGATGATTTTGCTTTGGATATGGAGTTGATTATTGAATTTTTAGCTCATCAAGGTTAGCCAGGGGGCACTTGACAGCTATTTGGCCAGTATGTCGTCAGAAAACCTCCTTTTCTAGAAAATAGCTGAGACTTCGGTCACAAAGCTGTTTTTTCTGTGCCCTCAGATAATCAACTTACCTTAAGTGTCCCGATAAAAAACCTTGCTAAATCTGAGTGTTATTAGCTACAAAATACTGGCTTAGATGTTTGCCCAATTGCAAAGCAGCCCTATACTTGTAATCAAACCACTTAGGAATGAGATTCATGGGGCTGCCTGAATTTAGCAATAAAACGATAAAATAGATCTTTTCAAGTGGCTTGGTTATATGCGTTAACACTTAGGGGAATTTCTATGGTTAAAGAGGATGTAACTTTACCGGCGCTCGTCGAGCAATGTTTTACTACCTTTCGCAGCAGTGGCGCTTTTTTCTATCGCAGGGGCGATGGATTTGCGGCACTCTCATCAGAGCATTTTTTAGAGACTATCCGCCGTCTGGCCTTAGGACTGAGCGCGCTCGGTTTAAAGCGCGGTGATGCGGTGGCGATTATCGCACCCTCCAGCCCCTGGTGGTTGATGGTGGATTTGGCGATTATGCTCGCAGGGGGGCGCAGCACTGCTGTTTTTCCTAAAATCAGTAAACAAAATTTAGTTCATCAGCTTAAAGATTCCGGCAGCCGCTTTGCTTATATTGATACGCCCGAACTATGGAGCTTCGCCAAAACGGCCTGTTCACACTTAAAGGTTATTCTGCGCGATGTGGAACATAGCCCCAAAAAAGGGGTTATTACCTTTAACGATCTGCTTCAAAAAGGCGATCAGTTGTCCCTTGATCAGCCTTCATTATACCGTCACCTCTGTAAGTCGCTGCAAGCTGATGATATCGCGACGCTTATCTATACATCGGGGAGCACAGGCTACCCGAAAGGCGTTATGCTCAGCCATCGCAATCTGTGCAGTCAAATAGCGGCTGCTATCCAGCGTTATCCACTGGATGCCGCGCAAGACCGCGCCCTCAGCGCGCTGCCACTGGCACATTGTTTTGAACGTACTGTGGTCTATACCTATTTTTGTCAGGGGATCCCTGTCTATTTCGCCGACGATATACAAAAGTTAAAAGAATATCTGCCTGAAGTGCGTCCCACTGTGATGAGTATGGTGCCGCGTATTTTGGAGAAGATATTTGCCAAACTGCAGGAGAGAATTGCGCTGGTGACGACGCCTCTTCGAATACTCGGTGAGTGGAGTTGCGGGGTTGGTCTGGCGGCGAATCCGTCTCGCCTGAGCCGGGCAATTGCCGACGCGCTGCTTTTTAAAAAGATCCGTGCGGGTATGGGAGGAAGATTAAAAACAGTGATTGTCGGCGGGGCGGCGTTGGATCCTGCGTTGTGTCGGTTTTTTATCAATGCCGGGGTGGATGTTTATCAGGGTTATGGTCTGACGGAAACCTCGCCTGTGTTAACTGCCAACTACCCGGGTCATAACACACCGGGCACTGTGGGACCTGCTTTTCCTGGCGTACAGGTTGAAATCAGGGGACCTGAGAGTGAGATCCGCTGTAAAGGCCCTAATATAATGAAGGGCTATCATAAACTTCCCGAACTGTCGGCGCAGCGTTTTGACGCAGACGGGTGGTTCTGTACCGGGGATTGCGGCAGGTTTGACGAACAAGATAATTTAATTATAACTGGGCGTTTGACGGAAATGTTTAAAACATCCACAGGAAAATTTGTCAGCCCAATCCCAATCGAGCAGGCGTTAATTAAGCTGCCATTAATTAATGCCGCTATGGTCATAGCTGACGGGAAATCCTTTGTCACTGTGCTGCTCTTTGCTGAAACAGAGGTCCTGCAACGCACTTTGAGTAGCTATCAAAACTCATTAAATTGCTCAAGTCCGCAGGATGCTAATTACTGCATTATGACCTTGCTGCAAAAACATATCGATCTGGTTAATGAAACCTTTAATGAATGGGAAAAAATCAGGAATTTCAGGTTTATAACTGAGGATCTTAGTATTGAATCCGGTCTGTTAACGCCGACCATGAAATTATGTCGGGGTAAAGTCATGGAGCAGTATGCGACGCTTATCGATTCAATGTATGGCGCTCAGACAGAAGCGCTAGAAAAATTGCCTGAAGTTTAAGGAGATCTTATGAAACAGCGATTGGCAATAGTTGAAGGGTATCGCAGCCCTTTCTGTAAAGCCGGCACCACTTTTAAAACGATCCAGGCAGATGGGCTCGGAGCTGTGATTGTACGCGAGCTGATGGCGCGCTCAGCGTTAAATTACAACGAGATAGATGAAGTGATTATGGGTAATGTCGCCCAGCCGGGGCATGCCGCCAATATTGCCCGTGTTATCGCGCTGCAGGGCGGATTTGGCCCGGAGACCATAGCCCACACTGTGAACCGCAATTGCGCTTCCGGCATGGAGGCTATCACTACCGCCGCCAATAAAATATTTGCCGGTGAAATAGAGATAGCCGTGGTCGGAGGCGCGGAGTCTATGTCGCAAATCCCACTACTTTTTAACGCTAAAATGAGCGAGCTTTTGCTGAGCTTAGCGGCACAAAAAACGCTGCTTGGCAGATTAAAGTTACTATCCGCTTTTCGTCCTGCTTATCTGAAACCTGTTATCGGCATTGAATTGGGGCTTACTGATCCTGTCTGCGGTTTGAATATGGGCGAAACTGCCGAACTGCTCAGCCGGGAATTTGCTATCGGTCGTGCTGAGCAGGACGCTTTTGCTCTGCTCAGTCATCAACGCGCCTCACAGGCGCAGTCAGCGGGGCTGTTTGCCAAAGAGATTATTCCGGTTGCTGTTGCTCCCGATTATAAAACCATAGCAGATCAGGATAACGGTCCGCGCGCGCAGCAAACGCTTGCCGCACTGGGCAGTTTGCGGCCCTATTTTGACCGTCTGGCGGGCAGTGTGACGGTCGGCAATAGCTGTCCGATAACCGATGGCGCGGTGGCCTTTACTGTGATGGCTGAAGCAAGTGCCAAGCAACGGGGGTTGCAACCTTTGGGTTATCTTCGCGATTACAGTTATGCCGGTCTTGAGGGGGCGCGTATGGGATTAGGCCCCGCTTATTCTACATCTGTGCTGCTGAAGAAAACCGGGTTGGCTATGGATGACTTTGATCTGATTGAATTAAATGAGGCTTTTGCTGTGCAGGTGCTGGCTAATGAGCGCGCCTTTGCCAGTGACCAGTTTGCACAAAAATATCTGCGCCGCGACAAGGCGTTGGGCGCGATTGATCGCGACAAGCTCAATGTCAATGGCGGTGCAATCGCGCTGGGTCATCCGGTCGGCGCGACGGGCGGTCGGCTGGTATTAACGCTTTTACATGAACTGCGCCGCCGTGGTTTGCAACGCGGGCTGGCAACGCTCTGTATTGGTGGCGGGCAGGGTGCTTCTCTCGTATTGGAGGTTGAATAATGAAAACGATTCGAGTTGAAAAAACGCCATGGTTAACACGGGTTATTTTTGATCTGCCGGGCGAGAAAGTAAATAAGCTGTCAACCGCTGTGATGGGGGAGCTCGATGAAATAATAACAGAGATCAGTAATGATAACGGCTGTGAAGTGGTCAGTTTTGAGAGTGCGAAGAAGAATATTTTTATCGCCGGTGCTGATATTGAAGAGCTGCGCGCTATTGAGACGATCGCTGTCGCCAGAGAAAAAGGCCAGGCCGGACAAACACTGTTTTCACGCATTGCCGCCCTTGCGCCAATAACTGTGGCTATTATTGATGGCGCCTGTGTGGGAGGGGGGTGTGAACTGGCCTTGGCCTGTGATTTTAGAGTGGCGACGGATAACAGTAAAACGCAAATAGGTCTGCCTGAAGTGCAACTGGGTATTATTCCCGGCTGGGGCGGCACGCAGCGCTTACCCCGCTTAATCGGTCTGCCCGCCGCCTTGGCTATTATCCTTGCAGGAAAAACTGTCGATGCGCGCAAGGCAAAGCAGATAAAATTAGTGGACCAGGTGATAGCGGCAGCGCTTTTACCGGAAGAGCGCCCGCATTTTCTGGAGAAATTGCGTGATGCTACGTTTCGTTTTTCTCTAAAAGAAAAAAGAAAAGCGCGCGGAAAAATAGAGCAGGTCACGCACGCTTTTATCAACACCGCTTTGGGGCGCGCGTTGGTTATAAAGCAGGCGCGTAAAAATGTCATGAAGAAAAGCAAAGGCTACTACCCCGCACCGCTTGCTGTGCTTGATCTGTTATCTGAAAAATGTACCTTGCATGAAGGGTTGGATCGCGAATTAGCGGCGTTTTCCCGGTTAGCTGTGAGTGATATATCGAAAAATCTTGTTGCCCTGTTTTTCTTAAATGAACAGATAAAAAAAGATCCCGGCTCCGCTTATGCGGGAGAAATTGTTGCCCCTCGCCAGGTTGCAGTATTGGGCGCCGGGGTGATGGGCGGCGGGATAGCCTGGCTGATGAGTTACCAAGGGCTGTCGGTGAGAATGAAAGAGATTAGTTGGGATGCCCTTGCCTTGGGCTATGCTCAAGCGGCCGAATATTTTGCTCAGTTGAAAAAACGCAGGCGCATTAAACAGGGGCAAATTGACCGGGCGATGAACCGCATTGGCGGCTCTATTGACTATCAGGGTATGGCCCACGCTGATCTTGTGATTGAAGCTGTGGTGGAGAATCTGGATGTTAAAAAACAGGTACTGGCAGAAGCTGAGCAGCATCTTAGTGACAGTGCATTGCTGTGCAGTAATAGCTCGGCTTTATCGATAACTGAGATGTCTAAGGTATTGCAACGGCCTGCTAATTTTTGTGGCATGCACTTTTTTAATCCGGTCAATCGCATGCCGTTGGTGGAGATTGTCCGTGGTCAGCAAAGTAGCGACGAAACCATAGCGCGCGCTGTTGCTATGGTGAAAAGTTGGGGAAAAAGTCCGATTGTGGTCAGCGATTGCCCGGGATTTTTGGTTAACCGAATTTTACTCCCCTATATGAATGAAGCTGTCTATCTGCTCGAAGAAGGCGCTGATATTGAGATGGTAGATAAGGCGGTCAGCGATTTCGGCTTACCGATGGGGCCTTTTGCGCTGGCTGATCAGGTCGGCATTGATGTGGGTTATAAAGTGGCCAAAATTCTGCAGGAAGGATTTGGTCAACGTATGGCTGTCTGCCCTCTTTTAACCCTTGTTTATGAAGATCTGCACCTGCTGGGGAAAAAAGGCGGTGTAGGTTTTTACAAATACTCCTCGAAAAAAACAGTGGTCAATCCTGCGCTGGAAAAATTTACAGCAGGCAGTAAAAGCACAACCTATAGCTATCAGGATATTATCGATCGCCTGCTGCTTGTTATGGTCAATGAAGCGGCGCGTTGTTTGCAGGAAGGGGTCGTTGCCAATGCCGGGCAATTGGATTTTGCTATGGTGATGGGGATCGGCTTTCCGCCCTGGCGGGGGGGATTATGCCGCTGGGCCGATGCGGTCGGGCTGGCGAATATTGTTAAAAAATGTGACGCGTTGGATGCCTCTATCCCGGACCGCTATCAGGTAAGTCCCTATCTGCGGGAGCTGGCAACAGCAGGGCGAGGATTTTATTGAGAGAAAGAATGGTCATAGGAGAGCGCATAATGAGTTTAGAAGATGATGATAAAGTAGTCATTGATACGTCGAAAATGAGTGATGCAAAGGCATCATCGCTGCACATTACTGAAAGCGCGCGAGACTCGCTATGGCTGCATCCTAGCTTCGGAAAATCGCTGTTTATGGGGGAGTTTAAGAAAGGGCTGCTTTTTCCTTTTCCCACACAAAGTAGCGCGGAGCAAAAAATTGGTGATGATTTGCTCAGGCAGGTCGGCACTATTTTGCGTGAGCAACTTGATGCAGATCTGGTTGATGAGACGCGCACTATTCCTGAAGAGGCGATTAAAGCGCTTGCAGAAATCGGTGTTTTTGCCATGAAAGTGCCTAAAGAATATGGCGGCATGGGGCTTTCTCAGGTTAATTACAATCGCGTCATGATGGCCATCGCCAGCCACTGCGGATCCACTGCGGTGCTTATCTCGGCACATCAGAGTATTGGCGTGCCGCAACCCCTCAATCTGTTTGGTACGGAAGAGCAGAAAAAACGTTTCCTGCCGCGCTTTAGCGAGGGTGCTATCTCCGCTTTTGCCTTAACTGAGCCGAGTGTCGGCTCAGATCCCGCGCATATGAAAACCACGGCAACGCTCAATGCAGAGGGTACCCATTATCTTATTAACGGAGAGAAGCTTTGGTGTACTAATGGGTTGATCGCTGATTATTTGATAGTGATGGCCTGCACTGCGCCGAAAATCATCGCCGGTAAAGAAAGAAAGCAGATCTCCGCATTTATTGTCGAAGGGAAAAGCGCCGGTATTGAGTTAGTTCACCGTTGCGATTTTATGGGCATACGCGGTATTCAAAATGGCCTGATGCGTTTTAACAATGTCTCGGTACCGGTCGAAAATCGACTTCTGGAAGAGGGACGAGGGCTTAAACTGGCTTTGGCAACGCTCAATGTGGGGCGTCTGACGTTGCCTGCTGCCTGCGTCGGTATGGCCAAACAATGTGTCAATATGACCCGCCGCTGGGGTGGAAAACGGGTGCAGTGGGGGTTGCCGATAGGTGAGCATGAAAAAGGGGCCAACCGCTTAGCCTTTATTGCATCGACCACGCTGGCGATGGAGGCGCTTACCTGGTTAACCAGCCATTTAGCGGATCAGGGCGATGTGGATATTCGCATGGAAGCGGCTATGGCGAAGCTCTTCTGCAGTGAAATGGCCTGGCAGGTGATCGATGAAACGGTGCAGTTTTTTGGTGGCCGTGGCTATGAAAAAGCGAGCTCCCTAAAAGCGCGCGGCGAGTTGCCTTTTCCCATTGAGCGGATGATGCGTGATTGCCGAATCAATCGTATTATCGAGGGAACCACTGACATTATGGAGCTGTTTTTAAGTCGTGAAGCGTTAGATACGCACCTTAAGTTAGCCGCCGATTTGATCAAACCCGGGGCTGATTTTAAGTCAAAAAAAGCGGCCATGGTGAAACTTTCAAAAGCCTATATTGCCTGGTATCCCAGACAATTTTTTAATTTCAGTTTGCTCGGCCGTTATGCTCATAAAGGAAAACTGTCCAAGCAGGTTAATTATTGTCAGCGCACTGCCCATAAGCTGGCGCGAGTACTGTTTCTGCAGATGCTCTTACATCGCCGGCAGTTAGAGCTGCGCCAGGAAGTGCTCGGGCATCTGATGACCATTGGCTCTGAGATCTTTGCGATGGCTGCAACCTGCTCTTATGCGCAGAGTTTGTTTGAAAACGGCAATAAGAATGCAATTATGCTGGCTGAACATCATTGCCGCCTTGCGCGTTTACGTATCAAAGCGGAATTTAAAGCTCTTTCGTCCGGGCAGCGAAAAACCGCTAAAAATATCAGCTCTGCTATCTTAAAGGGAGAATTCAGTTGGCTTGAACAGGGCATCTATCCTGTGGCTGAAGAAGAGTAATCGCTATGCATCCGGACCGCACATTGGCTAAGGCCAGCCGCTCATTTCGCTTTTCCGGGCTGTTAATCAGCGCGCTGAAAAAGTTCTCCCGTTCATCGATTTCGGTGGAAGGGTTGGAAAACCTGCGCACTAATCCAACTTTATTTGTGGTTAATCATTTCACCCGTATGGAGACGGGGATTTTACCCCACGTGCTTTACCAGTTTAATGGTCAGATGGTGCATTCCTTGGCCGACAGCGTACTTTTTGTCGGTAAGTTTGGCCAGTTTTTGGAATCGGTTGGCGCCTATCCATTGGATCTTGAGGGGCGTAATGAAAAGATAATATCTGAGTTGATGCGCGGCACTTACAACTGGGTGATCTTCCCTGAAGGCTCGATGGTGAAAAATAAAAAGGTCGTTGAGAAAGGGCGATTGCAGATGCAGCTGCCCTATGTGACACGTGCGCCACATACCGGAGCTGCAACCCTGGCGCTGAAAACCTTTCTGATGAAGCAGGAGTATAAGCGTGCCATTGCCGATAATAATGAGCAGGTGATCAACTTTTATCAGGATACCTACCATTTACGTGGTCCCGGGGATCTTGCGCCATTGGACTTGTGCATCGTGCCGGTCAATATAACCTACTACCCGCTGCGCCCGGGAAAGAATTTAATATCAAATTTCGTGCAGCTGCTGCATAAAGATCTTTCTCCTGAGCTGGAGGAGGAGTTGCTGGTTGAAGGTAAGCTGCTGCTGCAGAAGAGTGATATCTCTATCTCTTTTGGTCATGCCATTGATGTGCGCAGTTTCACCCGCCCCTATCGGCGACTGTTTGCTTATCTGCTGCCATTTTTATCCGCATCTAAAAAAATGGACTGGCTGATGGCGATGATGCGCCACCGCCTTACCCGCATTTTTATGCACCGGGTTTACAGCCGTCTGTCAATTAATATGGACCACCTGGTCGCTACCGCGTTGCGTTATGTGCCAGCGAAAGGGTTACCGGAAGAGATCTTTAAACAGGTTATTTATTTGGCGATTGAATTTGTTAAAAGCGAACATCAGCGCCGCGTTCATCCAACGTTGGGAGACGCTTCTATTAATCTCGTTTGCACCGAGCCTTACCCGGCGTACGACAATATTATGCAGCTCGTTGAGTTTGAACAGGTGGCGTGGCGGGAGGGCGGAAATATCTTTGTTGATCATGACAAAATTAAAAAAAGCCATTCCTTTCATCGTATGCGTCTTGATAATACCACCAGTGTGCTGGCCAATGAATTTGAGGTGATGGGCAGCTCGGTTGCCGCTATCAAAAAACTTCTGCGTAGCTCCGCCGCTGCGCTTGATCATCAGGTCGTGCAAACGGTCAGCAATAGAGACTGCTCTCTTTATGAAGAGGAGAGGATGCGCTCTTTTGATGAAAACGAAACAAAAGACCGGGAGGTGGGGAAACCCCGGCATTTAATTGGCAAAAAAAATAAACCTGGGATTGTTTTGGCCCATGGGTTTTTGGCTGCCCCTGCAGAGATGCTGGCCTTGGCGACATACCTTAATCAGCGCGGATACGGCGTTTATCTGGTGCGCCTTATCGGTCATGGCACCCATCCGCAAGAGCTGGACTGCGCCACTGTTGAAAACTGGTGCGAGTCATTTAAACGCGGTTATGCGGTGCTTGCTCATTGCCATGAGAAAGTGGTGGTGGGGGGATTTTCAGCGGGCGCTTTACTGGCGCTGCTAAAAGGCGCCTCAGGAGAAAAAATAGCGGGCATTGTGGCGATAAATCCGGCGCTCAAACTGCATCAGAAATCAGCGTTTTTTTCGCCTATGCTGGACAGGTGGAATAAGGCGATGGAGCGTGTTTCTGTGCCGAGCGGCGCCGTGAAGTGGGTTGAAAACAGATCTGAAAATCCCGATACCAACTACGACAAAATATATATTGCCGGTCTGCGCTCATTTCTGCAGCTGCAAAGTGCCTGTCGGGAAAAACTTGCCGATATTGCGGCGCCGCTGCTGGTTATACAGGGAAGTGAAGATCCGCTGGTGGATCCGTCCGGGGCTGCGGAAATTATTGGTCAGGTAAAATCCTCACATAAAAAGCTCGAAGAGATCACTTTTAAGCGTCATGTGATTGTCAGGGGAGATGCCAGCCTTGAAGTGTTTAAGCTGGTGGACAAATTTATGGAGACGATTTAGTGTTTCTGAGATTGTCTTTTTTGACTGTCGCAAAAGCGATTACGGCTCAACGTAATCGCATCTTAACCTATCTGTGATCAGTTAATATTTTCGTAAGTCACGGCTATTTTATAGCGCGCTGTCCCTTTTATTTTGTCAAGCACCTCAATCCCGACAATATCACCATTGAAGATATAAGGGTTCAGGGTTTTTTCCAGCAGGCGCTTAACAAACTGATAAGGGGTCAGGGCATAGTAGAGAGTTGATGGTTTTTTCTGCTGCTGGTTGAGCATTAAATAGAGCCACAGTGCGCGCTCTGTTTCATGGTAGCCACTTTTCCATGAGAACTGTTTGGAGGTCCAGCTGTCCTCATCGCCCCACAGAGAACCATCAAATTTAACGCCATCGCGGATGCCGCGAACGGTACGGCCTGTATCAACAAAGTTAAACCAGAACTGGCCACTTTTCTGCAGAATAGGGGTGACAAGCTGCGCATTATCTTTAAGGCGCAGTGCGGCATACTGATCAAGTTCGCAGTGTACCCACCATGCCGCGCGGTGATCTGTGATGATATTATATGCTCCGGCAAATCGCTGTCCGTAGGCGCCGTATTCATTTGCTGAAGCCTGCAGCATTTGCAGTGCCTTTTCTTGAATCGCCAGAAACTGCTTAGGATCTTTTCCCTGTGCCTTAAGCGCCAGGCCAATTCGCTCAAGTAGCCAATAAGATTTCATTGAATGACCGATATCAACATGATCGCCATCCCAATCAGTGCGGTTGATCTGGGTGTTCCAGAAAATACCTTCTTTATAAAAACGCTGGTAAACCAGATCACCCAGAGTTGAAATTTCATTAAATACCTTATTGCGTTTCTGGCTATCGGCCAGCGAATTATAATAAAGCAGTAAATAAGCGTTGAGGTGATCAAGCACAGAAACTGAATCCAGCCCTTTGCTTTTAAATTCAACCGGGGCGCTGAGATCTTCTGTTAATGCATCATAGGGGGAGTTATTGGACGAGTCCCAGAAAGGGCCGTCGAATAGGAACTTGCGCATCTCATCAATAGGGGTGGCGTAGCGCTTTTCGCCGGTAATATGGTACATAGCCGCATAGCCCATCACGGCATAAGCCTGATCTTGCGATGTTTTATCTGCGCCAGTGGAGTTTCCCTGACCATCAAGAATCGCATAATACCCTTTGAATCCATCACTATCATCCCGCCCCTTTGTGGTGATCCACTCTATCCCTTTTTGCGCATAGCCAAGCAGTTGTTCATCACCTGTTAACTGATATCCCATCGCGTAGGTATAAACCTGTCGTGATAGCATGCGGATATACTGCTCACCATAAACGGGAGCACCCGTTAATTGCCGTGCGCTCGGGAAATTTCCTGCTGGCATACCTGTTGCGGATTGGGCAACCCACCAGGGTTTAATATCGTTTTCCCAGTGGTTTTTCCATAATTCACCCTCCATCACATCCTGTGCAAACAAAGATGTAGGAAGCATTATCAATAATGCCAGTAAAACTCTTTTCATTAATTATCCCTAATTAGTTGTTTAATATTTACACATGCTTATGTATTTAAGTCAGGCGAATCTTATTGGTGCATAAATTATTGTGAAATTTAACAATTGCTCCGGTACTTCCCTCTCTACAGGCAGTCGATTGAAACGATAGCAGAATTTATTTCGCTATTCTGGTAAATTTGCTCACTTACTTAATACAATTGGTATTAGCTAGCGAGAAGGTAGTTTGGGTATAGAGTAACCAATCACTGATTGTTTGTAACTCAATTGCTAAGCATTGCACAGAAACAAAAGGCCAGTGCTCATTGTTCTTTTTTCTGTGATCCTAAACGGGGTCTTTATACTCAAAAAAAGATCAGATTAAATTTATGATTGCTTTGCGCAGAGGAACGGCCTCGCGTACAGTGTGCTCTGGTTTTTATCTTGCTCTTCCTCCCTGTTTTGATTAATGTTGTGTGTATTTTTTTGAGGTATGTTTGTGGCCATTATTCTTGGTATTGATCCCGGTTCGCGTATTACAGGTTATGGGATTATCCAGCAAAAAGGCAGCCGCTGTATTTATATCGCCAGTGGCTGTATTCGCACCAAAGGGGAGACGCTCGCACCTAAGCTGGATATGATTTTTAAAGGGATCAGCGAAATTATTAAACAGTACCAGCCCAGTGAATTTGGCATTGAACAGGTATTTATGGCAAAAAACCCCGATTCTGCATTAAAACTCGGGCAAGCTCGTGGCGCCGCTATTGTCGCCGCTACCCAGGCGGATCTCTATGTCTGTGAATATTCTGCTCGCCAGATAAAACAGGCGGTGTCGGGATCCGGTGCGGCAACTAAAGAGCAGGTGCAGCAGATGGTGATGCATATTTTAAAATTGTCAGGGCGTCCGCAAGCTGATGCCGCGGATGGGTTAGCGGTCGCTATCTGCCATGCTCATACTGCACAATCGCTGGTGGCAATGGCCGGACAGGTAACCAAAACGGTGCGTGGACGTTTTCGTTAATATTTTATTAAAACTCAATGGAATGAGTTCGTTATAACTGTTTTTATATTTTCCTTCTGAGGTTTTAATGAAGCAACTGTGTGAAACACATATTGGCGTTTTGTATGCGCTTGGCGCTTACCTGACATGGGGATTTGCTCCCCTCTACTTTAAGTATTTAGCCTTTATTCCTGTTTATGAAGTATTGGCGCATCGCGTTATCTGGTCATTAATAGTTACCGCCATTATCCTTTTTTTGCTGGGCGGGTGGTCGAAAGTAGCGGATGCCTGCAGATCGCCTAAAAAGCTTGTTTTTCTCTCTGTGACCTCGTTACTGATCAGCACTAACTGGATTGTCTTTATCTGGGCCATCAATAATGGACGCATGTTAGATGCAAGTTTAGGTTATTTTATTAACCCGCTTATTAATGTCGTATTAGGTTTGATCTTTTTAAATGAATCGCTAAGCCGTATTAAGTGGATTGCTGTAGCACTGGCATTGATTGGTGTGCTGACGCAGGTAGTGCAGTTAGGTGAACTGCCTTGGGTCTCTCTGGTATTACCACTGAGCTTTGCTTTTTATGCATTAATACGTAAAAAAATTAAAATTGAAGCGCTGGCCGGTCTGTTTATTGAAACCTTACTGGTTTTCCCCGTCGCACTTTATTATCTGCTCTATATTGCGCAAACAGAGAGTGCCAATATGCTAACTAATAGCTGGTCGTTAAATGGCTGGTTGATGTTTGCAGGTATTGTGACCGCGCTGCCGTTAATCTTTTTCGGTCAAGCAGCATTACGTTTAAAGCTTTCTACTCTGGGGTTTTTCCAATATATGGCTCCCTCGTTATTATTTATGTTTGCCGTGGTTTTTTATGGCGAAGAGTTGACCTTAGTTAAAACTATTACCTTTTTGTTTATTTGGGCGGGTATATTTCTGTTCGCTTTTGAGAATAAAATCCGCTCTTGGTTGTAATTAAATTAAGATTGCAAAGCAAATAATACTGGATATTTACTCAGTTGTTTTCTATGCTTGACGTTTCTGTATGCAATAAGGATTGAAAATGATCGGCCGACTACGTGGTATTTTACTGGAAAAACAACCGCCTGAAGTGTTATTAGAGGTATCGGGTGTGGCTTATGAAATTCAATTGCCGATGAGCTCTTTTTATCCTTTGCCTGATATCGGGCAAGAGGCGATAATTTACACCCATTTTGTGGTACGCGAAGATGCGCAGCTATTATATGGTTTTGCAGATAAACATGAACGCGCTATGTTTCGTGAGTTAATTAAGGTTAATGGCGTCGGGCCTAAACTGGCATTGGCTATTTTATCCGGCATGTCAGCCAATCAGTTCGTGCAGTGCATTCATAGCGATGCGCTGAGCGCTCTGGTTAAATTGCCGGGAGTGGGGAAAAAAACTGCCGAGCGTTTAGTGGTGGAGATGAAAGATCGTCTTAAAAATTGGGTCGGTTCAGATTTATTGACACCGGAATCACAAAAAATAGGCTTTGAAAACAGTGTGATTATTGATAATGCCAAAGATGAGGCGATAAGTGCGCTGCTGGCGTTAGGTTATAAACCCGCGATCGCAGAAAAAGTGATCCGGCAAGTTTATCAGGATGGTATGGATTGTGAATCACTGATCCGCGGTTCACTTAAAAGCATGGTATAAAAATGATTGAAGAAGATCGCCTTATTTCGGGTACGGCAAAAATAGATGATACCTTTATTGATCGCGCAATTCGTCCTAAATTATTAGCCGATTACGAAGGTCAGCCACAGGTTAATGCGCAGATGGACATTTTTATCGAAGCTGCGCGGCAGCGTCATGAAGCATTAGATCATCTGCTTATTTTTGGTCCGCCAGGATTGGGTAAAACCACACTTGCACATATTGTCGCGAATGAACTTAATGTCAATATCAAAACCACTTCCGGTCCTATTTTAGAAAAAGCCGGGGATTTAGCCGCATTGTTAACCAATCTGGAAGAAAATGATGTGCTATTTATTGATGAGATACACAGGCTAAGCCCAGTAGTTGAGGAAATTTTATATCCGGCCATGGAGGATTATCAGCTCGATATCATGATTGGCGAAGGGCCCGCTGCGCGTTCCATTAAACTCGATTTACCCCCCTTTACATTAATTGGTGCAACCACGCGCGCCGGATCGCTGACCTCTCCCCTGCGCGATCGCTTTGGTATTGTCCAGCGTCTTGAGTATTACGATTTAAAATCATTAACCCATATAGTGCAGCGCAGTGCCCGCCACCTCGCTTTGACTATGGATAAATCGGGAGCCATTGAAGTGGCTAAACGTGCACGCGGCACACCCCGTATTGCCAACCGTCTGCTGCGCCGGGTGCGTGATTATGCGCAAGTAAAAAAAGTCATTATGATCAATGATGATATCGCCAAACAGGCACTGGATATGCTTGATGTCGATAATCAGGGGTTTGATTATATGGATAGAAAACTGCTGATGGCAATTTTAGATACTTTTCAGGGCGGCCCCGTTGGCCTGGATAATTTAGCGGCAGCGATTGGCGAAGAGAAAGAAACCATTGAAGATGTGCTCGAGCCTTACCTGATTCAGCAGGGGTTTTTGCAGCGCACTCCCAGAGGACGGATAGCGACCAACCGAACTTACCTGCATTTCGGTTTTGATAAGCCTGAATCCTAAAATAAAAGACAGTTATGCGCTAATTAGTTTGTAACATAAAGGGACAGCTAATATTACTACAGCCATAAAATAGCGGCCGTAACCTGCTAAATTAGAGTGCGAATAGAGAGATTAAAAGCTTGATCCATGTCAAGTTTGTCAGTATAAATAAGCAAATACTAATTATAAGTTGTTGATGTTAAGTAAATGTTAAATGATGCTTTTATTTCACCTGATAATTAACAAAAACTTAACAAGTAAGCCTGTTTTTTGTTCTGGAGCTGACAATGTTTAAAAAATGGTTACCACAACAAGGAATTTTTTCGATTCCTTTAATTCGAGAAATTACACTAATTTTAATAATTAAAGTGATCGTGATTTTTGCTATTAAACATTTTTACTTTTCTGAACCCGTGGCTTTTAATGAAGATCATCTTTTTGGTGAGGTCGCCTCCATTGAAAAGACGCAATCAGCAACGTCAGCAGCACAATAATCCCAAATCAATATAACACTTAACAGCTTAAAATTTTAACCCAGGAGAAAACAATGGATGACATAGTTGATTTGTCACGATTTCAATTTGCAATGACTGCCATGTACCACTTTTTATTTGTGCCGCTTACACTCGGTTTGGCATGGATATTGGTGATTATGGAATCACTGTATGTGATGACAAAGAAAGAAATTTATAAGGATATGACCAAGTTTTGGGGAAAGTTATTCGGTATTAATTTTGCGTTAGGGGTGACTACCGGGTTAACTATGGAGTTCCAGTTTGGAACCAACTGGGCTTATTATTCTCATTATGTGGGGGATGTATTCGGTGCGCCGCTGGCCATTGAAGGGATGATGGCTTTCTTTTTAGAATCGACTTTTGTGGGGCTGTTTTTCTTTGGTTGGGACAGGCTGAGCAAATTGCAGCATCTGGCTGCTACCTGTTTAGTTGCGCTCGGTTCAAGCATGTCAGCGTTATGGATTTTGATTGCCAATGCCTGGATGCAGAATCCGATTGGAGCCGAATTTAATTACGAAACCATGCGCATGGAGATGACCAGCTTCGCTGATCTTGTCTTTAACCCTGTGGCACAAGTTAAATTTGTTCATACAGTTGCATCCGGTTATGTGACAGGGGCGATGTTTGTACTGGCGATCAGCTCCTATTACCTGCTCAAAGGGCGTGATACCGGGTTTGCTAAACGCTCTTTTGCGATTGCGGCAGCATTTGGCACTGCGGGTATTCTATCAACTATCGTATTAGGTGATGAAAGCGGTTATGAAGTGGGTGATGTGCAGAAAGTCAAATTAGCAGCGATTGAGTCTGAGTGGGAAACACATCCTGCGCCCGCTGCCTTCACTCTGATTGGTCTGCCTAATCAAGCTGAGCAGCGCACCGATTATGCCGTTAAAATTCCCTACGCCTTAGGTATTATTGCGACGCGTTCAATTGATGAGCAGGTGATTGGTCTTAAAGATCTGATGGCTGAGCATGAAGTGCGCATCCGCAACGGTATGATAGCCTATGGCTTGTTACAAAAATTACGCTCAGGTGATAAGTCGGCGCAGAATATTGCCGCTTTTGAAGAGGTCAAGATTGACTTAGGTTATGGCCTGCTGCTTAAAAAATATGCACCGGATGTGGTTAATGCCAGTGAAGAGCAGATTCAGATGGCGGTTGATGACAGTATACCGGGGGTTGCGCCTATGTTCTGGTCATTCCGGATTATGGTCGGCTCAGGCATCATCATGTTATTTATCTTCCTGTTTGCGTTTTATCAGTCTGCGCGCAGCCATATAGGTAAAAACAAACTTTTCCACCGAATCTGCTTGTATAGCCTGCCGTTACCCTGGATTGCCATGGAAGCGGGTTGGTTTGTTGCAGAGTATGGCCGTCAGCCCTGGGCTATTGCTGAAATCTTGCCGACCCATATGGGCGTGTCGACAATTTCAACTGAGAAAGTGATGTTTAGCATTATCTCAATTGCTGCTTTTTACACTGTACTCTTGGTGATTGAAATGTTCCTGATGTTTCGCTTTGCCCGGCTCGGGCCAAGCAGTTTAAAAACCGGTAAATATCACTTCGAGCAATTAGGCGATAACGCGAACAACAAGCAGCAGGGATAGGAGTTTATTATGTTTGATTACGAAACGTTAAAAATGTTGTGGTGGTTACTGATCGGTGTTCTGCTGATTGGTTTTGTTATCACAGATGGTTTTGATATGGGGGTTGCCGCACTTATCCCTGTTATCGGTAAAAATGATGACGATCGGCGCATTATGATCAACAGTATTGCGCCGCATTGGGATGGCAATCAAGTTTGGCTGATTACCGGCGCAGGCGCTATTTTTGCCGCCTGGCCAGCCGTTTATGCCACGGCTTTTTCCGGTTTTTACGTGGCCATGATGCTGACCCTGTTTGCACTGTTTTTCCGTCCGGTTGGTTTTGATTACCGCAGTAAAATTGAAGATCCGCGCTGGAGAAACAGCTGGGATTGGGGGATTTTCATCAGCGGTGTGGTTCCGCCTATTATTTTTGGTGTGGCTTTTGGTAATTTATTACAAGGCGTACCATTTATACTGGATGATTTTCTGCGCTCACAATACCAAGGCGGATTTTTAGACTTGCTTAACCCCTTTGCGTTACTGGTTGGTGTGTTTAGCCTGACGTTATTTTTGCTGCAGGGCTCAACCTGGTTACAAATGAAAACAGAAGGTGTGCTGCGTCAACGTGCCCGACTGGTGTCACTTATCTGCGCGCCGACTGCGCTGCTTTTATTTGCACTGGCCGGCGTGTGGATAGCTAACGGTATTGAGGGTTATGTGATCACCTCAATCGGCGATCTCAGTGGTCCGTCGAATCCGTTATTAAAGACGGCAGAGCTACGCGCAGGGGCATGGCTGGTAAATTATGATAAATACCCGCTAACTATGATTGCACCCGCACTTGGCTTGTTTTTCCCCTTATTAACCTGGATTGCAAGCAGATATAACCGCAGTGGTACTGCTTTTTTCTGCAGCAGTATCACTCAGGTGGGGGTGCTGTTAACCTGTGCCTTTAGTATGTTCCCGTTTATTTTGCCATCCAGCATAGATCCGAGTGTCAGTTTTACTGTTTGGGATGCTGTTTCCAGTGAGAAAACACTTAATATAATGACAATAGCGGCTGCTATTTTTCTGCCTATTATCCTGTTTTATACCACCTGGTGTTACCTGAAAATGTTTGGTCGCCTGGGCAAAGAGTTTATGACTAAATATAAACATTCAGCATATTAATTAATTTTAGGAGAATTCTATGTGGTATTTCGCGTGGATATTGGGCATTTTACTCGCCTGTTCATTTGGTATTATTAACGGGCTGTGGTTAGAGCAACTCGAAACCAATGAGAAAGAAGCACAGCAAGCCGAAAATGATGAAGGTTAATTATCTGCTCGATGTGATTCATAAACCCTTTATGCGTCCATGGACGCGTTTTATCTCTATTGTGCTGGCGTTACTGTTAAGTGCTTTATTATTGGTTAATCCCAATCATATTGCAGACAGTACGGCGGCATTAGATCATGGTTATTTGACTGTGTTAATGTTGGCGCTAAGCGGAGCATTTGTACATGGTATTGGTTTTGAACCGCGATTTTGGTTGTGGAGAATTATTTTTTCTCCCTACTTTGTGTGGCTTATTTTATTTACTTTTATCATTAGAATGTTTATGTAACTTGTTGGTTGAAAAGGGATAATAAATTTGTGGCGGGTAACTGCCCCTTTTTGTGATTATAAAAGAGGGACTCTTAGGTCGACAATAACCGCTATTTATAGTAGCGTAGAAATAACTTTTATTAATGGAAAAACAGCGTGCCAAGTTCAACATTGCCCGTACGAATTTATTATGAAGATACAGATGCAGGTGGCATCGTTTATTATGCAAACTATTTAAAATTTTTTGAGCGTGGACGGACTGAGTTTTTACGCGAGTTTAAAATTGAACAAGATCTTTTACTGCTAAAGAACATTGCATTTGTAGTGAAAAAAGTGGAAATGGATTGTCTTAAATCAGCACGATTTAATCAGCTCATTACAGTCAAAACAGAAGTTGTCTCGGTGCGCAAAGCCAGTTTGATTTTCAAGCAAAAAATTATGCACGAGAATGGAGAGCTTCTTTGTCAGGCAACAACACTAATCGCCTGTGTCAATTTACAGAAAATGAAACCCACAGCTATCCCAGCTGAAATAATTGAGGTAATGTCCCGTGCAAGCTGATATATCTTTTATAGGTCTTTTTTTACAAGCGAGTTGGCTTGTAAAATTTGTGATGTTGTTATTGTTAGGAATGTCTGTTTACTCATGGACATTAATTTTTTCACGCTCTCGCATGCTTAATGCGGCAAAGAAATCTTTGATTCATTTCGAAGAGCGTTTCTGGTCAGGACAGGATTTAAGCCGCTTATACAAAGAGAGTGCCGCACGTAGCGAACGCATTTTTGGCGGTGAAAAAATATTTTATAGCGGTTTTAAAGAGTATTCGCGGCTGCACCGTATGCCCGGGCGTAGTGTCGACAGTGTCACCGAAGGTGCCCATCGCGCCATGCGCGTTGCGCTATCAAGAGAAATTGATGATCTGGAAACAGGTCTGGCATCGTTAGCGACAACCGGATCTATTAGTCCCTATATCGGCCTGTTCGGTACGGTTTGGGGGATTATGAACTCGTTTATTGCATTAGGTGAAGTGCAACAGGCGACACTGGCCATGGTTGCACCCGGTATCGCCGAGGCATTGATCGCAACTGCGATGGGGTTGTTTGCCGCGATTCCTGCGGTAATGGCGTATAACCGCTTTTCCACACAAGTTGGCAAACTGGAAACGGCTTACATTAATTTAATGGAAGAGTTTACCTCTATTTTACACCGTCAATCTATGACTGACAGCGAATAGGGAAGTGTATGCAATATTCATATCGTAGTCCCAAAAGACGTCGCGTTGTTGCAGAAATTAACGTGGTACCCTATATCGATGTAATGTTAGTGCTGCTTATTATTTTTATGGTTACCGCACCGCTGGTAACGCAGGGGGTCAAAGTTGATTTGCCACAGGCAGCCGCCCAGCCTTTGCCTGATGACAGCAAACCACCTTTAATCGCTTCAATTGACAAACAGGGGCGTTATTTTCTAAGTGTCGGTGAAAGTGGTGATACACCGCTCGATGCCCAGGAAATGAGTGCGCTAGTCAGTGCCCAGTTGGCCTTAGATGCTGATGCACAATTTGTTGTAAAAGGCGATGCGGATGTTGCTTACAAACGCGTTATTGATTTAATGGTTCTATTGCAAGAGGCGGGTGTCCCGTCGCTTGGGTTAATGACTGAGCCGGAACAATAATGAAAAATAGCTCAACACTGATAGCCTTCATTAGCGCGTTGTCACTGCACCTTATTATTGGCGGTTTATTGCTGATGAACATCGATTTTTCGCTGCCCAAAGAAAAACCTCAAACACCAATCATTAACGCCTCAGTGGTGAACCAGAAAATGTTTGATGATGTGGCTCGGCGTAAAGATGATAAAAAGCTGGCAGAAAAAAAAGCGCAAGAGAAGGCAGAGCAAGCGCAACAGCGTCTGCAACGAGAAAAACAGTTGGCAGAAGAAAAACGTCAGAAAATAGAGTCGGATCGTATTCAGGCCGAAAAACAAAAAGTATTACGTAAAAAGCAAGAAACTGAACGGATTCAGGCTGAAAAAGAGCTAGCCGCTAAGCAGTTAAAACAGCAGCAAGAGGCTGATAAAGCTAAAAAACTGGCTGATGATAAAGCTAAAAAAGAACAAGCGCAGCGCCAGGAAGCTTCAAAACTCGCCGAGGAAAAACGTAAAAAAGTCGAGGCAGAACGGATTCATGCAGAGAAAGTAGCGCAAGAAAAAGCGCGTAAAGAGGCGAAAATCCGCGCGGAAAAAGAGGCTAAACGTAAAGCGGATGCAGCGGCAGAGCGCTTGCGTCAGGATGAACTTGATAAGCAGATGGCCGCTGAATTTGCAGATTCATTTTCAGATGCACGAAGCTCCAAGCAGCTTTCTGAAATTGCACGTTATAAAGCGCTGATTCAAGATAAAATTAGCCGTAATTGGCAAGTTGAGCCAGATATGAAAGGTAAAAGCTGCACATTAACTATCCGTTTGGCCAACGATGGATTTGTGCGCGATGTTAAACAGGTTCGCGGTGATCCTAAAGTGTGTGATTCAGCTAAACGCGCAGTCTTAAAGGCGAAAACCCTGCCTATTCCTGCCGATGCTGAAATCGCATCACAGTTCCGTGATTTCGATATCACGCTAGAGCCTTCTTTTTGAGGAAAATTAATATGCTACCACGTTTACTTCTGTTATTTTCAATGCTCGCTATGAGCATGCAAGCTTCTGCCCGTTTAGAGATATTGATTACAGAGGGGGTAAACACGGCGAGACCGATTGCTGTTATCCCTTTTAAATGGTCGGGAGCGGGCAAAAAACCGGAGAATATTTCAGAAATTATTGCGGCTGACTTACAGAGTAGTGGCCAATTTAATCCTATTTCCATTGATAAAATGGCTAAGACCCCGTCGACGAGCAGCAATATCGATTATGCTGTGTGGCATAAAATGGGGGTTGAAGCGATTGTGATGGGCGAAATAAAACCCGCCGAAGAGGCCGGTAAATTTATTATTACTTATGAGTTACTCGATGTGGTTAAAGGCAATGTCGGACTGGCTGAATACAGCCCGGTTCTCGATAAACGTCGTAGCACAGCAACGACGGATCAATTACGTCAATATAGCCACCGAATCAGTGACGTTGTGTATGAAAAATTAACTGGCGTGAGGGGGGCATTCCTGACTCGCTTAGCTTATGTCGCAGTGGATCATCAAAGCAGTCATCCGTATCAGTTGCGTATCTCTGATTATGATGGTTATGGTGAAAAACTGGTACTACGTTCTAAACAGCCAATAATGTCACCGACTTGGTCGCCTGATGGACGGAAATTGGCCTATGTCAGCTTTGAAAAACGTCGTTCACAAATATATATACAGGATTTATACAGTCAAAAACGTGAATTAGTGACCTCTTTTCCTAAGATAAACGGCGCACCCAGCTGGTCGCCAGATGGAAAAAAATTGGCATTGGTGCTGTCAAAAGACGGGCAACCTGAGATCTATACATTAGATATCGCCACTAAAGCACTGCACCGTGTTACCAACAACCGTGTTATTGATACTGAACCAAACTGGGCACCTGATGGTAAAAGTGTGATTTTTTCATCGGAACGAGGAGGGCGACCACAAATTTATCAAGTTGAACTCGTATCGGGTAAAACAAAACGTTTAACATGGGAGGGGGAACTTAATTTAGGTGGCATAATTACCCCTGATGGTGATAGTCTTGTGCTAGTGAGTCGTCATAATGGAAATTACAAAATTTCAGTGCAAGATCTTAGTTCAGGTGAATTAAGAACATTAACGAAAACTCAGCTGGATGAATCACCAAGTGTTGCACCTAATGGCAGCATGATTATTTACAGTACTATATTTAAGGGGCAGCAGGGCTTGGCACTGGTGTCTATGGATGGTCGTTTTAAAGCGAACATTCCAGCAAAAAACGGTGATATAAAATCACCCGCATGGTCTCCATTTTTAAACTAAAATAATTAACGACAAAGATAAGGGAAACAAATGAATTTAACTATGATTTCGAAAAGCTTGCTGATCGCACTGCCAATGTTGGCGTTAAGTGCATGTAGTTCTACTGCTGATACAGAGTCTGAATCAATGGATCAGGACATGACAGAAAACGCAACTCAAGAAACGCTCGACACAGTAGAGACAGATGTAATTGAAGCTGTAACGTTAACTGATGAAGAGTTGATGGTTCAAGAGTACACAGCGGCTATTTTAGAAACGACTATCTATTTTGATTTTGATAACGCGATGATCAAGCCTGAATACGCTCTAATTTTAGACGCTCATGCTAAATACCTGGTTAAAAATCCTAGAAAATCACTGACTGTCGAAGGTCATTCTGATGAACAAGGTACGCCGGAATACAATATTGCACTGGGTGAGCGTCGTGCTACAGCTGT
>Ga0075011_10000332_pt1 | contig 25211 bp, 24 predicted proteins | sample TARM_MetaG_T_14_FD_72354 | JGI IMG/M metagenome (GOLD analysis project Ga0075011, IMG submission 72354) | Freshwater microbial communities from Pennsylvania, USA, analyzing microbe dynamics in response to fracking - TARM_MetaG_T_14 | ecosystem: Environmental > Aquatic > Freshwater > River... | reverse complement strand
AAAATAATCCAATAGCAACTATTAAATTTAATACTAAAATTCCTGAATTAAAGTTATTAGAATGAAAATAATCATAATTCATATTATGATTATGCCTCATCATATTTGACATAAAACTAATATTAAAAAACTTGTAAACATGCTTTTTAAAAATAAATATTGTTAAAGCTAATATAAAAGTTATAAATCCACCAAAACTTTTATCCTTAAATAAAAATCGCCTTAAAGTAATTGCTAACATGATAATAGACACTGCTATAAGAAAGTTGCTTGCTACATAAGTTGCAAATTTGCTCAAAGAAAAAAATAGTTCACTTATATCGCCAATACTAAAGTTATCAAATACACTTTTTAAAAACTCTTCTCCAAATATATTAAAAATATTTCCTTGTATTATAAAGATTAAGAAAGATAAAAAGCCTACTCCAATAATCTCTAGAAACATTGTGAAAACTTTTGAAAAAATAATTTTTACTTTACTAATATTTGACATAAACAGCATATATCCTGGTTGGGGATTTAGCAATCTACTGTATTCCATTATATTATATATAAACAATATACTTATAAATACAAGTGTTGTTGCAATTATATTTAATATAATAGATGCCCCAATCACCTCATTTCCATATAATTTTATATCACTAAATTTGCTAAAAGTCATATAAATATGCTCTAATAAATATATTACCAAAAGAATTCCAACAAATTTACTTCTACCTTTAAATTCATATTTTATTAAATTAAACATTTTTTACCTCCTAATTATAAATTGTTTTGTAATAATCATGTATAGACATATTATTTTCTATTCTTAATTCTTCACAATTTTTTTCTAATAAAACTTTGCCATCTTTCAAAAAAATAACCTTATCTAAAATAGTTTCAAATTCTTTAATTAAATGACTTGCTATTATTATAGTCTTATTTCCATCTATTTCACTGGCTATCAAATCAATTATCTTATCTCTAGAAACAGGGTCTATTCCATTTAATGGTTCATCAAGCATATATAAATTTAATTCTCTACTTAAAATTAAAATTAATTTTAATCTTCCTTTTTGTCCTGTACTAAGACTTGATACTTTTTGCTCTAAATCTAAATCCATATCTTTTATTAAAATCAAAGCTTTTTTCAAATTAAAATTTTTATAAAATTTTTCATAAAACTCTAATGTATCTTTTACTTTCATCCATTGGAAAAAATAATCCTCTGTTGGTTCATAAGATATTTCATGCTGATTTTTTTTATTTACTAAATTACCATTCAAATAAATTTCACCAGATTTTTTTTGCATAAGTCCCACAATTATTTTCATTAATGTTGATTTTCCACTACCATTAGGACCTACCAGACCATAAATATTCCCTTTTTTTATTTCCACGTTTATTCCATTCAAGACTTTTTTATTTAAAAAACCCTTTTTAAGATTCACTATTTTTAACATTGTCTTTACCTCCAAAATCTTTTAACATTTTTATAATATTTTCTTTATTCATCCCCAAATCTAACATTCCCTCATAAAATTCTTTTAATAATTTATTAGCTATTTCTTCTTTTATAGAATCTATAAGCTCTGTATTATCTGATATAAAAGTTCCCATCCCTCTCTTTGTAAACGTAATATTTGAAAGTTCTAATTCTTTATACACCCTTGCAATTGTGTTTGGATTAACTTTTAATTCAATTGCCAAGTCTCTAGTAGATGGTAATTTATCTCCCAGCTTTAAATTCCCTTTTACAATCTTTTTTTTAATTAATTCGATTATCTGCATATAAATAGGTATATTATTATTAAAATCCATAAAGCACCTCCTCACTAGTGTTCTACATAGATAATACACTAATCCAAACAAAAAGTCAATTTTTTATTAAAAAGTGATGAATTTATTTTTATTTGTAATATAATATATTTAGAGAGGTGATTTTTATGAGAGATTTGTATCAAGTAGGAGAATTAATCAAAAATCATAAAATTGATTTTGATACTATTGAGATTGTTTTGCACTCCTATCACATTCTGGCTAATGAATACAAAATAAATAACGAATTAAAGAAAGAACTAGAGTGTTATAGCAAAAAGGAAATAATAATGGAATATTTATTAACTCCTACAGAAATTCATATTATCAATGGAGAAAAATTTTTAGTTTTTGAGGGCTTAAATCATAAATTTCATGAGCCTTTTACTTCTTTAAGTGAAAAAGAAAGAAAATTATATAGCCAAATTTTGCCTATAATAAATGTTAGAAAATTAAATTATAGTGGAAATCGAATACATGGCAGACTAAATAAAGAACAGTGTGATGAATTTTATAATATGATTATTGAAAATAATTTTACTCTTGAAATGTTAAACTAAATAAAAAATACCCTTAAAATAAACTTAAGGGTATTATAAAATATTATTTTTTAGCTTTGTCTACTTTTGACCGAATATCAAAGAATTCTTTTTCTAGGGTTTCCAGTGCCTTTGTACATCTTTTGATTTCTTTTGGATTCTCTTCTGAATAAGCATCTTCTAACTTGTGCTCAATATCATCCATAACCTCATGACAACGTTTTAATTCTAATTCTAATTCTAAATCTAATTCTTTATTAGGCATAATTATTCCTCCCTTTTGTATAATTTATCTATATGTAAATCATACGATATAAAAAAAGAGAAAACAACCATTTATAAGCTAAATACTTTTTGAACAATTTATATTTTTTATATCTTTATTTTTTTTTACTCCTAAATAAGTTTGAGAAATCAACAATGCTATCAAACAGAAAAATATAACAGGATAAAATACATATTCATACGTTCCATATTGTTCTTTTATAAATCCACTTATTAAACCTTGCATAATAGCTCCTATTCCATAAGCAGTAAATAAAATCCCAAAGTTTACAGCATAGTTCTTAGCTCCAAATAATTTATTTGTAGAAGCTGGTGCTATTGCTAACCATCCACCTAAATTAAACCAAAATATTGCAAATGTTATTATAAATATATAAATATTTTTATCTAATAATAAAGATAATGAAGCTGATATTATGATTAAGCTATATGAAATTAATATAGTTTTTTTACTTCCTAATTTATCAGTTAAAGCACCAAAAATAGGTCTTCCTAAACCATTAAATATTGCAAAGAATGAAGTACATAGTGCTGATTGACTTGGACTAAGAGCAATAACTTCTTGTGCATACACACTAGATAATCCTATCATCATAAGTCCTGTAAATGTTCCAATTACAAAAGAAAACCAAAGAGCATAAAATGATTTTGTTTTCAACATTTCTTTTGGTTCTAAGTCATTTTTTATTTCTATATTAGAATTTTTACTTTTATTTTCTGGAAATTTCAATAAAAGCGAAAGTAAGCTTAAAACAATAATAAAAGTAATTCCTAATATCCTAAATGCATTAAAAACTCCTATATTTTGTATAAGTCTATTAGCAATTGGTGCTGTAATAAAAGGAGATAATCCAAAACCAAGTAAGGTAAGCCCTATTGCAAAACCTTTTTTTTCTGGAAACCATTCTCCAACAACCGCCATAGGCACACCATAAATTGTACCAACGCCTATTCCTCCTAGTAACCCATAAGTAACAATTGTAAACTCAATACTTCTTGAATAAGAAGCCAATATCCATCCTAGACCAACTAAAATTGCACCAAACATTGATATATATTTGGGATTAATTTTTTTTATAAATCTCCCTGCAATAGGCATTGAAAAAGAATATGATACTAAAAATATTGTATAAGGCATAACTGCCATAGTTGAAGAAACTACTACTCCATATTTGTCAAATAAAGCCTCTATTAATGGTTTTTGAAAAACACTCCATGAGTAAATAGTACCCATACATATAAACATTATTAACCCACTAATTATATAAAATTCTCTTCTTCTCATAAAACACTCCTAAACACTATTTTTTTATACACGTGTAGCTCTATCGTTAACAAGACAAGTATAGCATTTTCGCTTTAAAATTCAAAGCACAAAAATTAAAAAAGCAGTTTTTTTATAAGAAATAGCCAAAATATAACGTATGTTCGCAGAAAAACAAAGACAAATTGCAGAGTTTTTTATAAAAATGCAGAGTTATGTTTTCAGTTTTGCACAGGTCTTTTTCAAAAAAGCCAAGCTTATTTTTATAATATCCAAAGTAAATATTTTTAGCAAAAAAGATTAATTTTTGACACATTATATTTGTTTACTTATAAAAATTAATATGGTAGAATTAAGGGTATGATAATATTTTAGGAGGAAAAAATGCAAAATAAAATTAATATATTAAATTTAACTTACAATGATCTAGAAAAAAACTTATTAGAACTAGGCTTTAAAAAATTTAATGTAAAACAAATCCACACGTGGCTACATTCAAAAATAATAAGAAAAATTGATGAAATGACTAATATTTCTTTGACTAACAGAGAACTATTAAATGAAAAATTCTATATTCCTTATTTAGAATTACTCGAGCATAAGGTATCAAAAATAGATGGGACTGAAAAATTTTTATGGCAATTAGAAGATAAACATACTATAGAAAGTGTTCTACTTAGACATAAAGGTAGAAATACTTTATGCATATCATCTCAAGTAGGTTGTGCTATTAAATGTTCTTTCTGTGCTACGGGAAAAGATGGTTTTGTTAGAAACTTAAATTTAAGTGAAATCCTAAATCAAGTTTACACTATTCATAGACGTTTAGTAAAGCAAAATGAAAGTGTTAATAACCTTGTTTATATGGGTATGGGAGAGCCTATGCTAAATCTAGACAATGTAATTAATTCAATTCATATTTTATCTGAAGAAGATGGATTAAATATTTCAAAGAGAAGAATCACTATTAGCACTAGCGGAATAATTCCTGGAATAGAAAGAATTATGAGTGAAAAATTGCCAGTAGAATTAGCAATTTCTTTGCATTCTGTTTTTGATGATGTTAGAAGTCAATTGATTCCAATTAATAAAAAATATCCTATTGAAGATTTGTATAATACTTTAAAGCAGTATCAAAAGCTATCAAAAAGACGTATTAGTTTTGAATATATACTTATTAAAGATGTAAATACTGGTCCTTTAGACATAGAAAAACTAGCTGATTTCGTTCATGAATTTGACCACGTATTAAACCTTATTCCTTATAACAAAGTTGACGGTTCTGATTATGAAAGACCTAACGATAAAAAAATAGAGAAATTCCATGAATATTTAAAAGAATTTAGAAAAGTAAATGTTACATTAAGAAGAGAAAAGGGAAGTGACATCGATGGTGCTTGTGGACAACTAAGACAAAAAAACAGAAAGGACTAATTTATGAAAGAATTTAAAATTATTCTAATTTCTTTATTTATATTTATTTTTTCACTTATAGTTGGTGGTGGTTTATTTCTTATACACATATCATATAAAGATTTACCAGATGTATCAGGCTTAGTAGAAAATTATGACCCTATAACTCCTACTCTGATTTTAGATAGCAAAGAAAATATTATTGATAGAATTTTTGTAGAAAATAGAGAATTAGTGAAAATAGAAGAAGTTCCTACTAATTTGATAAATGCTGTTTTAGCCATTGAAGATCGAAGATTTATGAAACATTTTGGTTTTGACTATATTAGATTCACAAAATCAGTAATTACTGCTCCTTTATATATTCTAAGAGGTAGAAATGTGCATGGTGGGAGTACTATCACACAACAACTATCAAGAAATGCTTTCTTAACTCATGAGCGTAAGCTAACAAGAAAAATTAAAGAGCTTATAATTGCCATTGAAATTGAAAGACGTTATACAAAAGAAGAAATTTTAGAAAAATATTTAAATGAAATATATTTTGGTTCTGGTGCGTATGGAATACAAACTGCTAGTAAAACTTTTTATGGTAAGGATGTATCATCTTTAAATATTGCTGAATCAGCTTTATTAGTAGGTGTCCCTAATAGACCAAACAGTTTTTCACCTATGAATAACTTGGGAAATGCCATAAGAAGAAAAAATATAATAGTTGGTCAAATGTATAAATACAACCTTATTAGTGAAGAAGAATTTCAAAAAGCTAGAGCTCATAAGTTCATATATGAAGATGAGGCTAGCGAAGAAGAAAAATCTAGCTCTAATGTTACTTTAGTAAAAAGAAAAATAGAAGTTAGAAGAGGAGATATTGCTCCTGAATTTGTTGATATAGTAAGAAAAGAGATTGAAAAGAATTTTGATGATAAAGATATTTATGAAGGTGGATTAAAAATTTATACAACTTTAGATTTAGCAATGCAAAAAGAAGCTGAAGATGCCCTTAGGAATTCTAAAGCTTTTAATTCTGATTCTAAACTTGATGGCTCAATAGTAACTATAGACAGCCAAACAGGTTATGTTAAAAGTATGGTTGGTGGACGAAACTATAAAAGTGGTGATTTTAATAGAGCAACTATGGCACTAAGACAACCAGGTTCATCATTTAAGCCTTTTATTTTCTTTTCTGCTATAGATAAGGATTATCCTATGAACTTGGTGTTAGAAGATAGTCGAATAAATTATGGCGGATGGAAACCAAATAACTATGGTGGTGTTTTCAGAAATAATATAACTATGCTTGAATCACTGGAAAGATCCATTAATATTAGTGCTATTAAACTTTTACAGAATATTGGACTTAGAAATCTTATGAATAATTTTTCTAAAATGAAATTAAATGTTAATATACCTAATAATTTAACTACAGCATTGGGAACAATGGTTATTACTCCTTTTGATTTAACAAAAGCATATATGCCTTTTTCTAATGGCGGATATATGGTTGAACCAATTTATATAACAAAAGTTATAAATAAATATGGTCAAATTGTTCTTGAAAATAAAATAACAAAAAATAAAACATATGAAACTAAATCAATTGCAAAAGCTAATTTTATGATGCAAAATGTTGTTAAGCTAGGTTCTGGTCGTAATTCTAAAGTAAATTATCAAAATTTAGCAGGACAAACTATCTCTTTAGCTCAAGGTGGTAAAACGGGAACTACCAATGAATGGCGTAGTGCTTGGTATGCAGGATTTACACCTGATTTAGTGAGTGTCATTTATCTTGGATATGATAATAATGCTCCTACTGAACCTAATCTGACAGGTGGTGGAGCTGCTGCTCCAATTTGGAAAGATTTTTATGATAGGATTATTTCAAAAAAAATTTATGAGCCTAGTAGAAATTTTGAATTTTTAGAAGATTTAATTAAAGATAAGGTTCTTATCAAAGAAGTTCTTGATTCAAGGACAGGAGTAATTAAAGATGACAGTACATATATAACAAGAGAATTTTTGTTAGAAAGAAGTCAATTACCTGTAGAAAGTTCATCTAGATATAGAAAAGGTATTCGATATTTTTTTGAAAAAGAAAGTTATTCAGAAAATCTTCAAGAAACAGAAATAGGTACTGAAGAATCTAATTTAACAAAAGAAAAAGAAGAAGTAAGAAGTCAAGAAATAGAAGATATTTTAAACAAATTATTTGGAAATGAAGAATTTTAAATTGTATAATTTTTGGTGTTAGTGAAAACTAACACCAATTTTTTATTAATTTGTATAAGTTAAGCATCACGCTTATGCGATGCAACTCATAAGTTACGGTTTTTATAAAAAATATTAAAGGGATTTTATCTGTATAAAATACAAACAAAATCCCTTAAACAATTCTATTTTTCAAGTCTTTTATCTAATTTTTTATAAATACATTTTATAAATTATTTACACTACGCCTTGGTCTAACATTGCATCTGCTACCTTTTTAAATCCAGCAATATTAGCTCCTAATACATAGTTTCCTTCTTGTCCATACTCCTTAGCAGCATCATATGCTGATTTATGAATTGATTTCATAATTTCTTTTAATTTAGCATCTACTTCTTCTCTTGTCCAAGATAATCTTCCTGAATTTTGAGACATTTCTAAAGCAGAAGTGGCAACTCCACCAGCATTTGCAGCCTTCCCTGGACCATATAGTATTTTAGCTTTCAAGAATTTTTCTACACCTTCAGGAACTGTAGGCATATTAGCTCCCTCTGCTACTAATATACAACCATTATCTAATAATGTTTGTGCATCACTTGCAGAAATTTCATTTTGTGTTGCTGATGGGAATGCACAGTCACATTTAATTCCCCAAGGAGTTTTTCCATCAAGATATTCTACACCATATTTATCTGCATATTCTTTAATTCTTCCTCTTTTTTCATTTTTTAATTCCATAACAAAAGCTAATTTTTCAGCGTCTATTCCATTTGGGTCATAAATAGTTCCAGCAGAATCAGATAATGCTACAACTTTTGCTCCTAACTCATTTAATTTTTCCACTGTGTATTGAGCAACATTTCCAGAACCTGAAACAACACAAGTTTTACCTTCAAAAGTTTCTCCTCTAGTAGCTAACATTTCTTGTGCAAAATATACACAACCATATCCAGTAGCTTCTGGTCTAATTAATGAACCACCCCAGTTAAGTTTTTTACCTGTTAAAACTCCTGTATATTCATTAGATAATCTTTTGTATTGTCCATACATATATCCTATTTCTCTTCCACCTACACCAATATCTCCTGCTGGTACATCAGTATCAGCACCTATATGTCTATATAATTCAGTCATAAAAGACTGGCAAAATTTCATTACTTCATTATCAGATTTTCCTTTAGGGTCAAAGTCAGAACCACCTTTTCCACCACCAATTGGTAAAGTAGTTAGTGAATTTTTAAAAATTTGTTCAAAGGCTAAGAATTTTAACATTCCCAAATAAACTGTTGGATGGAATCTAAGCCCTCCTTTATAAGGTCCAATTGCACTATTAAATTGTATTCTAAATCCTCTGTTTACTTGTACTTTTCCTTTATCATCTAACCAAGGAACTCTAAACATAATTACTCTTTCAGGTTCAATTAGTCTTTCCAAAATTTTTGCTTCTTTGTATTTTGGATTTCTTTCAATAACTACTTCTAAAGATTCCAAAACTTCTTCTACCGCTTGATGAAATTCTGCCTCACCTGGATTTTTTTTCTTTGCTAACTCTAAAATTTCTTGAATATAAGACATACTGTCCTCCTTATGAGATTAGATTTGTGTTGCTTTACTTTAATCTAACTCATATGCTAGCACATTTTATAAGCTTTATCTAGAAAAAAACATAACAAAATAGATAAGATATAAAATATATATGGTTCGTAGCACAAAGACAGTTATCATAACATTTTATTCTCTTCTATATATTTTTTGATATCAAAATTTTTATTTGCTTCGTATTTTTCCCTTATAATGTGAAGTAGGGCTTTGATATTCTTATCAAAAATGTTATATCCATTTTCTCTATAAAAATTGACTATTCCTGAGGTTCCTGTATGCTTACCAATAACTATTTCTCTTTCTCTTCCAAGCTCAATAGGATTAAAAAACTCATAGTTAGAGGAGTCTTTTAAGATTCCATCTACATGGATTCCAGATTCATGTGTAAAAATTGATTTTCCAACTATGGGTTTCCAGTCTTGAACATATTTATTAGAAGCTTTTTCAACATATTTAGATATATCTATCAATTTATCAAGCTTATAAATTTTATCAAGTTTTAGTATATATTTTGCTCCAGCTAAAATTTCTTCAAGTGGTGTATTCCCAGCTCTTTCACCAATGCCATTGACACTTGTACTTATACAATTTGCTCCAGCTTTATATGCACTAAAAGAATTTCCTGTAGCCATCCCAAAATCATTATGTCCATGAAATTCTATATCAATTTTAAGATGCTTTCTAATTTCTCGTATCCTTTTATATGTTTCTATTGGCTCCAAAATCCCTAAGGTATCTGCAAATCTTATTCTACTGGCACCATTTTCTTGCGCGATTTTATAAAATTCCAAAAGAAAATCACTATTTGCACGGGAAGAATCTTCCCCACCAATGGATACTTTACAGTTATATTTTTTTGCTAATTTAATGCAATCTATAGTTTTTTCAATAACCCAATCTTTGGTTTTGCATAGTTTTTTTTCAATATGAATATCTGAAACAGGAGCTGAAATATGAATGTTTTTTATTCCACACTCTATAGATTTCAAAATATCATCTTCAACAATTCTATTCCAAGACATTATTTTAGAACTAAAGCTTAATTTTGATAAAGTTTTCATAACTTTTTCTTCTTGTACTCCCATAGCGGGAATTCCTACCTCAATAATATCTACTCCGATTTCATCAAGTCTTTTAGCAATTTCGATTTTTTCTTCTATTGTAAAATTTACTCCTGCTGTTTGTTCTCCATCTCTTAGAGTGGTGTCTATTATATAAAATTTTTCCATATTTTGCTCCTTTTGAAACTAATCAATCATTTAAATTATCAAACGGTCGACAATCTTGTTGTTTATAATATGACTTTCAACTATTTCATCAACATCTTCATCAGTAACAGAGCCATACCAAACATTATCTGGATAAATAACAACGATAGGGCCCTTTTCACAGATTCCAAAACAGCCTGTATTACTTATCATTACATCAGTTACATCTTCGTCTTCAAGTTTTTCACTAAATTTTTGAATTACTTCTAAAGCTCCTTTTGTATGGCAGAAACCTTTTGCTACTCCAGTCATTCTTGAACTTGTACAGACAAATATATGTTTATTTGGTTTATTCATAATCTTCTCCTTTTTAAACTACGTTTTTTACAGCTTCTAATATACCTTTTTCAACAAGGTCATAAGTCTCAATGGGAATGATATTATTTAAAATAAGTTTTTTCTTAGGTTCATAGCCTATTCTCATTGATAATACCATTTGACAATCATTTAGTACACTTATTATCTTTTCTATTTTGTTTTCTGTATCACATTCTGCTCCATTGCAATATTTCTCAACTTTTCTAGCTTCTAAAAATTTTATTTTATTTTGTTCATATTCAAAAATATAGAATTGCTTACTATGTCCAAAATGTTGGTCAATTATATTACCGCTAGTACTAGAAACAGCAAGTCTTATTTTTCTTTCGGGTATTATTTCTTCCTCATTAATTTTAGTAGATTCTTTCCTAAATTCTATAGACCTATCTTCTGTAAGTTTTCCTATAGCATCTGCTCTACATTGTTGACAATGATACATTTGTTTTAAATGAATGCCACATTTTTTTCTCATTTCTGTAAGCTCATGATTACTAACAAGAGGCATATTTTCAAACTTACTTCCCTCAGCAGGTATAAGTGGCATAATATTTGTCATTGCTGCTCCCAAACTTTTTACGTGTTTTACAGTTTCTTCAATATATTCATCATTTATTCCCTTTATCATAACAATATTAACTTTACAAAGAATACCAGCATCCGCTAACATTTTTAAGCCTTGTAATTGATTTTTGATTAATATTTCTGCTCCTTCTTCTCCATAATATCTTCTACCTTCAAAATAAACATATCTATATATCTTTGCCCCAACTTCAGGCCTAATAGTATTTATAGTGATAGTAACGTGTTTTATATTCAAATTAATTATTCTATCAAAATAAGTTGGGATTAACAAACCATTTGTAGATAGACAAATAATAGTTTTATCACAGACACTTTGAATAAGTTTGATAGATTTTCTTGTATTGTCTATATTTGCAAGAGCATCTCCAGGCCCAGCTATTCCAACAACACGTAAATTAGACATTTTTTCTTTTACTTCCAGAAATTTTTCAAATGCTTCTTCTGGAGTCAAAACTTCACTAGTTACACCAGGTCTGCTTTCATTAACACAATCGAATTTTCTATTACAATAATTACATGATATATTACATCTTGGTGCTACAGGTATATGCATTCTAGCAAATTCATGAGCTCCAGGGTTATAACATGGATGTTCTAATGTTTCTCCTTTAAATTCATCGTTGGTAACACAACTTCCACCGCATGACATATAATCGCCTCCTTAAATCCAATCAATCTCTAAATTATTTTTACTGCATAACATGGGTCCTTTGTTCGTTTCTCTAATATAGGAGAAATTCCAGCATTTATAAGACTATCTCGCATTCCAGGACCTATAGTTTCTGCAATAACGAATTTACAATCTTTAATATCCTCTATAAGATGTTCACTTGTATTTTTTCTTTTTCTCATTTCAATAAATTTAACTCGTTCGCCCTTCCTATCAAATATCATGAACATTTCACTTTTGCCTAAATGAGAAGCAATTTTATCATCATTATCAACTGCTACAGCAATTAATACACTCATGCTAATCAACTCCTTTATAGTATTTATTCAACATTTTTTTTCTATAATCAGAATATTTTTTCTCAAGTAAAGTATTTACAATTTCATCTAGAAGCCTCATTCCTCCTTCATAAAAAAGATACATAAGCCTCTGTCCACCAATTCTATCATGAATAGGAAAACCCATTCTAACCTGAGGTATTCCAGTTTTTTCAGATACAAATTTTCCATCAGAGTTACCTATTAGGATATTAGCATCAAGTTTTTTACTTTTTTCCTGTATAGTTTGAAAATCTGTATCATAGAATATATATACTTCTTCATTAAATTTTTGTTTGATTTCTTTATCAAGTTCTTTTATCTTTGAATTTTTTGAACCTGTTGCACTTATAACAGGAACAATCCCATTTTCTATACAAAACTTAGTATAAGAATAAACTAATTCTGGCTCTCCATAAATAATGGCTCTTCCTACTGAAGCGTGTTTATGTGCATCAATTATGGCATCAATATATCTTCCTTCAGATTCTTTTAGTTCGTGAGGAATATCTTTACTAGAGATTTCAGAAAGAGTACTTAAAAATTCCTTTGTATTCTTATATCCTATGGGAAGAGATAAATTAATATAAGGTATATCAAATTTTTCTTTTAACAATTCAGCTGGAGAGTATTCTTTTTCAATACATTTTCCTATTTCAATTGTTAATTTTGCATTCCCCATTTTTTTTATATCTTCTAACTTAGTCCCACCATTTGGTATTTTAGAAAAATCTTTTCTATAAGCTCCGTCTAAAGTATCTGAAACATCAGGAACAATTACGTAAGATATTTCAAATAATTTAAGTATCCTTTTTATTTCCCTTACTTCTGCTGGGCTTATATTAGGACAAATAATATTTATAAAATCTTGTGTATTAGTTTTTTCTGCAAGAGAATCTATTAGAGCTTTTATAGTTCTATAATATCCCTCATATTGTGTTCCACCATAACCAGGTGTTTGAACAGATACAATATTTTCTAAGTTTACCATCTCTAAAAAACTTTGATTTTCTTCAATAAATTCATCTTTAACTCTTCTAATATCTTCCCCTATTGTTTCTGCAAGACAGGTAGTAGCAACACCAATTATCTGTGGATTATACTGCTTAATTATATTTTTTAAAGCCTTCTTCATATTTTCAGACCCACCATAAACAGTACCCTTTTCAGTCATCGAAGAAGATGCAATATCTACAGGTTCATTATAATGAGCTGCCATGTGTCTTCTTATATAGGTACTACAGCCTTGAGAACCATGAAGTAACATAATGCTTCCTTCTACCCCCTTGAACGCAACGGCTGCTCCTAAGGGCATACATTGTTTACATGGATTTATATTTAAATTTACAAAATTTCTATCCATTTAACTCACCTGTTCCTACATATTCTCTTACAATATCCCATACAGGACTTGAAATAGAAAGATAAGTTTCTTTAGCAAAATTTATTGCACCTTCAAAACCACATAGTGGATGTTTTCTTTCGTGATTATGGTCTAAAAAAGCTACTCCCAATTTGTATGCTAAAGGTCTTTCTTTTACGCCACCTACCAAGATGTCCGCTCCTTTGTCTCTCATAAAATGTTCTAATTCTGTTGGATTGGCATCATCTAATACTACGGTATCTGGGTCTGACAAACTTCTAATTACTTCATATTCCTCAGCTCTTCCTGTTTGACTACCAACCATTACTGTTTTCATTCCCAAATCTCTAAATTGTTTAATAAGAGATATAGCTTTAAAACCTCCACCGACATAAATAGCTACATTCTTGTTTTTTAATTTCTCCCTATAAAAATCCAAACTACCTTCAATCTCTAATAATTTAGTTGTTATAAAATTTTCTGTTTTATCAATTATTGTAGAGTCGCTGCCTAATTCATAAATTTTCTGGGCAATGATTCTTAGGGACATTATGGTATCATCTATTCCAAAAAAACTAATTTTGATAAATGGAATACTATATCTATCTTCAAATTCTTTTGCTAAATATGTCATAGAACCAGCACATTGGACTATATTAAGAACTGCTTCCTTTGCCTTTTTTAGTTCCCTAAAACTTGCATCACCTGTTATTTTTGTATTAACATCTAGCCCCATATTTTCCATATAACTTTTGAGTATCCAAATTTCTCCTGCCAGATTAAAATCTCCTAAATAATTGACCTTATTTGCAATTTTTTTCAAAGATACTTTTTCTTCGTCAATTAGATTTAAAATTGCTCCACAGGCAGCCTTGTAACCTGCTGACTTATTTCCAGCAAAACCACTTGATTTAACAGGAATAACTCTTATATTATATTTTTTAGACATTGTTCTACAGACAGCATCAATATCATCACCAATAACTCCAACTACACAAGTTGCATATATAAAAATAAGTTCAGGTTGATATTCCTTTATTATTTCATCTATAGCAGCAATAAGTTTTTTTTCTCCACCAAAAATAATATCTTCTTCCCTAAGGTCTGTTGAAAAACTATTTCTAAAAACCTCTGAATTACTTGTAAGACTTCCTCTTATATCCCATGTATAACTAGCACAGCCAATAGGTCCATGAACAATATGGTAAGCATCAGTTATAGGATTTAAAACAACTCTTGCTCCGCAGTATACACAGGCTCTTTGAGAAACAGCACCTTCTACCGAATTTGTATCACATTTTATTTTTTTATCTTTCATATCAGAATTACACACAATAAAATCTTTACGCTCATTCAACATAATATTACTATTTAATTTTTCCATATGAATCACTTCCTTTTGGTATATATAGTTAAAAATTACTAATTACTAAGTAAAATTACGCTTCTATCCTCTGAGAAGACTTCTTTGTCAATCATTTTCAAACTATGCATAAGTTTAATTACTATAGGACTGTTAAGTGTAAATTATTTACTAATTACCAATTACCAACTATAAATTTTTTATTTTTTATAAGGGCACATAGAATGTGCCCTTCAGAAATTTCTAAATATTAAAATTCCTAATTGCTTTTACATTACTAATTCTAAATCTTCATCTTTGGCATCTCTGTCTTGTTTATCAAGAAGAGCACCACTTATACTTTCAATAAGTCTCATTGCACCTTTATACCCAACAATAGGCATATAGCTGTGAACACTTCTATCTAAGACAGGGAATCCTATTCTTACAAGAGGAGTATCTTCTGCTTTTGAAATAAATTTACCGTAGGTATTACCTAAGATTAAATCTACTGGTTCATTTTTTATCCATTGATGAAGGGTAAATAAATCGCCCCATGCCTTTACATTAGCTTGAATTCCTGCTTCATCTAGCATAGCTTTAATAGTTTTTTCAATAGCCTCACCATTAGTTCCTGTTAAAACATGAACTGGTTTCATTCCTATACTTAGACAAAATTCTGTCATGGCAATGATTATATCTGGGTCTCCAAAAATAGCTACCTTTTTGCCGTGAAAGTGAAAATGTGTATCAGTTAATATGTCAACTAATTGTCCTCTTTGTTCTTCTAACTCAGCAGGTATAATCTTACCTGTTATCTCAGAAACAGACATTAGAAAATCATCAGTAGCTTTTATTCCTATAGGAGTTTTCAAGGTAATTGATTTTACTTTAGCAATTTTTTCAATGTCATTAGCTGCTGCTTCTGAAGCCCATTGTCCTAATGCCAAACTAGCCATAGAATTTCCTGTATCCTTAAGTTCATCAATTGTTGTTCCACCTTTTGAAAACATTTCATATTTTCCTGTCATTGCAGTATCAACAACACCACTTGTATCTGGCATCATAATGAAAGGGACATCCATTGTTTTTAATAAATATTTTATTTCTCTCATATCTCCTGGATTAACAAAACCAGGTATAATATTAATTTTCCCATTTTCTTCTACCTTTGGCTTAGTAAAGGTTTTTACCATAGCTTTTACCATATTTGAAAAACCTGTTATATGAGACCCAACATAACTTGGAGTGTTTGCATGGAATACAAATTTACCCTCAGGTACTTCTGTTGATAGTACTATAGATGGAATATCATCACCAATTGTTTCTGATAAACAAGTTGTATTTATAGCAATTACATCTGGATTATATATGGTAAATATATTCTTAATAGAATCTGTAAGATTTGATTTTCCTCCAAATACTGCAGCTCCCTCTGTAAATGATGAAGTTGTTCCTATAATAGGGTCTCTAAAATGTCTAGTTAAGTGCATTCTATGGTAAGAAGAACAACCTTGTGAGCCATGACTATGAGGCATACAACCTTTTATTCCTAAGGCTGCGTACATTGCACCAATAGGTTGGCAAGTTTTAGCTGGATTAATAACTAATCCTTTTCTTTGTGTTATTTCTTTTGGTGTTAAATCTAACATTATACTTCACCTCCTACTGCAACTGTTCCATTTAAAGGTTTTACTACTTTCCATGGTGGAGTTACAAGTTTCCATGTTGGGCTAGTGATTCCCATTGCTATATCTCTTGCGAAATTAACTGCTCCTTTAAATCCAGCGTATGGACCACTATAATCATATGAATGTAATTGTTTTGAGAATACACCCATTTTCTGAATCATATATTTATCTTTTATACCTGAGGCAAATAAATCAGGTTTTAAAGCATTGATAAATTTTTCTGTCTCAAAATGGTTTAAGTCATCAACTATTACTGTTCCATCTTCACTCAAATTGATTAAGCCTTCATAATTTCCTAAAGGAATTTTTGTTTTTAGTTCATCATATTGTTCAGGTGTTAAATAAAGAGTGTAATTTTTTTCATCTTTTTCAACTTCTAACTCTTCAATATTTCTACTATCTGCATCTATCTTAATATCAGGTATAATATCTCTTCCTTCGTAATCATCTCTATGTGCAAATTCAAAACCAGCTAAGATAGTGCTTACGCCGATATCTTTTAATAATTCTTGATAATGGTCAGACCTTGAACCACCAACGAAAAGACAAGCTTTTTTACCTTGTACCATTTCTTTGTAATTAGCCATATCTTCCTTAATACTTTCAAATTCTTCTTTTATAATTTCTTCAGTTTTTAGAGTTAAATCTTTATCATTAAAGTATAAGGCAATATCTCTAAGAGTTCTTATAGTAGCTTCTACCCCAATAAAATTAACCTTTAACCATGGAGTCCCATATTTTTTTTCAAGCATTTCAGCAATATAGTTTATTGACCTATGACATTGAACTAAATTAAGTTTTGCCTTATGAGCGCCTGTTAATTCTTCAAAAGTACCGTCTCCTGTCATAATTGATAATACTTTATAACCTATTTTATTAAGTATTCTACCAATTTCCCAACCATCTCCACCTATATTGTATTCACCTAAAATATTTATAGAAAAACCGTCTCCATTAGCATCTTTATTTTTACCAATAACGTCTTTCATAAGCTTATTATTAGCTATATGATGTCCTGCTGATTGCGATACACCTTTGTAACCTTCACAAGAAAAAGCAAGTACGGGGATTCCATATTCTTTTTGTGCTTTATCAGCGACAGCATTAATATCATCTCCAATAAGTCCTACAGGACAAGTTGCTGATATAGTTATTGCCTTTGGTTTAAAAATTTCTACAGCTTCTTTAATAGCTAATTCTAATTTTTTTTCTCCACCGAAAACTACGTCTGGGTCTTGCATATCAGTAGAAAAAGCATAATTCAAAAAGTTTTGTTCATCTTTATTGATTCTTCCTTTGTTTCTTCTAGTTCCCCAAGCATAATAAGAACAACCTATTGGACCATGAACTATATGAATCATATCTTTAAGTGGTCCAAGAACAACACCTTTACATCCAGCGTATGCACAGCCTCTGTTAGTCATAACACCTGGCATAGTTCTTGTGTTGGCTTCTATCTTTTGTTTACATCCACTTTCACAACCTTCTCCCTTTACAAGCATATGAGTTTTACGACTTTTCATAACCTTTGCGGGATAAGATTCTAGTATCTCATCAATAACCTTCATTATTTTACACCTCCATCATTTTTATAGAGCAACCTTCCCTATCTCTCCTGTTCTTACTCTATAAGCTTCTTCCACAGGGAGAACAAATATTTTTCCATCACCAGCATTTCCTGTGGAATTAATTCTCATTATAACTTCTACCACTTTTTTAACTTCATCATCATTAACTATTAAAGTTAATAGCCTTTTTTGTATAAGTCTATGTGCTTCAGATATACTTTCAGCTATTTGTGGAGAAGATATTTGAAATTCTGCATCCTTTGCCAATTCTTTTACAACTTCATAACTTACAGCTTTTTTTCCTCTACCATATACTTTTCTGCAAGTAAGAGAATCAAGTCCTATTTCACTTAAAGCTTCTTTAGTTTTATTAATCATATTCATTCTAATAATTGCCATTACTTCTTTCATAAAGCCCTCCTTTATATACCCTTAGACGAACTACTGATTGTATAAGCTTCATCAACATTAGAAACAAATATTTTTCCATCTCCAAATGCTCCTGCTTCTCCTGATTTTGCAGTTTTTAATATTATTTTTACAACATCATCTTTATCTTCATCAGCTACAACAAGAAGTAGCATTTCTTTGGAAATTTCGTCATAATGTACGTCCCCAACTTTTATTCCTCTTTGCTTACCTCTTCCAGCTACATCAATTTTAGTAACTGCTGGAAATCCTGCATCAGATAATTCTGATAAAACTTCTCCTACCTTTGTAGGTCTGACAATAGCTCTTACTAATTTCATTTTAATACCTCCTAAAATTTTTATAGAACAAACTTTGTGATTCTTATTCACAATCCTATAAAATATTTAGGCACAGTCAACTACAGTCTTATTTTATTAAGACAAATGTAGCATATTAAACTGTGCCATATTATTTCATATTATTTTTCATTTTTATGCACCTAATGCTTCCATAAAGCCATGTTGCATTAATAATTCTTCTAGTCTATCTTGAGTCATTGGTGTCGGTATTACAAACATTTTATTATTATCAATTGCATTCGCAAGAGTTCTATACTCATCAGCTTGTCCTGCTGTTGGTTCATAATCAATTACAGTTTTTTTATGAATTTCTGCTCTTTGAACCAAATTATCCCTAGGAACAAAGTGAATAAGTTGAGAACCTAATTCTTCAGCAAAAGCCTTTAATAAAGCATATTCATTATCAACCTTTCTTGAGTTACATATAATTCCACCAAGTCTAGTAGCTCCTGTTTTTGCATATTTTTGTATACCTTTGGCAATATTGTTTGCTGCATAAAGAGCCATCATTTCTCCAGAAGCAACTATATAAATTTCTTCTGCCTTTCCTTCCCTAATCGGCATTGCAAATCCACCACACACAACATCTCCTAATACATCATAGAAAACATAATCAAGGTCATCTGTATAAGCTCCTAAGCTTTCTAGCATATTTATTGATGTAATGATACCTCTACCAGCACATCCTACACCAGGTTCTGGACCTCCAGATTCAACACATTGAGTATTACCATATCCTGGTTTTAAGATTTTGTCTAATTCTACATCTTCACCTTCTTCTCTAAGAGTATCTAGTACTGTTTTTTGTGCCAAACCACCAAGAAGTAATCTTGTTGAGTCTGCCTTTGGGTCGCACCCAACTACCATAACTTTTTTCCCTGCTTCTGCAAGAGCTGCAACAGTATTTTGTGTTGTAGTAGATTTACCTATTCCACCTTTTCCATAAATTGCTACCTGTCTCATTTTAAATACCTCCTTAAATTATTAAAAATAAATTATGTTTTTATAAGTCTTTCGATTTGCTTGACCATTCCTGAAAGCTTCATCTTTAACTTGATATTAGTCTACTCTATTTTAAATTATTAATCAAATGCATAGTTTTTATAAAAGCGATATACAAAATCAATTTTAAACTTGTAAAGCTTTTTTTTATTGGTTTTTTATAAAAAATATTTTTTTATATAATTGAAAATATAATTAATTTAAATTAATTATAAAAACAATTAAAACCTAATAAAATAAGATTAGTTACTCATTGTAAAAATTTTTGATTTTGGAAAATACAAATTATATATTTTATTAATATCACTTTCTTGAAAAATCCTGTTTTTTTCTACTGTACATTTAATAAGCTCTTTAGACCTAGATTTTATAGGATTAAAATACAAAGTTTTTTCAAAGGGCTTTTCATTTATATATTCTAATGTACATATAATTATATTTTCTTTCTTGTCACTATCAATTACTATATTATGTGCTCTTATTCCTATATACTTTATATCATTACTTTTTCTTATATTTAAAATAACATTCCATTTTTTTACGTAAACTGTATCTTCATTAATTTGTTTAACTTCTTCTATATTCTTACAAGCCGTAATTTTGGCAGTTTCTAGTGTTGGTGGATTTTGAAATATTATATTCTTATCTCCTTCACTCTCTTTTATTCCTTTATTAATTACAACTATATCTTCGCATAATTCATAAGCTTCATCCATATTATGAGTAACAAAAATTGATTTACCATTAAAATTCTCTAGAATTTCTTTTATCTCCTCTATAACTGATTCTTTAGTATAATTGTCCAAAGCTGAAAAAGGTTCATCAAAGAGAAGTATTTCAGGTTCTAAAGCAAGAGCCCTTGCAATAGCTACTCTTTGTTGCTGCCCTCCTGAAAGTTCAAATGGATATTTTTTTTCAAAACCAATTAAATGTACTTTTTCTAATTTTTCTTTTATTATATATTCTCTTTCATCTTTTTTTTTATTAAAAAGTCCAAAGGCAATATTCTCATAAACAGTCATATGAGGAAATAAAGCATAATTCTGAAAAATAAAAGCTATTTTCCTATCTTTAGGTTTCATGTTAATATTTTGGCTACTATTAAAAAACATTAATCCATCTTTTTCTATATATCCCATATCTGGTTTTTCAAGACCACTTATACACTTTAGTATCATACTTTTACCAGAACCAGAAGCACCTAAAAGTGCAATAGGCTTATCCTTAACTTCAAATTTTATATTCAAATCAAATTCATTCAAAATTTTTTTTATGTCAATTTTCATTGTATACCTCCATGTAAAGTTGATTTTTTCTTATAACTACTCAAATAATTCATTATAAACATAGTTGATAAGGAAATAATAAAAACAACAAATACCCATTTCATTGCCAAATCCATATCTCCACCTTCTGCAGCAAAATATATTGCAATAGGTATTGTTTGAGTTTTTCCAGGTATATTTCCTGCAATCATCAAGGTTGCTCCAAATTCTCCCAAGGCTCTAGCAAAAGAAAGCCCAATTCCAGCAAGAATTCCAGGCCATGCTAGAGGTAATATTATCTTATAAAAAATTTTAAGTTCTGATACTCCCATGGTTCTTGCTGCATTAATTATATTTATATCAATTTGTTCCATAGCTCCTCTAGCTGTTTTATACATAAGTGGAAAAGAAACAACAATAGATGCTATAACAGTTGCTGACCAGGAAAATATGATGTTTAAGTCAAATTTATTTAATATAGACCCTATTATCCCTCTTCTTCCCAAAATTAATAATAAAAAAAATCCAAGTACTGTAGGTGGAAGAATCATTGGTAAAGTAAATATAGTATCTAGCATAGCTTTGTATTTTGATTTTCCCATTCTCCATGCAACAATTATTCCTAAAAAAAATGTTATTAAAGTTGATAAACTTGCTGTTTTTACTGATATAAAAAGAGGACTCCAACTTTCCATAATTATCTCCTTTCTTACAAAAATGATGTAAATCCGTATTTAGTAAATATCTCTCTAGATTTTTCACCTTTTAAATATGTTAAAAATCTTTTTGATTCTGCTATTTTTTTTGTATCTTTTATTACTGCACAAGGATAAATAACCTCGCTATGAGACCCCTTAGGTGCTCCGTCTACTATTACCACCTTATTAGAAAGTATTGCATCTGTCTTATACACAATTCCTGCATCTACATTACCTGTTTCTACCCAAGATAAAACTGCTTTTACATCTTTTCCATAAATAAATTTTTTTTCTATACTTTTTAATAAATCTAGTTTATTAAAAATCTCCATGGCATATTGTCCTACAGGTACACTATTGGGCTCTCCAATTCCGATAGATTTAATACTCTCATTTAACAAATTATTTAAATTATTTATTTGCACTTTTGACTTTTTAGGTATAATAAGAACAACATCATTTTTTAATAAATAAAACTCTGTGCCTCCCATTATGTATCCTTTTTTATTGAGATCATTCATTTGTTTTGATGCTGCTGATATAAAAATATCTACAGGTGCACCGTTTTCAATTTGTTGTTGTAATGCTCCAGAAGCTCCTAAATTCAAAGTTATTTTTGAACCTTTAAATTCCTCTTCATAGGTTTTTTTAATTTCTTCCATAGCATTCTTTAAGCTTGCTGCAGCAGAAACAGTTATTTCTCCTGCAAATAAATAACTTCCACTAATAAATAATATTAACAGTTTTTCTAAAAATTTTAAAGACATGCAATTATTCCTCCTTTTTAATTAATTTTTTTAGATTATTCTAAAAATTAAATGACTTAATTTTATTACTAAATTTTTTATGCCATTTATTTAAAAAAGTATATCATAAGTTTTAAGATTAATCAAGTATATTGAAAATGATTTTAACATTCATTTTTTAAATGTTATTTTGTTTCCTATAATTAAATTTATTCAACAAATTACTTTCAATAAATTACTATTATATTTATATTGACTTTAAAGGCTTTTTAGATTAAACTAATAAAAGGATGGTGATTAAATTTGAATAAAAATTTCTTTTTAGCAATTTGGAATTTAGAAGTATATAAAATAAATGATAACTCAATTAGAATAAGTCAAATAATTATAGCATCTCTAATTTTTTTTATAGGTATTTATTTAAGTAGAAGAGTCTCGATTCTAATAAAAAATAAATTATCAAAAATAAAATATATTGGTAATAATGCCGTTGTATTCACCCAGAGAATTGTATTTAATTCTTTGGTATTTATAACAATTTTAATAGCACTACCTATAGCAGGAATACCAATGACTGTATTTACTGTGCTAGGTGGGGTAGCAGCAATTGGAATAGGTTTTGGAATGCAAAATTTATTTAACAATGTAATTTCTTCAATTATTATAATTTTAGAAAGACCTATTAGAGTTGGAGATATAATAGAATTACCTGGTGAAAAAGGAGAAATTATAGAAATAGGTACAAGAAGAGTCAAAATTAGGCGAACTGATGGAGTTGATGTTTTAATCCCTAACAGCTATTTTTTAGAGCAGTCACTTATTAACTGGACTTTAACAGATAAGGATATTAGAGGACAAATAAAAATAGGTGTAGCTTATGGTTCAAATATAGAGAAAGTAAACGAATTATTACTAGAATTAGCCTCTAAAAATAAAAGAATTTTTAATAAACCTGAGCCTAAAGTTTTATTTGAAAATTTTGGTGATGACGCCTTAGAATTTAAATTATTATTTTGGACTAAAATAAATAATCCTATTGATTTGGAAGAAGTTGCTTCTAACTTGAGATTTGAAATCTATAATGAATTTAACAAAAATAATATAACAATAGCCTTTCCTCAAAGAGATATACATCTTGATACTAGTAAGGCATTGGAAATAAGGATGGTAAAAAATGAATAATTTAAAAGAACTAATAAAATCTAACATAGCACTTTCATTTTTTTTAACAATATTAATAACTATTATTGTTGCAAAATTTTCAAATTTTATATTAAGATTCAAGAAGCAAAATAAAAATATACCAAACATCACACAAATAAATTTTTTAATTCACCTTTTTATTGGGATGATATATATTATAGGCATAGGTATCGCCTTTAGCTTCATTCCACAATTTAGAAGTCTTTCTAACTCTTTGTTGGCTAGTTCTGGAATATTCGCAATTGCTGTTGGTTTTGCTTCTCAACAAGCCTTTGCAAACATTGTTGGTGGAATTTTTATTATTATATTTAATCCTTTTAAAATAGGGGATATTATCAAATTTATAGATAAAAATATTATTGGAACGGTAGAAGATATTACCCTACGACATACAGTTATTAGAAATTTTGAAAATAAAAGATTTATTATTCCAAATTCTCTTATTAGTAGTGCTGTCCTAGAAAATGCTAATTTCATAGAGAATAAAGTTTGTAAATTTTTTGAAATAGGTATAAGTTTTGATTCTGATATTGATAAGGCTATAAAAATTATAAAAGCAGAAGTAGAAAGGCATAAAGATTTTATAGATAATAGAAGTGATGAAGAAAAATTAAAAGGAGAACCTAAAGTTCCTGTACGGCTAGTAGAATTTACTGATTCTAGTATGAAACTTAAAGCTTGGGTATGGGCAGTTGATAATTCAACAGGTTTCAAAATGATTTGTGATTTAAATTATAGCATTAAACTTCGATTTGATGAAGAAGGTATTGTTATTCCATATCCCCACAGAGTATTAATTAACAAATAAAAAGGCTGGTGATAAAATGAATTTATTTAAACTTTCTTTATCTAAACTAAATTTACCTCCAGGAACAGCAATATATACAGGGGTTAATCCAAAAGCAAAAATGAAAGTTATACATAATGTTTATGATAAAAAGGGTAGAAAAGAATGCATAATAAATAATATTAATGAATTAAGGATAAAAAAAGAAAGTTTAAATTGGGTAGACGTTGTTGGAGCAGTTGATTCTCAATTCATCTCTAAACTTGGTGTATTTTTTGATATTCACAATTTATTTATTGAAGATATTTTAAATACAAATCAAAATATCAAAATTGAATTTGATGAAGATGATATATTTATATGCTTAAGAATATTTACTTATGATAATAAAAATTTGACTAGAGAGCAAGTCTCTATTTATCTTAGTGATAATATCATTTTGACTTTTCAAGAGGGTGAAAGCGATATTTTTAAAATACTAAGAGACAGGCTAGAAAAAGAAAATAA
>Ga0075011_10000331_pt1 | contig 25264 bp, 29 predicted proteins | sample TARM_MetaG_T_14_FD_72354 | JGI IMG/M metagenome (GOLD analysis project Ga0075011, IMG submission 72354) | Freshwater microbial communities from Pennsylvania, USA, analyzing microbe dynamics in response to fracking - TARM_MetaG_T_14 | ecosystem: Environmental > Aquatic > Freshwater > River... | reverse complement strand
CGTCGCACGCGTTGTGGAAGAAAAAGACGCCACAGCACAAGAAAAGGCATTGCGCACGGTCAATGCAGGCGTGTACGTGTTTCAAAAAAAGTTTTTAGAAAACGCCCTGCCCAACCTGCGCAATGCCAACACACAAAACGAGTATTACCTCACCGACCTTGTGGAAATCGCCACCAAACAAGGCGAAGCAGTCAAGGCGGTTATGGTAGATGAAGAGGCGTTTATGGGCGTTAATTCCAAGCTTCACCTCGCCCAAGCCGAAACCACCATGCAACGACGTTTAAGAGAAAAATGGATGGAACAAGGGGTAAGCATGCGCCTCCCTGAAACCATCTTTCTTGACGCTAGAGCGCGCTTTGAAGGGGAGTGTTTTCTTGAAAATGGTGTGAGTATTTTAGGGGATTCGACCATCATTAGCTCTTCCATCAAAGCCAACAGCGTTGTGGAGTCTAGCACCATTGAGCGCTCTCACGTAGGCCCTTTGGCGCGGATTCGCCCTCATTGTCACATTCAAGATTCCCACCTTGGCAACTTCGTGGAAGTTAAAAATTCTACCCTCAAAGGGGTCAAAGCGGGTCATCTTAGCTACCTTGGCGATGCGAGCATTGATGAGGGCACTAACGTGGGTTGCGGGACGATTACATGTAACTATGATGGCAAAGCCAAACACCGCACGCAGATTGGGAAAAATGTTTTCATCGGCAGCGACACTCAACTCATCGCTCCTGTTGTCATTGAAGATGATGTGCTCATTGCTGCGGGTTCGACCATCACGCAAAATGTTCCCACAGGAGCACTGGCCATCAGCCGCGCGAAGCTCTCCATCAAAGCGGGTTTTTTCCACCGTTTTTTCCCTACAAAGCAGTAGCCATGGAACATCTTTTAACCAGTCGACGGATTTTACTGGGCGTCACAGGAAGCATTGCCGCTTACAAAAGCGTTGAACTTGCCCGCTTGCTCATCAAAGCCGGAGCCAGTGTGCGCGTCATTATGAGCGAAGAAGCCAAACGTTTTGTCACACCTTTAACCTTTGAAGCCATCACAGGCGAGCGGGTTTTGCACGCAAAAAGCGAAGACTGGACAAACCAAGACAACCACATCCACGTCCACCGTTGGGCGGAACTTTTTTGCATCGCTCCGGCCACGGCCAACACCCTAAACAAACTCTCCCACGGCATTGCCGATGGGTTGTTACTGCAAACGGCTCTGGCGTGTCCTCATCCTCTTGTTTTGGCACCTGCAGCCAACACGCAGATGATAGAGCACACCGCCACGCAAGCTTCTATTGCCTTATTAGCGCAACGGGGAGCGAGCATTGTAGAACCAATTTCTAAACTCCTTGCCTGCCAAATTCATGGCAAAGGCGCCATGGCTGAACCTGAGACTATTTTTTGGTACATTGCCCAAGCGCTGCTTCAAACCCCTGCCCTCAAAGGCAAAAAAGTCCTTGTTACAGGCGGAGGTACCACCGAAGCTATTGACGCAGTACGGTGTCTTAGCAACCACTCCAGTGGAAAAATGGCCGAAGCCCTTGCTCTTGCTCTTTTCCTCAAAGGCGCCAAACCTACCTTGCTTACCAGCGCTCCTGCCCACACGTTAAACACTCCTTTTTCACGGATGAATTACACCAATACAGCTTCACTTAAACATACCTTGTTTGAAATACTAAGTGCCCATGAAGCGCTCATAATGGCGGCGGCTGTGAGTGATTACCTTCCTAAAACCACCCTTGAGGGCAAAGCAAAAAAAAGCGATTTGGGCAGTACGTGGGAGTTGTCTTTAGTGCAAAATGAAGACATTTTAATCCAAGCAGCAGCGACTGGCATACGGTGCATTGGTTTTAAAGCAGAAACAGACGCTAAAAATGCCCATGCTAATGCACGCGCCATGCTTGAGGCTAAAAAACTTGATGGTGTGTGCTTAAATATTTTGGACGACACGCTTACTTTTGGAGACAACCACACCCAACTGCACCTTTTAACACGCCACCAAGAAGTTACTTTCGAGCCCCTCAGCAAGCTTGAAGCTTCTTTAAAATTGGTCGAGGCCTGCTTTGCATGAACCTTGCCCAATCCCTTACCCGCGCCCTAAAACACCACCACACCATCCATTTTAATGCCGCCCTCCCCATTAGCATTGAAGTGCTTGAAAAAGTGGGTTACGGCCGCTATAGACTCAAGGTGGGGCACAAAGAAATGACCACAAAAAGTCATAAAGAATTAGAAGCAAGGGCACGCTATTGGGGGAATTTTACTGAGTCAAAAGAGGGAATTTTAACCATTAGTCACTTGCGTCCCAAACCTCGTGTGCTTCAATCAGATGAACATCTTTTGGAGATGGAGTCTTTTGGATTTTTAACCCTTCTTCTTGAGTCCAAAGAGCCTTCTTTGGTTTTAAAACAGTGGTTATTAAATGAACTGTATCATGCGCAAAGCAAGGTCTTTTTTCACACTCTAACTTCCATGCTTTTGGCGCTCCATGAGGGCATTGTTCATTTGCCTTTGCGCATAGAGGGTCGCCAGTTTCTTCTTCAGTGGAGGGAGTATAAGAGTTTAAACGACACTTTGATAGACTTTTACCTTGCCTATGAAAACCTTGGCGCCCTAAGAGGAACACTAAACCCAATGAAACATACCCTTAGCCTTGAAACACTGTTTGAGCGTACGGCACTGTTTTTAAGCCACCACACTTCCACACTCCCTTACGCTATCACCTTTTCACTCAATGACACACTTGAACCTCTCTGGGAAGGCACCCATGCCTTGCTTGATGTGAGAGGATAGCCCTATGCATCCCTTATCACACCTAGCTATCATCATGGACGGAAATGGCCGTTGGGCGAACGAGCAAGGATTGGCGCGCACCAAAGGACATGAAAAAGGGGCTGTAGTGGTACGCGAAGTCACGACTTATGCAGCCAAACACGAAATCAATAGACTCACTCTTTATGCTTTTAGTACTGAAAATTGGAAACGTCCGCGCACTGAAGTGGATTTTTTAATGAAGCTTTTGGCACGCTTTCTAAAACAAGAGCTTCCCACTCTTTTGGCGCACAATATTCGCTTTGATGTTATTGGCGACATGGGTCCATTTTCCCAATCCCTTAAAAAATCCATCGCGCACACCAAAGAAGCCACCGCCAACAACACGGGACTCACCCAGGTTCTCGCCCTCAATTACGGTGGTTTGGATGAGATTACACGCGCAGCACAGCGTCTTGTAGATGTTCATGCACCCATCACAACCGCAACACTCGAAACCGCCCTTGATGATCCCACTCCTGTGGATTTGCTCATTCGCACGGGAGGTGAGATGCGTTTGTCTAATTTTCTTTTGTGGCAAGCAGCCTATGCAGAATTACGTTTTACGCCCACACTGTGGCCCGCCTTTACATGTAAAGAACTTGAAACTCTCATTAACTCCTACTATCAAAGCGTTCGTCGTTTTGGAGGACTTTAGGATGATTATAGGATTTATGGGACTGCTAGGTTTGTGCGTTGGGTCATTTTTAAACGTAGCGATTTATCGCCTTCCTGAGGGTAAAAGTGTTTTATTTCCAAGTTCCCATTGCCTTACATGTAAAACACCCCTACGGTGGTATCACAATGTTCCACTTCTTTCTTGGCTGTTTCTCCGGGCTAAATGCGCTACATGTAAAGCACCCATCAGCATCCAATACCCTCTTGTGGAACTTATATGTGCAGGGCTTTTTATCTTTGTAGCCCTTCGAGAACCTTTGGCAGAAGGGGTCTTTTTAGGACTTGTGTTTGCCTTGCTTTTTGCCCTTTCGCTCATTGACTTTCGTTACAAAGCTGTTCCTGATGGGCTCAGCTTTCCCGCCCTTGGCATAGCACTCCTAAGCGGTAATGTATTGGTTTCTTTAGAACACGCGCTTATGTTTGCGGGCGGGTTTGCTTTATTGCGCATGAGTGTTTCCGCCTTTACCAAAAAAGAAGCGATGGGCGAAGCTGATATTCTTATTGCCGCTATCATGGGTGCCATACTTGGAATCACCCTCGGGCTTGTGGCAATCTACTTGGCTGCCCTACTCGCGCTTTTTGCGTTTTATTTGCTCTCTAAAAAAGAGGTGGCTTTGCCGTTTATCCCTTTTTTATCTCTGGGGCTTTTTTTAACATACGTTTTTCAAACTCCCATTACAGGGCTCATTGAGGTTTATTATGGATAGAATCAACCGTTATTTTTTAAGCCATTTTTTCTCCATGTTTGGCTCTTTGTTTGCTACGCTTTTTTTCATTATGTCAATTGTCTTTTTTATCCAAATTGCGCGGGTTACTTCGGTGATTGAAATCACCTTTTTAGAGCTAGGAAAACTTTATCTTTTTATGTTGCCTCAAATTTTACTCTTTACAATTCCCATCTCTTTTTTCATTGCCCTGGGGTTGATGCTTTTTAAGCTTTCCCGCGAAAATGAGACCATTGTTCTTTTTACACTCGGGTACTCGCCTAAAAAAATAGCGCGTTTTTTCTTTGTTTTGGCCACGCTGACTTCGCTGCTTTTACTGGCCAATGCTCTTGTATTTTTACCCATTTCTGGGCAATTAAATAAAAATTTTATTGACTACAAGCGCACCAATGCCAGTCTCACGCTCAAGGCTGCTGAATTTGGCCAACGCTTTTCCGATTGGCTTGTGTTTATCGAAGGAAAACACGAAAAAGATGGCGGCGATGAGTATGAGCATGTCGTTATGTATGCAACAGGCGATGCAACCACCAACGAGCGTCTTTTGCTTGCCGAACAAGGTAGAATCACCAACGTACAAGGTGAGCTGGTTCTCTCGCTTGATGCGGGGCGCGGCTATGAATTCTCTCCCGCACGCATCCATGAACTTGTTTTTAATGAAATGTTTCTTCAAACTTATGGACGCGGTGATCTTTCTAAGGTGGTTTCGCTTGTAGAGTATTGGGCGGAAGCCAAGACCAACAAACGGCGTGCAGAGCGCATCTCTTTGGATATTCTTATTGCCCTTTTCCCTATGGCAACCGTTTTATTTGCGTTGAGCTTTGGAATTGTTACCTACCGTTACCAAAAAAAAGGGATTTATGGGGGAATTTTTCTTGTCTTATTTGTCTATTTTGCCCTTATTATGCTACTCAACAAAGCATTACCTTTATTGAGTATTCCTTTGATTTTTGGCCTTTTTTTACTCTTTTCTTGGCTCTATTTTCAGCGAAAAATTTTACGGAGGTACTAGTTGCGTGTGTTTTTGACCCTTGCTTATGACGGGTCACGTTTTGGAGGCTTTCAACAACAAATCCATGACACCAACACGGTCATGAACCACCTTATTGCCTCACTAAAAAAACTCAATATCAACACTACGCCTGCAGGTGCAGGACGCACAGACAAGGGCGTTCATGCCCTTGGTCAAGTAGTACATGTAGACTTACCCGAATTCTGGAGTGATGTGCATTTGCTACGCACGACACTCAATCAACACCTTGCGCCCTATATCTACATCAAACATATTACACCCGTAGAACACACTTTTCATGCACGCTATAGCGCTACAGCAAGACAATACCGCTATCTTCTAAACCACGGTGTCTTTTCTCCTTTTTTAAGCCCTTACCATCTTTTTTACCCCACCAAGCCTTCACTTGAAAAGATCAATAAAGCCCTTGAATGTTTTGTGGGCACACATGATTTTTCACTATTTAAGAAAACAGGGAGTCCTACCACACATAATGTACGTACGCTTTTTGAAGCACATGCGTACACACATAAACATTTAAGTGTATTTTCATTCAAGGGGAGTGGTTTTTTACGCTCTCAGGTACGCATGATGGTTGCTGCTGCGCTTGCTTATGAAAAGGGAGTGCTCTCAAAAGAGGATTTGCGCGCACAAATTGACAATGCACGCCAAGTCTTTACGGGACTTGTCTCGCCCAATGGGCTTTATCTGACGCGCATTTACTATTGAGTCTGAAGGGTTTTTTTAAATTCCAAAATGCGCGCATAGGCCTCTTCGAGGGTTTGCAGCTTAATCTCGCCACGGTTTATAGCCTCATGTACACTCTTCGCAATGCGCTCTGGCACAGACATCCCTTGGGTATAAAAATCTGAAACAATCACAATATCCACACCTGCGTTAATTGCATGAATGATGCGCTCTTCAAAGGAAAACCCTTGCGCAACTCCTTTCATTAGCATATCATCACTAATGACCACACCTTCAAATCCCATGCGTTCGCGCAAAATATCGGTAATAAGGATTTTTGAAAGAGAGGCAGGAAAATTTGGGTCAAATTGACGCAAATAAACGTGGGCTACCATGATGCTTTGTGCTTGGTTTGTTTGAATAAAATCATAATAAGGCCGAAGCTCATCAAACCTCCACGAGTCAGTCACGTCAGTAAGTGTGTTGTGTGAATCCGTCGTAGCGCTGCCGTGTCCTGGGTAGTGTTTTAGTGCAGTGGCTATGTTTTCGCGAGCAAAGGCTTGGGCAAACGCTTGTGCGTACAAACTTACCGTTGTGACGTGAGGGCTAAAACTACGCCCAATATCACCAATGATAGGAGAATGTGGATTTTCAATATCCACAACAGGGGCTAGGTTGTAGTTGATGCCGTGCACTTTGAGTTGCTTGGCCATGTGGCCGTATAAAACACTGGCTTCTTCGAGACTCATTTGCGTGGCCACTTCTTTGGCAGAAACAAAGGTTTCAAATCCATTATTGCTGTTTAGGCGGGCTACTTTTCCACCTTCTTGATCAACGGCTATCAGAAGGGGTGTCCTCTTTGCGTTTGCTTGCAAGGTGCTCGTGAGTGTTTTTAACTGTTGTCCGTTTGCGATATTGCGGCCAAGCAAAAGCACACCCCCAACACTCCCCTCTTCTATTGCTTCTAGCACAGGGGTTGTCTCTGTTGGCATTTGGCCCTCAAATCCCACCATAACCATTTGACCCACCATTGTTTTGATGTTGGGAGTGGCAAAAACAAAGGAGTTAAGCAAGACCAACGAAAGGCTTACATGTAAAGCAATATTCATCCGTTTTGACTCAACAAATCACGCAGGCTCTCAAGAGGAGGCTTACCCTCAAGCATATGTGCTACTTCTTTTGCAATAGGTATATAGATACCCTCTTTTGCGCCCATAGAGACAATCGCTTTGGCGGTATAAACCCCTTCGGCCACTTCGCCTAATTCTTTGAGGATTTGTTCAAGCGGACGAAGGTGTGCTAGCCCCAATCCAACACGGTAATTACGCGAAAGGGTGCTAGAGGCGGTCAAAAACAGATCTCCCGCTCCACTAAGACCTAAAAATGAAGACTCTTTAGCACCAAAATGCACCCCAAAACGGGCCATTTCAACAAGTCCTCTAGCGATCAAGCTTGCCCTTGCATTGTTACCAAGCTCCAAACCATCACAAATGCCGCTGGCTATAGCAATGACGTTTTTATACGCACCGCTCACTTCAGCCCCCACAACATCATCGTTTGTGTATGTCTTAATAAAAGAGGGAAAAAGCTTTTCATAGGTTTGCGCAAGGGATGTATTGTGAGAGCTAATTACTAGCGCCGTAGGAAGAGCACGCATGACTTCCGCAGCAAAAGAGGGGCCTGAAAGAAAAGCCAAACGGTTTTCGGGAAGGTGTTTAGCGAACATTTCATTTAAAAAAATATGCTTTGTAACATCAATCCCTTTGGCTGCTACGAGGATACTTTGGCCTTTGTCTACAAAATTAGCCTCTAGCCACTCACCAACCACTTGTGCGGGCAAAGCAAAAACCAACAACGGACACGCCAACACTTCCTCAAGGGAGGCAAAGCCCTCTATGGGTTTAGGCGTACGAGAATAAAGGCGGCTCTTGTGGTTTTTTGAAAAAGCAAAATGGAGCGCTTGTCCCCATTTGCCCCCGCCGATGATCCCTACTTCCATAAGCTACCCATTAAGCTTAGCTTGAAGTAGCGTGTTTACTTTAGCAGGGTTTGCAGTCCCCTTGCTTGCTTTCATAGCTTGCCCTACAAAAAAGCCAAAAAGCTTTTCTTTACCGCTTTTATATTCTGCTACCTTGTCCCCATTAGCAGCAATAATCTCCTCGATAATCTCTAAAATTGCTCCATCGTCACTCATCTGCGTAAGGCCTAATGTTTCAATAGCTTCATCTACACCAACTCTATGGGCCATGAGATAATCCAACACCTCTTTGGCTGCTTTACCGCTAATGGTGCCATCTTCGATGCGCTTTACTAATGCACCAAGAGTGCCTGCATCCACAGGAGAGGTTTCAATGCTAAGCCCGTGGGTTAATCGCGCCAACAGCTCCACCGTAAGCCAAGTAACTGCATTTTTTGCCCCTGCGCCTTCTTTAACCATCGCTTCAAAATAGTGAGCCATTTCCACTGAGCCTGTAATGACTGCAGCATCGTACTCTTTAATGCCATATTCCTTAACCAAACGTGCCTTTTTTTCATCAGGTAATTCAGGGATTTTACTGCACTCCTCCATCATCGCTTCAGGAATAATCACCGGCAACAAATCAGGGTCTGGAAAATAGCGATACTCCGCGCTGTCTTCCTTGCCGCGCATACTACGTGTTACCCCTGTTTGCGTGTCAAAGAGGCGAGTCTCTTGCACGACTTCTTGCTCATATACTCCATCTTCCCATGCTTCGCGCTGTCTGGTGACTTCAAACTCAATGGCTTTTTGAATAAATTTAAACGAATTTAGATTTTTAATTTCTACACGAGTATAAAGTTTAGAATCGCCCTTGGGGCGAATAGAGACATTCGCATCACACCGAAAACTTCCTTCTTGCATGTTGGCATCACTAATGTCAAGATAGCGTAAAATCGCATGAAGCTTTTTCAGATACATCACTGCTTCATCACTGCTGCGTAAATCTGGTTCACTTACAATCTCAAGTAGTGGTGTCCCAGCGCGGTTTAAATCCACATGACTCTCATTGCCATGATGAATGTTTTTTCCTGCATCTTCTTCCAGGTGTGCACGCGTCACACCAATACGCTTTTGTGCTCCATCTTCAAAATCCAAAAAGATTTCACCTTTTTCGACAATAGGCACTTCAAATTGGCTAATTTGATACCCTTTTGGCAAATCAGGATAAAAATAGTTTTTTCGGTTAAAAATAGACGTTTTGTTAACGGTGGCGTTAATGGCTCTCCCAAAGCTGATAGACTTTTTTACCGCTTCTTTATTGAGCACTGGCAAGGCGCCAGGAAGACCCAGGCAAACCGTACATACGTTGGTATTGGGTGCATCACCAAAACGCGTAGAACACGCACAGAATATTTTTGTTTTTGTATTAAGTTGGGCATGAACTTCTAGCCCGATAATGGTTTCAAACATGGATGACCTTACTGTGGATTGCATAAAGTATCGCAAAAGTACCGAATGGAGGCAAAGCCCGATGCGCCCGTTTGTGCACACAAGCGAACATGCTCGTTGGTTACGATGCCACCAAGGGCGAATACATCAAGACTTAGTATACCGACTATTTCTTTTAGTTTCTCTAAACCAACAGGCGCGCCCTTTCCTGGGGAGGCAAAAATAGGGCTAAAAGTAATAGCATCTGCCCCTTGGGCTTGCGCATAAAGAGCCTCTTCTAGCGTATGCGTACTTACTATTACATGTAACCCAAGATGTTTGGCCTCTTGAATGCAATGTTTAGCATCAGAGGGGAGATGTACCCCATCAGCACCCAAAACCGCGGCAAGCTTGAAGTCTTGATGCAGAAGCACTTTAATGCCTCTTTTTTGCACCAACGAAACAGTAGCAAGAGCCAAGGAGGCATAATTTGGCGTGCTTTTATCGCGCAAGCAAACAAAAGTAGGAGTGTGGTTCGCCAACACCTTTGTCAAAATTTTGCGTAAGCAATGGGGGTCTTGTGAATAAAAATGGGGATCAGTGATGAGATAAGAAGCGAACATCTAACTTGGTGTTGATAGATTCGAGCAGTTGCGTGTGGCGTTTCATCTCTTCTAGCTTTTGCCTTTGCAGTAACGCAATTTCAAAAAAAATAACACACAAAAGACCTGGTAAAGCGGCAAGAAAAGAGACCACAAACGCACTCAAAAGCCCGTAAGGGAAAAAAAGATAAAACCCCACACACGCCCCCACCAAAGCGAACGCCCAAGAGGCGCCCGCTAAGAATGTGGCTAGCGTGTCAAAAAAAGGCTTTGGATTCAAGGGGGGCCTTTAGTGATCCTCACTTATAATTACTGCGCCTGCGAGGTAAACTGTTGTAAGCATCATAAAAACAAACGTTTGAAGAAGACCCATAGCCATTAAAAGCGTGTAAGGTGCCAAAGGGGCAATCCAAGGGGCAAGCACGAGGATAATTGCCAAAAAGAGATCATCTCCTCGGATACACCCAAAAAGACGGAAAGAGAGAGAAACAACACGTGACATGTGCGAAAGAATTTCAACTGGAAACATGATGGGTGCTAGCAAAGGAGAAGGTCCCATAAAGTGCCCAAAGTATTTTTTGAAGCCATTGGTGCGAATGCCTTCAAAGTTGTAATACAAAAAGACAATAATAGCAAGAGCAAGCGTGTAGTTAATATCTGCTGTAGGCGAGTGAAACCCAGGAATAATACCCATAACATTAGCAATTAAAACCATAAAACCAATCGTAGCAATCATGGGCAGGTATTTGCGTGCTAGTTCTTCAGAACCAAATGTGTCGCGACCCATTGTCATAACACCCATAAGGTATGCTTCTGCAATATTTTGGGTTCCTCTGGGAACAAGTTGCATCGAAGAGGTTGCTGCGCGCGCAATAAGCAAACAGACAATTCCTGTCAAAATAACATGGAAAATAAAACTCCAAGAGTGGTCGTAGGAAATAAATCCCGAAAAAAGAAATAGGTCTTTCATCCAACACGCCTTTGTGTAAATTTTTGGCTGATTATAGCAGTCGTTTTGTTAAGTTTAGATGAAACTTGACTCAAAACACCCACTAAATGCCTCTTTCTTGGCCTAGACGAAACAAGGCAAAATCATATTTTACTGGGTCATCAAAATCGAACACCCTTAAATTTTCTGTCAACTCTTCCGCAGCGCGAAAATCATAACTTTTTCTTTTTAAAAGACCTAAAGAGTGTGCCACCTTAAAGGTGTGTGTATCTAGCGGCATCAATAAATCTCTAGATGCCACCCCCCTCCAAAGGCCAAGGTCAATAGCATCTTTACGCACCATCCAGCGCAAGTAGAGCATCCAGCGTTTTAAAGGGCTTTTAGGTTTACATGTAAAGGGTTTACCAAGCAAAAACGCCAACCCTCTACTAACATGCGGTACGCTCTCATGTAGCATATCTACCAAAATACGCACTCCCTCCGCAATATTTTGATGCGCGTTGTATCCTTCAAGAAATAAAGCATTAAGTGAATGATTCTGTTTAAGGCGCCACAATCCCAGAGTAAAGGCTTCAACGTCTTTGGCTGTTTGAAAGCGGTAAGGTTTCCAGTCGAATGCACCAAACTCGGCTTCACTCTTTACATGTAAAGCTTCAAAGGGAAATTGGGCGAGAAAATTCACAATAGCACGAGCATTGCCATAGGCAAACAAAGCACACACCAAGGCGCTAAATTCATCCTTATGTTGCTTGGCAATCCACATAGGATCAGGAGAAGCTGTAGGCAGAAGCTCTGATGCGACATTGCGTTTTTGTGCCTCTTTATCGAGTCTTGTTTTAAGCGTGGTTTTCATTTTCATTGGTGCGTGACTGGAAAAAATCTGAAAGCGTAATGAGCGCGTAGGTCACTCCAAAAATCATTAATCCTGGAAAAAAGCTAAGCCACCATGCAATGTCTAGCACCTCTTTTCCATCGGCCAATATCGTTCCCCAACTCATCTGAGGCGGCATAATGCCAATCCCCAAAAAGGACAACCCACTTTCGGCCAAAATAGCCCCACTCACACCAAAAGTAAAACTGATGAAAAAAATCGGCGCCAGTAGCGGCGTGAAGTATTTGAGCATAATTTTCCCTAAAGGAACTTTAGCCATCATGAGGATTTTGATAAAAGGTTTTTGAGCAATACCAAAACTTTCACTGCGAATTAATCGCGCCATTCCCATCCACCCTGTAATGGAAATCACCACAATCAACACCCACGTGGAAGCTTCCACATAACTCACTAGCGCAAGCAATAAAAAAAATGTAGGAAAAGTTAAAAATAGATCAATAAGTACGACAATTGTTTTATCTACACCTTTTCCTAAAAATCCTGCACTCACACCAATCATCAATCCCGCCAAGCTTGCCACAAAAGCACTTCCAACACCGATAATTAAAGAAACCTGACCTCCCGCAATCACCCGCGCAAGCACATCACGCCCAAGCCTGTCTGTGCCCATAGGGTGCGAAAAAGACGGGGGAAGCAAAATAGCCTCTGGCTGGAGCAGTGAAGCAGAAACAGGATAAACAATGTGTCCAAAAAAGGAGCCAAAAACAATTACCCCAAGAATAGCAACACTCAAAACAGGCAGACGCTTCACGTGTCACTTCATCCCAAGAAGCACATCAAGCATTTGGTCAATGGCTGTAATGACCTTGGCGTTGGCCGAATAGGCAGTTTGAAACTTCATCAAATCAATGAGCTCCTCGTCAATACTAACACCACTAACAGACTGATACTCAGAGTAGATGGTGTTGTACAGTGCTTGATTGGTGTCATTATTGCGCCCAATAGACTCTGTGTCGGTTGCTACTTTTACAGTTACAAAACGGTAAAAACCCTCAACAGTTTCGTTTGCAACCGTTCCATTAGAGCGAAAAAAAGAGAGTTTATCATACTGCATCTGAACCATTGCATTGCCCACAGTGTTGTTACCATCAACCGGAGCACTAAAGCCTTGAAGCTTGCTGGGGTCATTAATTAATGCGCTGTCAACCTTGATATTTGCGGCACTGTCACCATCAAAGAATCGACTCATACCAACCACACCAGGAAGATTGCTTCCCTTGTCTTCAATGGCAATGGTATAACCTGCCTGTGCATCCGTGGGTGAGAAACTGAGTGATCCTTGTTTGGACTCTGGGTCATAATTATAGTTTGCAAAAAAGTAATCATCCACATCGTTGGTGGCATCATTATCGCCATTATCGTCTACATTGCGGTTGAATTGCCCCACGATACTTTGCGCCGATCCATCATCCATGGTGGTTAAAGCATTGACTTCAATAGTTTTACGCCCTACTTCGTTACCCTGTGCATCATAAACAATAACATCAAACGCGCCCCGCTGAACACTATTGTCATGGTTCATTAGTGACGTATTGGGTGTTAAGCCTGCCATAGGCGAAGACTCCATTCGAACTTGGGCACTTTGGGCATAAATATTATTGGTTTGCACAATGAGTGTTTTAGCAAACGCATCCAAGTCGTCCACATAAGCTTGCAAGGTACCATCTTTTGGATAACCGTCTCCTTTTTCCTCAATAGTACGTCCGCGCAAATCAAGCATCGCGCCTATTTTCCCCCCTTGTAGCAACCCTGTCATTTCTATACGTCTGCCATCTTGCTGTTCGTGGTAGACGGAGTAGTAAGCGCTTTCATTTTTAGCATTGTCAATGACGACAGGGTGAAAAGTGGAACCGTCGACAAAAGAGAAACCTGCGACGTTTAAGTGGTAGTCTTTTCCTTGATCGGTAAGATTGACATCAATGGTGTTTTCCGTCACCATAACACCCTTAAAAACAGAAAAGTCAATCAACCCTGCCATGGTTTTTTCAAGTTGATCGCGTTGGTCACGTAAGTCATTGGCTCGATTTTGATCTAGGCTTTCGACCCTGCCAATCTCGCCATTAATTTTAGCAATCTGCTCTCCAATGCGATTTAGTTCGTCCACATTGGTTTTTAATTCATCGTTAACAGAATCTTGTAAAGTGCGTATTTGATTTCGAGTGTTTTGAACATTAGTTGCTAGTGTTTTTGCGTTTTGAATTAGGTTAATTTTCTGCGCCCCTTCACTAGGATTAGAGGCAAAATCGTTCCACGCATTATAATAATTTTTTATGTCTTTTTGAATTCCAACATCATCCAAGTCGGGAAAATAACGCGCGACTTCTTGCAAACGCTGTTGAGAATAACTACTATAAGAGAGCATATTGGTACTTTGTTTAAGGCGCGTATAAAGAAATTCATCGTGAATGCGAGCAATGGTATCTACTTTAACGCCTGTGCCTACATCGCCAGGCACTGTATTCAAAGGAATACTAGCAGATGTCATAACCCGCTGACGCGTGTAGTGCGGGTTATTAACATTAGAAATGTTATGACTCGTGGTAGCAATGGATAAACTGGAAGTATTAAGCCCAGAAACGCCTGTGTTTAAGGTGCTAAAAAGACTCATGACTAGGCCCTCACCTTCAAAAGAGATGCGGGTTTTGGCGTGGATTTATGGTAACCATCCATCTCGCGAGGAAACATACTCTCCAGCAATGAGTTATAAAACTCGCTAATGATAACCACGTATTTAGCATACTCTTTATTGAGTCTATGAAGAGTGGCAAGCTCTTCTTTCATGGTTCCTAGTCCGTCTTTCTCCTCTTCGCTCAAGAGCTCAGAAAGTTCTTTGCCTTGGTTTTTTTCAACAAGCCTTACAAGTTCGTTATCAAGAAGAGACTTTTTGGTCTGAAAAGCCTGAATGAGATCATTTTTTAGTTTTGCGCGCTCTTGAACATGCTGATGCCTTGCTTCTTTAATCTCCACAATATCTGTTTGTGTAAGTTGAATGAGGCTTTGAATGTCCTTGGTGGCACTTTGTAGGTAATGGTGAAGCATGATCGTCCTTTACGGTTAAGTAAAGAGATCAGCCGAGCAACTCCTCTGCTACAGCCTTAGCTGTTTGTTCGAGGTCTATCGCGTAGGTTCCGCTAGCAATCTGTTCTTTAAGAGCAGTTGCTCGATCCGTCTCTTTTGTTTTAGTAATAACTGGTTCGTTTTTGTCGCTTCGCTGCGACACTTGCGACGCAAGCACTGAAGCTTGCGGTTGCACCGCTTTAATCATGGCACTTCCTTTGTAGTGAAGAGTAACTTTTCAACTACATCGGCAAGGCGTCCAATTTGTTAACGCTGTTCCTTCAAATAGTTAAATAACAACTCACTAAAACCAAACGACCCACTAAAACTTTCACTCATGGTATCGTTGTACATAGATTGATATATTTTATCGCCAGGGTCTTTGGGGAAAAGTGTGTTTTCATTTTTAAGGGCGATGTCTAGCACTTGCTTAATAAAAAACGCCTCAAACTTGTCTGTTTGTTCTTTTAATTTTACGTCATCTTCTGTTTCAATCTTCGCCACAGGTGGGGTATAAGACCGAGAAAGCATGGCAAGACTTGTGTCAATGTTCATTAGATAACCTCCAACTTTGCGCGAATAGCACCTGCGCGTTTCATGTTTTCTAAAATGGCGATAATCTCTTTAGGTGTTGCACCCAAACGGTTCAATGCTCTTGTCACATTGGCTACTGTTGTGCGACCATCTTGCATATTAAGTAAGTTATTATTAGGACTCAATGCAACCCCATCACGCAAATCTACCTGCCCCGCTTCTTCAGGGTCAAAAACATTCACGGGTTGAATTTTAAGTGTAATTTCACCATGGGTAATCACCACAGGGTCAACCATGATGTTAATTCCTGCCACTACGGTTCCTGTGCGCTCATCGATGATGATTTTTTCTTCTTTTTCGTAAGCAACAGGTAAATCCAATGTCTTGGCCAAAAACTCCACCATGGAGTGATTATGGGGACGTTGCATGGTTACGGTTCGCGGATCAATAGCAATGGCAACCCGCGCATCAAAATGGGTATTGATACTCTCTTGGATAGCAAGTGCAGTTTTAAAATCCGAATGGTTAAGGCTAAGATTGACGTTGGTTTGGTTGTAAATATCATACACCACTTCACGCTCCACAAGAGCACCGCTGAAAATAGCGCCGGAAGTCGCGTGACTTGGTTGCCCCGCACCACGAACATTTCGTCCACCGATGCTCACTGAGCCTTGAGCAAGAGCATAGATTTCTCCATCCACCCCTTTGAGTGGCGTAATAAGTAAAGTGCCGCCTTCAAGGGATTTTGCATCCCCAATGGAGGAAACGATGGTGTCCAATGTATCACCTTGACGCGCAAAAGCAGGTAGTTTGGCAGTTACAATCACCGCGGCAATGTTTTTTGATTTAATATCATCAGGATCAATTTTTACGTTTACCGTTTGAAGAAGGTTAGAGAGAGATTGCAAGGTAAACTCAGAAGAGGAGCCATCGCCCGTGCCGCTAAGGCCGACCACAAGGCCGTAGCCGATGAGTTGGTTTTCACGCACGCCAATCACATTGGCAATATCTTTAACGCGATCAGCATGTAGGTAAAGAGAGAGAAAAAGTAACCCAACAAGAATCCGCTTCATTGTTTTCCTTTGTTCGACAGATGTCGAGAAGAAAAAGCAAGAAGCGTTCCAGTCTTTACATGTAATAACTCAGGGCGCTCTTTCCAAAGGCTTTGGTTTTATGGAGAGTAAAATCCCCAAGGGTTTGCGGCATTTCCAAAGGATACATGTGCTCAAAAATAACCATTCTAATAGATTTAGCAGGGAGGTTTTGTGTTAAATCAAAACACGCCTGGTATACCTCGTTCATTCCCTCGCGAAAGGAAAAAGGAGGGTCAAAATAAAGGTATGCAGGAGTGGCAAGAGAAGCAATAAGTGCAGGTAAAAGTTCAAAGGTGTTTCCTCTTTTACATGTAAAAGAGGTTTTGTCTACGCTTGCACAGTTTTCTTCAAGCACGCGAAAAGCCGCAGTATCTTTTTCAAAAAAATAGGCATGCTTTACCCCACGGCTCACCGCTTCGATGCCAATAGACCCACTGCCACCAAAGGCTTCCACAAATACTGCGTCGCACAAATCAAATTGTAGTGTGTTAAATAACGACTCTTTTAAAATACTTTTGGTGCTACGTGTTGTAGACAAAAAGGGGAGTTTGAGTTTTTTACCACGGTATTTCCCGCCCCCAATGCTTACATGTAAAGCATTATCCTTCATAGTGTTCCTTGATGACCCTGAGGACTTCCTCTTGGTACCGAGCCGTAATAACACCTAGTGCCGATTCGAGTTTAGAAAAATCCCTCACAGGAAGTGTTGGCGCTAAAGTAGGCTCTTGCTCCATAAGCGCGGTTGTCTTTATGGAAGTGTAAAAGCCCTCCAACGCCATCATTAACGCACTTTTCGTGAAAGGAAAAGAAATGTTATCCCCAATGCGAAACAAAGGAACTCCTGCTGTTGCCTCATGATCACACACAACAAAATCACACTGTTTTAGTGACACAATATAGGGTTTTAAAAAGAGAGAAAGAGCCTTATCCAACAAAACAGAACGGCAAGAAAGTGCGATTTTCATAAACAGTCCAAAGCTAAATTTTCAAAATTGTAGCATAAAACAGTTTTGTGCATAAAAAATAGCCATTTTTTTTCTCCTCGCAGTTGGTTTTCTGCTAAAATCACAACGTTATTGTCATTTATTAAAAACTTATCTTGAACTTACGGCTGATTCAAAATGTCACTTTTTTCTCCTTTTGCTTGTTTCTTATGGTAGCAAAGGGTGAAAAATTGCTTTTTTTTCGTCCACAGCAAGAAGTGTTTAATAGTGGCTGTATAAAATCTCATTACAATAGGTGACATGACAACAAGCCTCTTTGGTCTTGTGTCACGAATCTAAAAACTTACCACGAGGAGTTCGTATGAAGTTGACAAAGTTGGCACTTGCAGCAGTGACTGCGCTTAGTGTTGGAAGTTTGAGTGTCCAAGCAGATACGTTTGATGACACGGTCAAACAGGGTTTTGTTAAGTGTGGTATTGATGGCGGCTTGCCAGGTTTTTCTGAAATTGTTTCAGGTGGCCAATACCGCGGTATGGACGTGGATGGTTGTCGTGCTGTTGCTGCAGCTGTTCTTGGAGATGCAAGCAAAGTACGTTTTATTGCGCTAAACGCCAAAGAGCGCCTTGCTGCTCTTCAATCTGGTGAAATTGACGTGTTGGTGCGCAACACCACATGGACGCAATCTCGTGACACCTCCTTGGGGTTAAATTTTGCTGGCGTAAACTACTACGATGGTCAAGGCTTCATGGTGCGCAAAGACTTGGGCGTTAAGAGTGCCCTTGAGCTTGATGGGGCTTCTGTATGTTTGCAAACAGGCACCACCACAGAACTTAACGTAGCCGATTATTTCCGCGCTAACAACATGAAATATAAAACCGTCTCTTACGACACCAACGACCAAGTGGTTCAAAGCTACGAAGCAGGACGTTGTGACATCCTCACCTCAGACGCTTCACAACTCTACGGACTTCGCACAAAACTCTCTAATCCAGCAGGTCACATCGTTCTTCCTGAAATCATCTCCAAAGAGCCCCTAGGTCCAGTGGTGCGCCAAGGGGATGACAAGTGGTTTAATATCGTCAAATGGACATTCTTTGCCATGGTTGCCGCTGAAGAATACGGCATCACTAGCAAAAATGCGGATGAACTTAAAACAAAATCAACGGACCCAGAAGTTAAACGCATCTTGGGAACCGAAGGTCAAATGGGCCAAAACCTTGGCTTAAAACCTGAATGGGCTTATAACATTGTTAAGCAAGTAGGTAACTACGGCGAAGTGTTTGAGCGCAATGTTGGAACAAGCACTCCTCTTAACATTGAACGTGGCTTAAACGCGCAATGGAACAAAGGTGGCTTACAATACTCTCCTCCTTTTAGATAATCATTTTTTAGACATTTCGGGCAGGATAACCCCTGCCCGTCTACTTTACATGTAAAAGGAAATTAATGTTAGCTGCTTTACGAAATGAAAAGGTAAGAGGTTTTCTCTTTCAGCTTTTAACTGTCGTAGGCCTCGTTGCTTTTTTGTGGTATATTGGGGTTAACACCCTCCACAATATAGAACAAAGAGGCATCCAAACGGGATTTGGATTTTTAGAAGGAACGGCAGGGTTTGGGATTTACGAATCCCCTATCTCTTTCACCGAAACCGACACCCATGCACGTGTTTTTTTGGTAGGATTGCTCAACACATTGATTGTTGGATTTACGGGCATTTTATTGGCCACCATTCTTGGAATTTTCATTGGTATTTTAAGACTTTCGAACAATTGGCTTATTCGCAAAATTGCTGCAGCCTACATTGATATTTTTCGTAATATTCCTATTCTTTTACAAATTTTCTTTTGGTACAACGTTGTCCTCAAATCTCTCCCAGGACCTCGCCACAGTTTAGAATTTTTTGATACCTTTTTTCTTAATAATCGCGGTCTTCTTATCCCTCAATTTTCATGGAACAGCACAACCCTTACTGTTTTGGCTAGTTTTGTTGTAGCAGCCGTTGCTATCTTTTTTCTTAACCGCTGGGCCAACATTCGCCAAGAAAAAACAGGGGAGCCTTTTACGGTTATCTGGATTGGTATCGCTACTTTTATACTTGCGCCTATTGTGGGTTTTTTCATTGGTGGCGCAGATTTTGGCTTTAGCTATCCTGAGCTTCGTGGCTTTAACTTTTCAGGCGGAAAATCCATTTCACCTGAATTTTTAGCGCTCACTTTTGCTCTTACTATCTACACAGCCACATTCATCGCCGAAGCGGTACGTTCAGGCATTGAGGCGGTTGGTAAAGGACAAAAAGAGGCGGCGATTTCATTAAGCTTAAGCCCATACCAAACCCTTAAGCTGGTTATCTTGCCTCAAGCGATTCGCATCTCCATCCCTCCGATCATTAATCAATACCTTAACCTTGTTAAAAACTCTTCACTGGCTGCGGCCATTGGATACCCTGAAATTGTTACTGTCTTTGCAGGCACATCGCTCAATCAAGTAGGTCAAGCGATTGAAATCATTGCCATTACAATGCTTGTATACCTCACTATCAGTTTATCGGTTTCGGCAATCTTAAACTGGTTTAACCACAAAATGAAAATCAAGGAGCGTTAAGATGGCTGTATATGACATGAAACCCACCAAATCCGCTCCTGTAAACTCCAAAGGCGCATGGCATTGGGTACGTGAAAACCTTTTCTCTTCACCTTTAAATATTTTACTGACATTTCTAGGGGTGGGGCTTTTGTATCTTATTATCCCACCCTTTCTTCAATGGGCTTACTTTGACGCAACCTTTATTGGAAGTACGCGCGAGGATTGTGCCGTTAACGGGGGTGCATGTTGGGTTTTTATTAACTATAAGCTTGACATGTTTATGTACGGGTTTTACCCCGAGGGTGAACGCTGGCGGCTCAATCTTGGATTAGGTCTTTTTGTTTTATTGCTTTTAGCTTTGCGTTACCTTAAGAGCACTTTAATGAAATTTGCCTTTTTCAACCTCTTCTTGGTCGCTGCTGCCATTTTAACCATTGGCGGAACACTAGGCCTTGAGATGGTTCCTACAGACAGATGGGGTGGCCTTATGCTTACAATTGTGGTGGCTGCAACTGGCATCATTGTTGCTTTTCCTATTGGGGTCTTTTTGGCCCTAGGGCGTGCTTCAGATTTGCCTATCATTCGCAGTATTTGTGTGACCTACATTGAGTTTATTCGCGGGGTCCCACTCATCACGATTTTATTTATGTCTTCCATTATTCTTCCTTTGTTTTTTCCTGAAGGCATCACTTTTGACAAGCTCCTTCGTGCACTTATTGGGATTGCGATGTTTGAAGCAGCTTATATTGCTGAAAACATTCGTGGCGGCCTTCAAGCTATCCCCAAAGGACAGTATGAAGCAGCAGATGCTATTGGGCTTAGTTATTGGCAAAAAATGGGCTTAGTTATTTTACCTCAAGCCCTCAAAGTTGCTATTCCAAATCTAGTAGGTGTTTCTATTGCTCTTTTTCAAGATACTACACTGGTGCTTATCATCGGGCTTTTCGATTTGCTTGGCATGGTGCGCCTTAGTGCCGCGGATTCCTATTGGTTGGGATTTGAAACCGAAGGGTATGTGTTTGTAACCTTTATTTTCTGGTTCTTTTGCTATTCCATGTCTCGGTTTAGTCAACGGCTTGAAAAACGCTTTAATACAAATTTACAATAGGAAAAACTATGGAAGAAAATAACATTATTGAAATCAAAAATCTCAACAAATGGTATGGAGATTTTCACGTTCTAAAAGAGATTAACCTCACTGTCAAAAAAGGTGAAATTATCGTTGTTTGCGGTCCTTCTGGATCGGGAAAATCAACGTTAATTCGCTGTATCAACCGTCTTGAGGAGTTTCAAGAAGGAAGTATTGTGGTGGACAATATTGAGCTCACTCACGATATTAAAAAAATCAAAGCCGTGCGTGAAGAGGTGGCTATGGTATTTCAGCACTTCAACCTCTTTCCCCATCTTTCTATTCTTGACAACCTCACCCTTTCTCCTATGTGGGTCAAGAAAATGGCACGCAAAGACGCAGAGGCGTTGGCCATGAAGTACCTCACCCGTGTCAACATCGCTGAACAAGCCCACAAATACCCCAACCAACTCTCAGGAGGCCAACAGCAACGGGTTGCCATTGCACGCAGTTTGTGCAAAAACCCTAAAATTATGCTTTTTGATGAGCCCACTTCTGCCCTTGACCCTGAAATGGTTGCGGAAGTCCTTGATGTTATGATTGAGCTTGCCAAAGAAGGACGCACCATGGTCTGTGTTACCCATGAAATGGGTTTTGCCAAAAAGGTGGCTGATCGCATTATTTTTATGGACAATGGTCAAATTGTTGAAGAAAACATACCCGATAAATTCTTCAAAAATCCAGAATCTGACCGTCTAAAACTCTTTCTCGAACAAATTCTTTCCCACTAATCCCTTTGCTCTTTTTAGATGTCTCTATGAAAATAGAGGCATCCCTCTTTTACATGTAAACCTTTTTTCTACTTCGCCGATATGCTTCACAGTATAGAGATAATAAAGCACCGAAGCAAAAGGAGTTGCAAATGGAAATTTTTAGCGCTGTTGGCAAGCAAATGGATGCTGCAACAACAGTTAAGCCCTCTTCTGGCGCTGCTGTCGAAACACGACAAGTAGAAAAAACAGATGTTCAACGTGAAGTGACAAGCGATTCACGTAGTCAGAACGCGCAAGACAAAAAAGAGATTCAAAAGCAATTAAACGAAACTGTACGCAATCTTAATGAGCATATGGAATCACTAAACACCAATATCTCTTTTGGTTTTAACGATAAAATCGAATCACTCTATGTAAGCGTCATGGAAAAAAGTAGTGGCAAAACCATTCGCAAAATTCCAACTGAAGAAGCCATGAAGCTCTCAGAACACTTCAGAGAAATTATCGGACTTATTTTTGACAAAAAAGGATAACCTATGGCAACTGGCGCATTAAGTTCACTTGGCATTGGTAGCAGTGTTTTAACCTACGACATCATTGAAAAACTGCGTGAAGCTGACGAAAAAGGGAAAATTACACCCATTGATACCAAGCTCGAAAAAAACCTTACACAACAAAAAGATTTAACAGCCATTACGGGCTATTTAAACTCATTAAAAAGTGCTGCTTCTGGCCTTTCAAGTGATTTACTTTTTCAGGGCAGAAATGTTAGTAGCTCTGGAACCTCCGCTAGTCTGACGGCGGATGCTGGTGTTTTAACCCAAGAAGTTACAGTTGATGTTAAGCAACTTGCTGCGAAAGATATTTTTCAAACTGCAGGCAAAGCTTCCCGGACATCAACTTTTGCAAGTGGCAATGACACTCTTGGTATCACCATTGATGGCAAAACATATTCTATTGACGTCAAAACAACCACAACACTTACTGAACTTGCTGATGCAATCAATAATGGTACTGATGGAAAAGTTGAGGCACGCATTATGAATGTTGGGGGCGAAAACCCCTATCGTCTCATTATTCAATCAGCCGAAACAGGCGAAAGCCAAAAAATTGAATTTTCAGGAGCCACCGTACTTGCTGATCTTGGGCTCAATCACGAAGATGCCATCAGTGAAGAAGGAGCCGAAACTAGCCGCCTCTCAAATGCAAGCAATGCAAAATTTGTTTACAACGGCATTTCGATGCAACGCGAAACAAACACCATTGATGACATCACTGTAGGAATGGCTCTTAAGTTTACAGAAACAGGAAAAACAACATTTAACATCACACAAGACACTGATGCCTTGGTTGAGGAGATGAATAATTTTGTAACTGCATATAATGATTTAGTTAACAACCTTTCGGTTGCTACTGATTATGATAGTGAATCTGGGCAGTCTGGGTCTTTACAAGGCAACTCTCAAATCAATGCTATTAAAACTGTTCTTAACCGCTTGCTAACAAGCATGGATTCCGATGGACGCTCTTTGAATCAATATGGTCTTAACCTTAACGACAATGGACTTCTTCAACTTACTGAGTCAACACTTAGGGAGAAACTTACCGACGACCCCTTGGACGTAGAAGCTTTTTTCAAAGGCATGAACACGCCCAATACCACACTTTACACTCCCAAAAATGAAGTCAGTGGCGGCGCGCTTGATTTGAAATACGGCGATTTAACCATCAATGGCATAGAAATTATTCTCACAACACCCGATGGCTCAACAGCTGAAGAAAACGCACTAGCGTTGCGTGATGCCATTAACAAAGCTCTTGTTGCCGAAGGCGTTACCGCTTCTTTAGACACCAATGGAACTAAAATAATCTTAAGCCAAAAAGATGGATGGGATATTTCTGTCAAAGGGAGCTCTGCTGGCCTCAATGCTACAGGCTATACAGCACGGACCGTCACAGGAAGCTCCGAAATTAGTGAGGGTATTTTTAGTCAATTGCATCAATCTATTGAAAGTATGGTTTCTAGCAATGGTGGCTCCATCACACTCTTAAGCGAACAGTTTACAAATGCTCAAACGCGTCTAAACAAAGAAAGGGCGCGCTCTATGGAACAACTTGATAGCAAATACGCAACAATGGTCGCGCAATTTGCCGCCTACGACACCATGATTGCCAATTTAAACAATCAATTTGCAACACTGCAATCTATGATTGATTCGCAACTAAACAGTAAGTAATTAATAAAGGGGTTTTGAATGAAAAGTAATCTTGCCTACGCGGCCTACTCACGCAATAATGTTTCCATTGAGTCACCTGAAAAACTTATTGAAATGCTCTATGAAGGAATTTTACGCTTTTCAGCGCAAGCAAGAAAAGCCATTGAAAATGAAGATATTGAGAAAAAAACCTATTGGATTAACCGCTGTTCGGCTATTTTTGCTGAATTGTTAAATTCTCTTAATTACTCTGGAGGGGACGTGGCGCACTATTTGAGCGGGCTCTACATTCGCCAGCTCCAACTACTAGCACTTGCCAACATCGAAGGAAAGGCAACCCATTTAGATGAAGTGATAAATGTCACTAAAAACCTTTTGGAAGCGTGGAGAGAGAGCACGCGCACGTATGAATAATTGGCTAAATGCATTTAAGCTTGCTATCATCACGCAAGATGTAGCAAAATGTGAAACGCTCATTAGCACGTTTAACACCACCACCTTTACATGTAAAGAAGAACTTCAAGAAGCAGTAGCCCTCACCCAAGAGGCCATCACTCTTTTTGAATCCCAAAAACAGAGGCTTGGCAATGAACTTGCCAAGCTAAAACGTACAAAAAAATACCTCGCAAACCACACTAATTAAAGCTTCGCCATAGCGCTTCTTCATCAGGTTTTGTAAGTAATGAAACAATCACCGCTACTGCGATTGAAACAGGCAGCGCAATCACGAGTGCATCCACAAAGATAATCTTTCCGCTAAGCAACGAATCCACCCCAAACATTGCCTTGGCAACTCCAAGGTGCTTTGCTTCATTAAAATGCACAAAGACCAACCAAAAGCTTGAGGCCACGAGACCTGAAAGCATCGACGCAATAGCCCCTTCTTTGGTCATGCGCTTCCAAAACAGTCCGCCAACATAGGTGGGCAAAAAAATGCTTGCACACAAGGCAAAGAAGATAGCCGTACTTCGCGCAATGATGGCAGGTTGATCGTCAAACAGATACGAAAGCACCACCGCAAAAACGATCATCACCACCACACCCGTGCGGGTAATAAGCATGGAACTTTTGCCTACTTTTTTAAACAACTGCTCATACACGTCCCGACCCACTGCTGTTCCCATGGTGTGAAACTGGGAAGACAGCGTACTCATGGCCGCTGAAATGAGTGCGAACAAGAAGATAAAAGCAAACCATTTAGGCATAGCCGTGTTGATAAAATAAGGAATAACTTGGTTTACTCCACCCGCACTTTGCAAAGCA
>Ga0075011_10000330_pt1 | contig 25288 bp, 23 predicted proteins | sample TARM_MetaG_T_14_FD_72354 | JGI IMG/M metagenome (GOLD analysis project Ga0075011, IMG submission 72354) | Freshwater microbial communities from Pennsylvania, USA, analyzing microbe dynamics in response to fracking - TARM_MetaG_T_14 | ecosystem: Environmental > Aquatic > Freshwater > River... | reverse complement strand
TGGACGTGTCGCTCTGGCGAACGACAGTCTCAGGGCGGCCCCGCACCCATACTCGCAGGTCACACCGCATGGCGCGACCAGCCGCACCCCGCGCTCAGATCCTTACTGGGACAGGCTCAAGGAACGGCGTCATCGCGGGCACAGAGGTGCCCGCCCGGAAATGCAGGAGTGGTCAACGCGGAGGTGCGAACACGCTCACGCAAGGACCGATGACAGTTCCTACGTGCGGGAGATGCAGAGCTGAAGCAACGACGGCGGCCGGGCGGCCCATGCCTGGGGGACCAGCGCGACCGAGACCGCACGCGCCATCAGGCGCGACAGGGGTCGAGGTTCGAGGAAACGGCGGCGGACCACGAAGGCAATCAGAGCCGGGACCGCGACGACGGCACACGCCATCGCCAGGCTCACAGCGTTCTCGCCCTCAGCCTCCGCGCCCACAGTCGACGCGACCGCGTCGCCGTGGTGGGACCCATGACCGAGCACGCTCTCCCCAGCGAGGGGGGCCAGCACCGCCGCGACCACCGGAGGACACTCCCCGGCCGCGCAGATCTGCGCATGCGTGTGCGCGCCCTGGACGAGTACCAGCCCCGCCGTGACCAACAAGGCCACGACCACACCCAGCAGGTGCCAGACGCTACGGCGTCGGACACGGGCGAGGGCGGGGCGATACGTCATGGTCAGACCACCGTAACAGTGGCGCTCGCGCAGGCTGTGAACCACTCGGCGTCTTCTGTCTGCCCGCGTGACGGATCGCAAGCGCCTGTGGCGAGGGCATGACGAGCCCTCCCAGGCAGAGGCCGGCACCCCCGACGCTGGGGGCGGGCATGGGACGTTCAGCGATGATCTCGCCGCGGTGGTCAGGGACGGTGATCTGATTGACGTGGCCGATGACGGTGACGTGCTGGCGGACTCCGGGGCGGTGGCGGGCGGGACGGTGAAGCCGGGCCGTGTGGTGTGACCTGCGGTGATGCGGATGTTGGCAGAGGTCGGCGGATGCTGCGGGGTACCGGATGGTGGAGAGGTAGGCACCCATACCATGGCTGCGCCATGGCGCGTAGCGTGGCCGCGTGAGTCACGGTGGGATCACGAAGATCGGCCGCGGGAACGGTGGGTTCCACTCCGCGGCGCGTGACTTCGCGCGCTATCTGACCTCCGAGTGCGAGGGCCTCGGCGACGGCCTCCCGGAGCCTCTGGTCGAGGGTGCCGCGCACGCGTTCGCGGGCTACGCGATCGAGGATGCCGGGGCGGTGGTGCACCTGGCTGTCACGCCGGGTGTGGGCACCCGGGTCGGGTTGATCTCGGTCGAGCAGTTGGAGGCGATGCTGTCGTGGCAGGGCGTCGACGGCGACGGTGAGCATGGGCTGCCGCGGGCGAACTCGGTGCTTGCTCTGGACAAGACGTTCAACGTCCCCAAGCCGCTGTCAGTCCTCGCGGGGCTCGACGACGACTTCGCGCAGGTGCTTGAGCGGGCGATGTACCGGGCAGCGCAGGTGAGCGTCGAGGCGCTGGCCGGTCAGGCGGTGGCGCGGGTCGGGCCGGCGGGCGGTCAGGTGCTGGTCGATGCGGTGTGGGTCGAGGCAGCGGTCGCGATGCACAGGACGTCGCGGGCTGGGGATCCGCATTGGCACGCCCACACGGTATTGCCGACCAGGGTGCTGGTTGAGGTGGATGGCGAGCTGCGGTGGGCTGGGATGTGGACGACGCCGTTGTTCAAGGACCAGCGGCGCCTGAACCGCATCTTCGACGCGACCCTCCTCGGCAACCCCGAGCTGCGTGACGCTCTCGCCGAGCGTGGGTGCGCGGTGGTCGACGGCGAGGTGCTGGGCGTCGACGCGCGCATCGTGGCGGAGTTCTCCCGGCGGCGGGCAGAGATCGACGTCGCGGTCGCCCGGCTCGGGGCGCAGTGGTCCGCCGCCCAACCCGGGGTGACGCCGTCGGCGGCGACGGTAGCGGGCTGGCGTGAGCAGGCGCAGAAGGCGACGCGGGCGGAGAAGGACCACAGCGTGACCCTCGACGTCCTGCGGGACCGGTGGCGGCAACGCGCCGCCGCGCTCGGCTTGACCGGCGCAGGCACGGTCGCTGGGGATGGGAGCCTGCCTCTGGCGGGTGTGGACGCGCATGAGGTGGCCCGTCGAGCGGTCGACCGGCTCGGCGCCGAGCAGTCGCGGTGGCACGACGGAGACGTGCAGGCGAAGGTCTTCGACGAGCTGACTCGTGCGGGGGTGACGAGCCGCGACCCGCAGGCGCTGATTGCGCTCGGGGAGCAGATCAGCGCCCTGGTGATCGCCGAGTACTGCCTGCCGATCCTCGACGACCCCGAGTTGCTGGACCACGCAACTCGGGCGCGCGTGCGGGCGTGGACCTCGGTCGAGGTGCTGCGCCAGGAGCAGCAGTTGCGGGACCTGCTCGGGGCACGGGCGCACGTCGACGCGGACGTGACCCGTGCCGAGGTTGCCCGCATCGAGTCTTGCGCGCGGCGACCGCTGGACCGTGGGCAGTTGGTCGCGGCGGCCCGGATCGCGGGGGCGGAGTCGCTCGTCGTCATCGAGGGTGCCGCTGGCGTGGGGAAGACGACCATGCTCGACGCCGCCATCCGCGCGGTCCACGCGGACGGACGGCGAGTGCTGCTGCTCGCCCCCTCGGCGACCGCCGCGAAGGTCGCAGGTGACGAGACCGGTACGCCGACCGCGACCCTGCACGGGTTCCTGCGAGCCCACGGCTACCAGTGGTCGACCACCGAGCCGCTGCACCGGCTGCCCGCCGAGCGCAGGCCCGTGCCTGAGCCCGATAACCGGTTCTGGCTACGGCCCGGTGACGTGCTCGTCTTCGATGAGGCCGGCATGGCCGATCAAGACACGATGCGTGCCGTCCTGACCATTGCGGCGGAGACGCCTGGGGTGCGGGTGCGGCTCGTCGGGGATCGCGCACAGCTCGACCCGGTCGGCAAGGGCGGCGTCCTCGCGATGGCCGCTGAGGTCGTCCCTGTCACGGACCTAACCGACGTCCACCGGTTCCGCCAACCCGGCTGGGCCGCCCTGTCCCTGCTCCTCCGCGACCGGCACCCCGACTCGCTGGCTCACCTCGTGGAGGCACGCGCCGTGTTCGCCACCAAGGACCGCGACGTCACCGCCGCCCTGTTCGCACACCACCTCGCAGCGGACCTCGCCAACGGCCGGGACGCGCTCGGCGTCGTCGCGACCAACGAGCACGCCGCCGTCACGAACGCCGCCGTGCAGGCCGCACTTGTCCAGGCCGGGAAGGTGCAGGGGCCGACCGGTGGCGCTGTCGCGGGCTGCGACGGGTTGACCGCCGGCGTCGGTGACCGGATCACGACCCGTCTCAACGCGCCCCGCCTGGGCCTGCTCAACCGCGAGACGTGGACCGTCACCGGCCACGCGCCCGATGGAGCCCTCCACGTCCGAGGGGCAGACGGCAATCACCGCACGCTCCCGGCGGGCTACGTTCGCGAGCACACCCACCTCGCCTACGCGGTCACCGCCCACGGCGCCCAAGGCCGCACCGTCGACGTCGCCAGGCTCCTGGCCGACGACGCGTCCGGCGCCGCCGTCTACGTCGGCGCCACCCGCGGTCGCGACACCAACCACATCTACCTCACCGCCCAGAACGCCGACGACGCCATACAGACCTGGGCAGAGATCCTCGACCGTGACAACCCCGACGAGGGCATCACCATCGAAGCCCGCAAGGCCCGCCGAGAACTCAGTTCGCTTGGTCTCCGCACGCCGCGCGCGAACCAGCCTCGTCGGCAGTCGCCTGCACCCGAACCGCCGCTACGGCGCGTCGAGCACTCAGGCGGTCACTCGCTCGGGCTGTAGCGTGCCGGTGACACCCGTGGAGTGCCGCGCCGTCGCGTGTTACCTTGGTGGTGCTGCGAGCAGTAGCCCGCAGAAGTGAGCCCAGGAGCCTTCCGGACGGTCGGCGTCCTGGGCATCGCGCTGTCTGGGGCGGTCACTGGACCGGTCTGAGGACCTCGACGACGAGCCCGTTGACCATGCTCCGCCAGGTGGCGTCCTTGGTGTAGGCCCAGGCGATCGCGTCGGCCACCCAGAGCAGCTCGTCCTCGTGCCGCTGGCGGTGCGTGTAGCCGACGTCGGAGCGGTTGAGCTCCTCGAACAGCACCTTGCGGTCACGCGGCACGAGTGACTCGTCGCGGTCGAAGACGAGGGCCTGTACGTCGGCCGCGTGGGCGTGGCGGGCGAGGTGGCGGATACAGACGTCGCGGGGTGTCTCGCGGGTGTGGTGGCGCGGAACCTCGACGACCACGGCCCGGACGCCGTGCTCCACGAACAGGGCGAGCACGGCTCGCTTGGTGGCGTCGCGTTCCTTGGTGAAGTGCAGGCTTCGCTGCCCCTTGAACAGTTGTCGGCGCAGTGCGCCGCGGAGTGCGGTGACCTCGCCGGGCGGGACGTACGCCATCACCATCGTGTAGGGACGGTTGGTGCGCTTGGACTCGTCGACCGTTGCGTAGCAGCGGCGCGGCACCTCGTTGTCGGGCGCGGGCGCCGAGGGCTTCGGCCTTCCGGAGCGGTGACCGCTCACGCGTACGCCTCGGGTCGGTAGTACGACGTCGGGCGCTCCCGCTCCTGGTCGCCGAGGACGTGAGGGCGCGTCTCGGGCAGTGGCGGGAGCTGCGGGCCGCCGATGCCGAAGACGTTGTTCACGTCCGGGCGCTGAGCCGGGTCCGCGATGTACGGGTCGGGTTCCTCGGCCGCAGCGGCGGCAACCGCCTCGCGCTCCTCGTCCGAGACCGCTGGCTGCCCGTCGCGCGCCTTCTCGGCCACGTCGTCGTGGAGCCTGCACAGCCGGTCCGCAGCGACGGCGAGGTCGTAGACCTCCATGCGCAGCACCGGGAGGAACTCGTCCGGCGTGGGTGCGCCGGCTGCCTCTGCCCGCTCGCGCAGCTCACCGGTCGCGTCCTCGGCCTCCAGCGTGGCCAGGAGGCGAGCGCGCTTGGTGAAGTTCGCGGCGGCGCTCATGGCGGCGATCCGCAGCTCGAGGCTCATCCCGTACCCGCCGGAGAACCAACCGGCAGCGCGGTGCGCGGCAACGTGATCGCCAGGGAGCATCTCGACCTGCGCCTTGCGCAGCGTGGCGTAGGCGAGGTCGTCATCGAGCCTGGAACCTCCGGACCAGAAGACGACGACGTCGGACGGGTAGAGCAGCTCGACCGGCGGGACGCCGAGGGCCGCAGCGAGGATGGCGACGTCCTGGACGTAGATCTTGGCGCGCGGACGCGTCTCGAAGTTCCCCACCGACGACCTCGCCATCGGGTACCCGAGCTCAGCCGTGCGCTCGGCGAGATCCTGCGTCGACAGCCCTTGGCGCAGGCGCGCGTCACGGATGCGCGCACCGATCGCTGCGGTCCACCTCGACGACCAGTCGTTCGACATGCCGCAACAGTAGCGACTCCCTCCCCACCGGGCGCAACATCGACGCGCTCAGAAAGTTGGTGCGTACATCTTGCGCAACCGCGGAAGGCGGGCGTAGGTTCCTGGCAACGGATGGAACTCCAGTCGAAGGGGACGTCGCCATGGATACCCACCGGATGCTCACGATCAACGAGGTTGCCGACTACCTCCAGGTGCCGGTGACCACGCTCTACCGGTGGCGGTGCGAGCGCGGACGCGGACCCAAGGGCGTCCGCGTCGGCCGGTACGTCCGCTACCGGATGGAGGACATCGAGGCCTGGCTGCGCAGCCTCGACCCCGACGCCGCGGGCACCAAGCGCCGCTGACCCGGCATCATGGCCAGCGTCGAGAAGCGCGTCCGCGAGCACGGGGGCAAGAAGACGACGGTCTGGGTCACGCGATGGCGCGACCCAGCGGGCCGGCAGCGCATGCGCTCGTTCACCCGCAAAGGCGACGCCGAACGCATGCGCCGCGAGGTCGAGTCCGAGCTGCTGCGCGGCGAGTACATCGACCCGGCAGCGGGGGCGATCACCTTCCGGGAGTACGCCACCGGATGGCTGGCCGCCCAGACCTTCGACGCCTCGACCCACGACGCCGTCGAACTGCGGCTCCGCGTCCACGTGTTCCCGACACTGGGCGACAAGAGCCTCACGAGCATCAAGCCGTCAACGATCCAGGCCTGGTTGCGCCGGCTCGACCAGCTCGCGGCATCTACTCGGCTCACGATCTTCACGAACGTCTCGACGGTGTTTCGTGCGGCGGTGGACGACGAGTTGCTCCGCAAGAACCCGTGCAGCGCCACGTCGATCAGCAAGCCTCGCCCCGTGCGTCGCAAGGTCACGCCCTGGCCGCCAGAACGCGTGCTCCACGTGCGCGCCGCTCTCCCGGAGCGCTACCGCATCCTCGTCACCCTCGGCGCAGGCCTCGGGCTGCGACAGGGCGAGATCTTCGGGCTCGCGGTCGACGACGTCGACTTCCTACGCCGCCGCGTCACCGTGCGCCGACAGGTCAAACTCTTCCATGGGAACCAGCAAGTCTTCGCGCCACCCAAGAACGAGAAGACGCGCGAGGTCCCGCTCCCCGACTCGGTCCGCGACGAACTGGCGCTCCACCTGGCTCGCCACCCGGCGGTCGAGGTGACGCTGCCGTGGAAGGTCACCACGGGCAAGCCCGTCACCGCCCGACTGATCGTCACGAGCCGCGAACGCAAGGCCCTCAACCGCAACTACGTCAACGGCAACGTCTGGAAGCGCGCGCTCGCCGTTGCGAGTGCCGCGATCGTCGCCGAGTTTGTCGAGGAGCAACCCGACGAGGAGGTCCCAGCCTCCCTCCCGATCGCCGATGGCCGCGAGAACGGCATGCACGCCCTGCGCCACCACTACGCCAGCGCGCTCCTCGACGCCGGCGAGTCCATCAAGGCCGTCTCCGAGTACCTGGGCCACGCCGACCCCGGGTTCACGTTGCGCGTCTACACGCACCTCATGCCGACGTCTGACGAGCGCACCCGGCGAGCCATCGATCGGCTGTTCTGTGTGATCCCTGTGGGATCTCAGCCCACCGTAGAAGCGCCGCCGCAGGCCAGCGCATAGATCCCGGTCTCTCCTACGACATCTGATCCGTCTGTTCTCCGAGCCGGACCCGGTTGCCCAAGACGGCGCCTGCCTGCAAGCACGTCCGACGACGTCGTCCCGCGGCAGGCGCCGTTAGCCTGGCGCCGTGGACGGAGCGCAGGCGGGCCCGCGGGTGGTCGAGGTGGACCTGGCGGTGCCGCGGCCGTTCGACGCCCCGGGCGTCTTCCGGTTCCTCGCCCAGCGCGCGATCCGCGGCGTCGAGGTGTCCGACGACGACGGAGCCACACTCCGGTATGCGCGCACGACGGCGCTGCCGAGCGGTCCGGGGGCCGTCGAGGTCGTCGCCGACCGCACCGGGCCGGGCGCGTGGCGGGCCACCGCCAGGGTCGAGACCAGTGCCACCACCCCGGCAGCCCGGGAGCAGGACGTCGCCGTAGCCCTGGCCGCGCTCGGCCGCCTCCTCGACCTGCGCACCGACCCACGAGCCGTCGACGCCGCCCTGGCCGGGGACCCGCACCTCGCCCCGTTCGTCGCCGGGACGCCCGGCATCCGTGTGCCCGGCGTCGTCGACGCCCCGGAGTACGTGGTCCGCGCGATCGTCGGCCAGCAGATCACCGTCGCCGCCGCCCGGACGCACCTGAGCCGGCTGGCCCAGCGGTTCGGCACCCCCTACGCCTCGACGGTCGACGGGCTCACCACCGTCTTTCCCACCCCCGCCACGCTCGCGGAGCACCTCCCCGTGGCGCTCCCCGGGACCCCCGAGGCGTGCGATCCCGAGCGGCCGCTGCGGCTCCCCGCCCGGGTGGTCGGCGCCGTCGTCGCCGCCTGTCGTGCGATGGCCGACGGCGACCTGGTCCTCGACCACGACCACTCCCCCGCCGAGTTCCGCGCCGCCCTGCTCGGCCGCCCCGGCATCGGCGTCTGGACGGCCGAGTACCTCGCGGCCCGCGTCGTCGGCGACCCGGACGCCTGGCCGGTCGGTGACGTCGCCCTGCTGGCCGGGGCGTCCGCCGCCGGGCTCCCGCTGGACCACGGCGCACCGGCTGCCCGGCGCCACCAGAACCTCGCCGCGCACGCGCGCCGGTGGGCGCCGTGGCGCTCCTACGCGGCGCTGCACCTGTGGGCGGCGCGCGGATCTCAGCCGAGGATCACGGATCCGAGCCCGAAGCCCACCAGCAGCGCGACCCCCACGGACACGAGCCCCGGGACCATGAAGGAATGGTTGAAGAGGTAGCGCCCGATGCGGGTGGTGCCGGTGTCGTCGAGCTCGATCGCGGCGACGACAGTGGTGTAGGTCGGCAGCAGGAAGAGGCCCGTGACCGCGGGGAAGGCGGCCACCATCGTCGACGCGGCGACCCCCATCTGGGCGGCCACCGGCATGAGCGCCGTCGTCGTCGCTCCCTGCGAGTACAGGAGCGCCGAGGCGATCAGCAGCACCAGGGCCAGCGTCCACGGCTGGCGCGCGATGAGGTCGCCGCCCAGCTCGACGATGACGTCGGTGTGCCCGTCGATGAACACCTTGCCGAGCCACGCGACGCCGACGATGCAGACCGCCGCACTCATGCCGCTGCGGAAGGTCTGCTGGCCGAGGATCGCGCCCGGATCCACCTTGCACAGCACCACGATGAGCAGCCCGGCGAGCAGCATCACGCCCATGATCGCGCCGTTGAGGTCGATCGTCGGGTCGGTCAGGACGGTGTCGGCGAGGATCGCGTACGCCACCGCGAGCAGCAGCGCCGCACCGAAGATCACGACCGAGCGGACGGCTGCCGGGTGGGGGGCGATGGCCCGCTCCGGCGGGTGCTCGCGCCGCGGCGCACCAGCCCCTGGGCCAGCCGCTCCCGGTACACGGGGTCGTCCTCGAGCTCCGCACCGAGGCGGGAGGCGACGACGGCGCCGGCGAGGCAGCCGACGAAGGTGGACGTCATCGTGAGCCCCAGCAGGCCGGCGAAGCTCACCCCGAGCGGGTCGACGACGCCGGCCATGAACACGACCGCCGCGGAGATCGGCGAGGCGACGATCGCCATCTGCGAGGCGACGACGGCGATCGACAGCGGCCGCGAGGGTCGCACTCCGGTGTCCTTGGCCACCTCGGCGATGACGGGCAGCGTCGAGAACGCGACCTGACCCGTGCCGGCGAAGATCGTCATCAGCCACGTCACCAGCGGGGCAAGGAACGTGATGTTGCGCGGGCGGGAGCGCAGGATCCGCTCCGTGAGCCACACCAGGTAGTCGAGGCCGCCCGCCGCCTGCATCGCCGCGATGACGCACATGATGATGCCGAGCACCGTCCAGGGGACCTGGGTGGCCGGGTCCACGTCGAGTCCGAGCAGCCCCAGCACGACGACGCCGGCGCCGCCCGCGAGGCCGATCGCGATGCCACCGATCCGCGCCCCGACGGCGACGAAGGCCAGCAGCACGACGAACTGTACGATGATCACCGGTCCTCCTCCGCGCCCTCCCGGGTGCCTCGAACCTACGCGACCAGCTCCGGGGCGGCTTTGCGAGGCACTGCGGGCCCGTGCCGCGGCCCGGTGCACCCTGCGCCACGGCATTGATCCGGGCCGCGGCCGGGGTCATCCCCCGCAGGCAGCCCTTCCATCCCAGATCCCGCGGCGCACCTCGCGCCGCCGTCGCCACGCAGGAAGCCATCACTCATGAGCAACGTCCTTGTCCTCAACGCCGGCTCGTCGTCGCTGAAGTACCAGCTCGTCAACCCCGACTCCGGCGAGGTGCTCGCCGATGGCATCGTGGAGCAGATCGGCGAGGTGGCGGGTCGCGTCAAGCACAAGTCGGCCGGTGAGGAGACCGTCCGCGAGCTGCCCGTGCCGGACCACGCCGAGGCGCTCCAGCTCGTCGTCTCGCTCTTCGACGAGGTCGGCCCGCGCCTGGCCGAGGTCGGCGTCGCCGCCGTCGGCCACCGGGTCGTGCACGGTGGTGCCACCTACTCGGCCCCGACGCTGATCGACGACGACGTCGTCGGCGGTATCGAGGCGCTCATCCCGCTCGCGCCGCTGCACAACCCCGCCAACGTGACCGGGATCAAGGTGGCGCGCAAGCTGCTCGACGTGCCGCACGTCGCCGTCTTCGACACCGCCTTCTTCACCACGCTGCCGCCTGCCGCGTACACCTACGCGATCGACACCGAGATCGCCGAGAAGTACCAGATCCGCCGCTACGGCTTCCACGGCACCTCGCACCAGTACGTCTCCGGCCGCGTGAGCGAGATCCTGGGCCGGACCGACCTCAAGCAGGTCGTCCTGCACCTGGGCAACGGCGCCTCGGCGTCGGCCGTCAAGGCCGGCGTGGCCGTGGACACCTCGATGGGCCTGACCCCGCTCGAGGGTCTGGTCATGGGCACCCGCTCCGGCGACCTGGACCCGGCGATCATCTTCCACCTGCACCGCCAGGCGGGCCTGAGCCTCGACCAGATCGACACGCTGCTCAACAAGCGCTCGGGCGTCAAGGGCCTCTTCGGCGAGAACGACATGCGCGCGCTGGAGTCGGCGTGGAACGACGGCGACCCCGCCGCGATCGCCGCGATGGACGTGTACCGCCACCGCCTCGTGAAGTATGTCGCCGCCTACGCGGGCGTCATGGGCGGCATCGACGTCCTGACCTTCACCGCCGGTGTGGGCGAGAACGACCCGCAGCTGCGCAACGACGTCGTCGAGGCTCTGGCCTTCCTCGGTCTCGCGGTCGACCCGGCGAAGAACACCCCGCGCTCGAAGGAGCCGCGCAACGTCTCCCCCGACGGCCACCAGGGCCCGATCGTCATGGTCGTCCCGACCAACGAGGAGCTGGCGATCGCGCGCCAGACCCTCGCGACGATCGGCTGAGCCTCGCGCTCGGGCGCAGGGCCCGTCACCCCGCTGGGGTGGCGGGCCCTCGCCGTCTCCCGGTGCCGGTCCGGCTCTCGGGTCATGGGGTTGGCACCGCGCCACCGGGCTGGCATGCTCGGCGTGATCTGCGCCACCCGCTTCTGACACCGGTGAGGAATCGATGGACGCACCACCCGTGGTGGAGGTCGCCGACCTCCGCAAGACCTATGGCGAGAAGAAGGCCGTCGACGGCGTCTCGTTCGCCGTCCGGCCCGGCGAGATCTTCGGGATCCTCGGCCCGAACGGCGCCGGCAAGACGACGACGGTCGAGTGCCTCGCCGGCCTGCGACAGGCCGACGGCGGCCGCGTGCGCGTCCTGGGCGTCGACACGCAGGACGACCCCGCGGCCGTGCGCGACTTCCTCGCCATCCAGCTCCAGGAGTCGCAGCAGCACGAGAAGATCACCGTCGAGGAGGCCCTGCGCACCTACGCCTCCTTCTACGAGAACCCCGCCGACATCGACCGGCTCATCGACCTGCTCGACCTCGGCGAGAAGCGCCGCACGCAGTTCGGGAGGCTGTCGGGCGGTCAGAAACAGCGGCTGTCCATCGCGCTCGCGCTGGTCGGCAACCCCCAGGTCGCAATCCTCGACGAGCTCACCACGGGCCTCGACCCGGCGGCGCGGCGCAGCACGTGGGAGCTCGTGGAGCGGGTGCGGGCCAGCGGCGTCACGATCCTGCTCGTCACCCACTTCATGGAGGAGGCCGAACGGCTCTGCGACCGGCTGGTCATCATCGACCAGGGCCGCGTGGTTGCAGCGGGCACGCCCGCCGAGCTCATCGACGGGCTCGACGACGCCCGGACCGTACGCCTGCGGCCGCGCCCCGGCGAGGCGGAGCGCACGGTCGCCGCGCTGACCGGCGCCGGACCCGAGGTGTACGCGGTGACCGCCGTCGACGGCGTGGTCGAGGTGCGGGGCAGCCGCCGCGTCCTCTTCGACGTCGTCCCCGCGCTCGCCGCCGCCGACGTCGTCCCCGACGACGTCGCCACCGTCACCCGCACCCTGGAGGACGTCTTCCTCGCCGTCACGGGGCGCACCTATGATCCCGAGGCCGAGGGCTCCCGGCCCGGCGACCTGGAAGGAGCACGACGATGACGGCCGCCACGAGCACCCCGGCCACCACCGCGCGCCGCACGAGCAGCGGCTGGCGCGGTTTCCCCACCCTGCTCCGCACGGAGACGCAGGTCTGGTTGCGCGACTTCGCCGGCGTCTTCTTCGGGCTCATCTTTCCGACCGTCCTGCTCGTCGGTGTCGGGCTCGTGATCCCCGGCATGCGGGAGCCCGTCCAGGACGCCCCGCCGTCCTCGCCCTGGTACGGGCTGACCCCCGTGGCGATGTACGTGCCGCCCGTGCTGGCCTCCGCCCTGGCGACCGCCGCACTGACGGTCATGCCGCCGACCTTCGGGGCGCTGCGCGAGAAGGGCGTGCTCCGGCGGCTCGCCACCACCCCGATGCGGCCGCAGGGCCTGGTCGCGGTGCACTACCTGATCAACCTCGTCGCGACGGTCGCCGCGGCCGTGCTCGCGGTCGTCGTCGGCGCGCTGGTCTTCGACATCACCGCTCCCCGGCAGCTCGGGGTGGTGCTGCTGTCCTTCGTGCTCGGCCTGGCCTGCCTCTTCGCCCTGGGCACGCTCCTGGCCGCCCGCGTCGAGCGGGCCCAGACGGCGTCGGCCATCGCGATGCCGATCTACTTCCCGTTGCTGCTGCTGGCGGGAATGTGGACGCCGGGGCCGATCATGCCCGAGGCGCTGCGCGTGGTCGGGAAGTTCACGCCGCTCGGGGCGGCGTCCCAGGCGCTGTCGGTCGGGTGGTTCGAGAGCGGGTTCCCGCTGGTCCAGGTCGTGGTGATGATCGCGTGGTCCGCGATCCTGTTCCCGCTGGGGATCCGGCTCTTCCGGTGGACGTGAGCGGCGCAGCGCGCCGCCCTGTACGCCCTGGGTGCGCCGGGAATCGCCTCGGCCTCTAGGGTCGGCCCATGAACCCCTGGCTCGAGGCGATCGGCTGGATCGGCTCCGCTCTCGTGGTCTTCTCGCTCACCCAGGCGCGCGTCCTGCGGTTCCGCTGGCTGAACCTCGCCGGCTCCGTCATCGCGACGGCGTACAACGCGATCGTCGGGATCTGGCCGTTCGCGGCGATGAACGCGGCAATCGCGCTCATCAACGTGTACTGGCTGTGGCGCCTGCACCGCACCCGCCACGACGAGGCCACCTACGAGGTGGTCGAGGTGGAGCCGGACGACGCCTACCTGCTGCACGTGCTGCGCACGCACGCGGAGGACATCGCGGCCTGGGCGCCGGGCTTCACCGCACGGCCCGGGCCGCGCGAGCGCCGGTCAGCATTCCTCGTCCAGCGCGGCGACGAGACCGTCGGCGTGGTGGAGGTCGGCGACGCGGGCGGCGGCACGGGAACGGTCCTGATCGACTGGGTCTCCCAGCGCTTCCGGGACTTCACGCCGGGCGAGTTCGTGTACCGGCAGTCGGGGATCTTCGCCCGGAAGGGGTACTCCCGCCTCGTGCTCCCGGCGTCGGCCCGCACCGACGCCAGGTACCTGACGCGGGTCGGCTTCCGGCAGGACGGCGGGACGTGGGTCCGGACGGTCGAGGCGGCCGCGGCGGCGGGCTGAGACCCGCAGGACCCTCGGGGCACTCAGTCGGTCCCGTAGAAGACCGACTCCATCACCGCCCGTGCCCTGCGGGCCGTGCGCAGGTAGAGCTCCTCCAGCTCGGCGCCCGTCCCGGCGTCGCCCAGCAACCGGGCGATCCCGGTGAGGTCGCGGTGCGCGTGCGGCAGCACGTCGGTCTGTGCGCCGGTGACCCGGCCGGACCACAGCACGACGGCGGAACGCAGCCGCGAGGCGAGCGTCCAGGCGTCCAGCAGGGCGCGGGCGTCGTCGTCGGCGAGCAGGCCGGCCTGGGTGGCGGCGGTGAGGGCCGCGACGGTGCCGGTGGTGCGCAGGCCGGGCACGGCGTGGGCGTGCTGGAGCTGGAGGAGCTGGGCGGTCCACTCGACGTCGGAGGCGCCGCCGCGACCGAGCTTGAGGTGCCGGGCGGGGTCCACCCCGCGGGGCAGGCGTTCCGCCTCGACGCGGGCCTTGATGCGCCGGACCTCACGCACGTCGCCCGGCGACAGCCCGCCGGCGGGGTAGCGCAGCGGGTCCACCAGGGCGGTGAACCCGGAAGCCAGCTCGTTGGACGCGTCCGACGCCGCCTCGCCCGCCAAGGGCCGGGCACGCAGCAGGGCCTGCGCCTCCCAGACCGACGACCAGCGGCCGTAGTACTCGGCGTAGGAGGCGAGGGTCCGCACCAGCGGACCCTGCCGGCCCTCGGGGCGCAGGTCGGCGTCGACGGGCAGGTGGGGCTCCGGTCCGACGGCGCCGAGCAGCTCGCGCAGGCGCGTGGCCGTCATCGTGGCGAAGCGGGTGGCGAGCTCGCCGTCCGCCCCGTCGACCGGGTCGTGCACGAACATCACGTCGGCGTCGGAGCCGTACCCGAGCTCGCGGCCGCCGAGGCGGCCCATCGCCACGATCAGCATACGGGTCGGGTACGCGGCGAGGCCCAGCTCGGCCCGCACGTCGTGCCGCGCGATCCGCAGGGCTCCGCGCAGCGCGAGGTCGGCGGCGTCGGAGATCGCGGCCGCCGCGCCGACAGGGTCCAGCACGCCGAGTAGCTCGCCCGCCCCGGTCCGCGCGAGCTCGCGGCGCCGGATCGCCCGGACCGTCACGGCGGCCTTGCGACCCTCCTCGGCCCGCGACAGGATCGCGTCGGCCTCCGCGTACAGGCGCTGCGCGCCCCGCGGCTCGAGACCAGTGGGGTCGTCGAACCACTGGACTGACTCGGGAGAACGGGCGATGGCGTCGGCCAGGTACCGGGACGAGGCGAGCACGTGGGCCAGGCGCTGGGCCGCCGACCCGGAGTCGCGCAGCAGCTTGAGGTACCAGTGGGTGCCGCCGAGCTCCTCGGACAGCCGCCGGAAGGCGAGCAGGCCGGCGTCCGGGTCGGCGCCCTCGGCGAACCAGCCGAGCAGCACCGGGAGGAGCTGGCGCTGCAGCGCGGCCCGGCGCGAGGTGCCCTCGGTCAGGGCGGTGACGTGCCGCATCGCCCCGTCGGGGTCGCGGTAGCCGATGGCGGCGAAGCGGGCGCGTGCCGCCTCGGGTGCGAGTGACACCTCGGCGTCGGACAGGTGCGCGTAGACCGGGAGCAGCGGGCGGTAGAAGAGCGCCTCGTGGAGCGAGCGGACCTCGCGCCGGGCGGCCTTCCACCGGTCGGTCAGCCCGGCGGCGCCGTCGGCGCGCATCCCGAGCGCCCGGGCCAGGCGGCGCAGGTCCCCCTCCCCGGTCGGGAGCAGGTGCGTGCGCCGGAGCTTGAAGAGCTGGACGCGGTGCTCGAGCGCCCGCAGGAAGCGGTAGCAGACGGCGAGGCGGGCCGCGTGGTCGCGGCCCACGTAGCCGGCCGCGGCGAGCGAGCCGAGGGCCGCGATCGTGTTCGGCGAGCGGATGGCGGCGTCGGCACGGCCGTGGACGAGCTGGAGGAGCTGGACCGTGAACTCGACGTCCCGCAGCCCCCCGCGGCCGAGCTTGATCTGCCGGTCCGCCTCCGCGGCGGGCACGCGCGCCTCGACGCGACGCCGCATCGCCTGCGCGTCCTCGACGAAGTTCTCCCGCGCCACGGCCTTCCAGACCAGTGGGTCGACGGCGGCGCGGTAGGCGTGGCCGAGCTCGAGGTCGCCGGCCACCGGCCGCGCCTTGAGCAGCGCCTGGAACTCCCAGGTGGCAGCCCAGCGGTCGTAGTACGCGAGGTGGCTCGACAGCGTGCGCACCAGCGGGCCGTTCTTGCCCTCGGGTCGCAGTGCGGCGTCCACCTGCCAGAGCGCCGGCTCGGCCGAGGCTCCCCCGCACGCCTTCTGCAGCGCCGCGGCGAGGCGCGTGCCCACCGCGATGGCGTGCTCCTCCGTGGCAGGCTCGCCGTGAGGTCCGGTTCCCGGCTCGACGACGTAGATCACGTCCACGTCGGAGACGTAGTTGAGCTCGCGCCCGCCGGTCTTGCCCATCCCGATGACGGCCAGCCGCGCGGCCGCGTGGTCGGGGTGCTGGGCGCGCGCGATCGCGAGTGCGGCCTCCAGGGCCGCCGCCGCGAGGTCGGCGAGCGCCGCCCCCACGGTCGGCAGCACCGACAGGGGCTCGGCGCTGGTCAGGTCGTCCGCGGCGATGTGCAGCAGGCGCGCTCGGTAGGCGCGCCGCAGCGCGTCGGTGGAGGTGCGGGCGCCGACATCGGGCCACTCGCCCGGCTCGCACCCGGCAACCGGGGCGTCCGCCGCCGGGTCCGCGCCGACGGCGGTCAGGAGCTCGGCGCGCACCGCGGCCGGGTCGGCACCCACGCCCGGCTCGGCGAACCGGTCCAGGAGCTCGGGGCGGCGGATGATCTCGTCCCCGAACGCCGAGGACGCCCCGAGCACGGACACCAGACGTCGTCGGAGGGCGACGGCGTCGACCGGGCTCTGGGTGGTGCCGGGCGCCGCCGCCGGTCCTGCTGCGCCGCCGTCGGCGGCGGCGAGGATGCGCGCCAGGCGCGGCGCCGCCGGGGTCCCGGCGAGCCGCACCAGCTGTAGCAGCGCCAGGTCGGGGTCCGCCGCACCACCGAGCGCCTCGAGCACGGCGTCCGCGTCGGCCGGGTCGGCCGGGAGGACCTGGACGAGCGCGGGGTCCTCCCACAGGCCGCGCGACCGGCTCAGGTCGGCGAACCCCGCACGCAGCAGCCGACGCGTGGGGGTCTCGGCGCGTCCGGGGATCACAGGCTCTGCAGGAAGCGGTTCAGCTCGTAGGGCGTGACCTGCGAGCGGTACGCGTCCCACTCCGCGCGCTTGTTCGCGAGCACGTAGCGGAAGACGTGCTCGCCGAGGGTCTCGGCGACCAGCTCGGAGCGCTCCATGATGGCGATCGCGGCGTCGAGGTCCTGCGGCAGCGGCGCGATGCCGAGAGCGCGACGCTCGGCGTCGGTCAGCTCCCACACGTCGTCCTCGGTGGCCTCCGGCAGCTCGTAGCCCTCCTCGATGCCCTTGAGGCCCGCGGCCAGCATGACGGCGAACGCCAGGTACGGGTTCGCGGCCGAGTCGATCCCGCGGTACTCGACGCGCGACGAGTTGCCCTTGCCCGGCTTGTACATGGGCACGCGGACCAGGGCCGAACGGTTGTTGTGGCCCCAGCAGATGTACGACGGCGCCTCGTTGCCGCCCCAGAGGCGCTTGTACGAGTTGACGTACTGGTTGGTCACCGCGGTCACCTCGGCCGCGTGTACGAGGAGGCCGGCGATGAACTGGCGCGCCGTCTTGCTGAGATCGAACTGCGCACCCGGCTCGTAGAAGGCGTTGCGGTCGCCCTCGAAGAGCGAGAGATGGGTGTGCATGCCCGAGCCCGGCTGGTCGGCCAGCGGCTTCGGCATGAAGGTCGCGAAGACGCCCTGCTCGAGCGCCACCTCCTTGACCACGGTGCGGAAGGTCATCAAGTTGTCCGCGGTGGTCAGCGCATCGGCGTAGCGCAGGTCGATCTCGTTCTGGCCGGGGCCCGCCTCATGGTGGGAGTACTCCACCGAGATGCCCATCGACTCGAGCATCGAGATCGCCGCCCGGCGGAAGTCGTGCGTGGAGCCGCGGGCCACGTGGTCGAAGTAGCCGCCGTTGTCCACGGGCACCAGTGGTGCGCCGGCGCCCTTCATCTGCTCGAAGAGGTAGAACTCGACCTCGGGGTGCGTGTAGAAGGTGAAGCCCTTGTCCTTCGCCCGGGCCAGCGCCCGCTTGAGCACGTTGCGCGGGTCCGCGAGGGACGGCTCGCCGTCGGGGGTGAGGATGTCGCAGAACATTCGGGCGGTGCCGTGGGTCTCGCCGCGCCACGGCAGCACCTGGAAGGTGGTGGGGTCCGGCTTGGCGATCATGTCGGCCTCGTAGACGCGGGTCAGGCCCTCGATGGCCGACCCGTCGAAACCGATCCCCTCGCTGAACGCCGACTCGAGCTCGGCCGGTGCGACCGCCACCGACTTCAGCACGCCGAGCACGTCGGTGAACCAGAGCCGGATGAAGCGGATGTCGCGCTCCTCGACCGTGCGGAGCACGAACTCCTGCTGCCTGTCCATGCGTCTATCCTGCCCGAGAAGTGTGACCGGCGAGTGTCGGCGTCGTGAGTGTCGGTCGGGTCAGTCGGTGCTGGTCCCGGCGTTGCGCCACTCCTCGTCCTCGCGGTCCCACGCCTCGCTGCGCAGGCGCGCCGTGTCCAGCGCGTGCTGCGCCTCCGCACGCGTGCCGTACGGGCCCAGCAGGTGGCTCCAGGACGACTGCCGCCCCTCCTCGACCTGCCCCGTCTGCGTGTTGAACCAGTACTCCTGCGCCGGAGGCGGGCCCTTCTCTTCGCTCATGGTCCGATCCTGCCCCAGGATGGGCGCATGGCACAGCAGATCGCGTTCGGGATCGACATCGGCGGATCAGGGATCAAGGGGGCTCCGGTCGACCTCAGGACCGGCGAGTTCGCGGCCGAGCGCCTGCGGATCCCCACCCCGGAGCGGAGCACCCCGGACGCCGTCGCCCAGGTCCTGGCGGACCTCGTCGGGTCGTTCGACCTGCCGAGGAAGGCGCCGGTCGGCGTCGCGTTCCCCGCCCCGATGGACCGCGGGGTCGTGCGCTTCATCGCCAACCTCGACCAGTCGTGGAAGGGCGTCGATCTGCCCGAGCTGCTCCGCGAGGCCACCGGCCGCGAGGTCACCGCCGTCAACGACGCCGACGCCGCCGGCGTGGGCGAGCACCGCTACGGCGCCGCCAAGGGGGTCGACGGCGTCGTCCTCGTGTGCACCCTCGGCACCGGCATCGGCTCGGCGCTGATCGTCGACGGCGTCCTGGTGCCGAACACCGAGCTCGGCCACCTCCAGATCGACGGCCTCGACGCCGAGTCGCGCGCCGCCGACTCCGCCCGCGAGCGCGAGGGCCTCGACTTCCCCGCCTGGGCCGGTCGCCTCCAGCGGTACTTCGAGACGGTGGAGATGCTGCTCTCCCCCGACCTGATCGTGGTCGGAGGCGGCGTCTCGAAGAAGCACTCGGAGTTCCTCCCGCTGCTGGACCTGCGTGCCCCGATCATCCCGGCGCAGCTGCGCAACGCGGCCGGCATCGTCGGCGCCGCGGCGATGGCCGCGTCGGACGCCAGGCGCAAGAGGCGCTGAGCCTGCCGATTGCGCCTCCGGCCCGGTGAGTCAGGCGGCGTCCGCGCTGTCGTGCGTGATGTGCGCGTCCGCGCCGACCAGCCGCAGCACCTCGCCGACGACCTCCGGCGGGTTGCGGAGCGAGACCTGAAGACCCTCGTCACGGCCGAGCGCGCACAGCTGCACCAGGAAGGCGACCCCGGCCGAGTCGATGAAGTCCACGCGCGTCGCGTCGACGACCACCGGGAGGTCGCGCTCCAGGGCTCCGACGAGTGCTGCACTCGCCTCCGATCGCAGGGCGGCGTCGATCTCGCCCCACATCCGCACCACGCTCGCGTTGGCGGTCCGCACCAGGTCGATGCCGCCGGTGCGCGTGTCCGTGACAACCATGTCCGTCCTTCCCCTGACCGGCAGCCGCCCGCTCTTCCTGGGCGCGGGCTATCCGATCGCGCGGCCTCGTTGCCGTGTGATCGGAACGTTACACCTCCGCAGGCCTCGGGCGGAACCTCCCTTTGCGCGTTCGTGACGCGCGGCTGGCGCCGAACGGCCAGGTCGCGGGGCGGGTTCCGGGCGGTCGGGTCAGCCGCGCAGGGCGATCAGGTAGGTCAGGTAGGCGGTGTACAGGCCCATGAACAGGACCCCCTCGCGGCGCGAGACCCGACGGCCGGTCAAGAAGACCGGGACACACAGCAGCGACCCGAGGACGAGGAGTGGCATGTCGACGCGCAGCAGCTGGGTCTCGAGCGGGAAGCTGCCGGGCGCGAAGAGCAGCGCGGTGCCGAGGATGAGGGTCAGGTTGTAGGTGCTGGAGCCGAGCAGGTTGCCGATGGCGAGCGAGCGCGCGCCGCGCAGCGTCGCCATCGTGGTGGTGGCCAGCTCCGGGAGCGAGGTGCCGATCGCGACGATCGTCAGACCGATCAGGGAGTCCGAGACCCCGAACTGGGCCGCGAGCTCCTTGGCGGCCATGACCAGCAGGTCGGCGCCCAGCACCACGGTGGCGATGCCGACGACGAGCAGGGCGACGTCGAGCACCGCGAAGCGCAGGCCTCGGCGCGGCTCCGGGAGCTCCTCGTCGTCGTCGATCGCGACGGCATCCGCGAGGTTCTCGGCGGATGCCTCGCGGCGCGCCGTCTGGATCAGCACCGCCGTGTACGCGATCGCGAAGGCGAGCAGGATCGCCCCCTCCCACACGGCAAGAGAGCCGTCGAGGGACAGGAGCAGCGTCAGGAGGGTTGCGCCGACCATCGCCGGCAGGTCGAGCCGGATCGCCTGCCGCTGCAGGGTGATGGGGCGGATCGACGCGGCGATGCCGAGGATGAGCAGCAGGTTCATCAGGTTGCTGCCGGCGACGTTCCCGACGAGGAGGTTTCCGCTGCCGGCCGTCATCGCCCGGATGCCCGCGGCCAGCTCGGGCGCCGACGTGCCGATGGACACGATCGTCAGGCCGATGATCAGGGGCGAGACGCCGAGCCGGCGGGCCAGCCGCGTGCCGTACCGGACGATGACCTCGGCACCGCCGATCAGCAGAGCGATCCCCGCGAGGAGCATCACGTAGGTCATGGGACCCCCTTCCGCGAGTCATCCTTCCTGTGCACCGGCGCCAACGACGGCTCGGGATGCGCGAGGTGTCGCATGCACGAGGTGCCACGCACTGCAGCCCGGAGGCGTCTGTGATGGGCTGAGAGATGGACGTCCAGCTAGGACGCGCCTGTCTATCGCGCACCGGGAGGCACCGTGGGACTCGTTGACAAGCTGAAGAATCAGGCCGAAGAAGTCATGGGCCAGGCCAAGGAGGCCATCGGCAAGGCCACGGACAACGACAGCCTGCAGGCCGAGGGCCAGGCGGACCAGGCGGCGGCGAACGTCAAGCAGACGGGCGAGCACGTCAAGGACGCCATCAAGGACAAGCTGGACTGACAGCCGGCCCCGGCACACGGCGGGCCCGCGGGGGGTTCCTTCCCGCGGGCCCGTCAGCGCGTCAGCGCGGGCCCGTCACCGCCGGACCGCGACCTCGGGGACCGCCAGCGCCAGCACCACCACGCACACGACCGCCACGGCCATGCTCAGGCCGAACGGCGCTCGGCTGGAGACCCGGGTCAGGGCCACGGCGCCCGCCGCGGCGGCCAGCGTCGCCGCGAGGAGCCCGCCCGCCCAGGCCGCGGCAGACGGCGGACCGCCCGGGCCGGCGACGACGACACCCACGGCCGCCACGAGGAGCGTGGGCGCAAGGACACCGGAGGCCCGGCGCCCGAGCCGGTGCGGCAGGCCGCGCACCCCGGTGGCGGCGTCGTCGTCCAGGTCGGGCAGCGTGTTGGCGACGTGGGCGCCCGTCCCGAGGAGTGCCGCGGCCGCGAGCGTCCACGGTGCGGCCAGGCGGTCACCCGGAGCCACCAGGACGGCGAACTCGGCGAGCAGGGCGAACGACACCGCGTACGGCAGCCACGACCACGGCGTCGACTTGAGCCCCAGGTTGTAGCCCCAGGCGGACGCGACCGCGGCGAGGTGCACGACGCCGGGGACGATGCCGGTGGCCAGGGAGGTCACCACGCAGACCACGAGCGCGCCCCAGGCCGCCGGCGCAGCGTCGCGGCCGAGACCAGACCGCTCACCACGGGCTTGGACGCGCGGTCGACCGCCCGGTCACGTCCGGCGTCGAGCCAGTCGTTGGACCAGCCCACCGAGAGCTGTCCCGTCAGGACCGCGACGGCGAGGAGGGCCGTCGTCGTCGGCTCTGCTCCCACGGCCGCCGCGAGCGCCGTCCCGAGCACCGTGACCACCACGGTCGGTCCCGGGTGGCACGCCAGTGTCAGCCCGCTCAGCAGCGGCCATGGGCTGCGCCCGGACCCCGTTCCCGGTGACCGCACCGCCGCCCGCGCCATGCCGCCACCGTAGTCGTCACCCTTCCCGCTCGCGCGAGGCGCCCCGAGGGGTGTGACGATGCCCAGGTGTCTCGAGTCGTCGCCGTCGCCCCGGTCCTGCCCGAGCACTCCTATGCGTCCGAAGAGGTCAGCACCGTGATCGGGCCGCTGCTGACGGCGGACCCGTCCCGCACGGTGCTGCTGCGTCGGCTGCACCGGGGCGCCGGGGTGCGGCGCAGGCACCTCGCTCTGCCGCTCGAGGACTACGCCGGTCTCTCGACGTTCGGGGCGGCCAACGCCGCGTTCCTGCGGGAGGCCACCACGCTCGTGGAGCGCGCGAGCCTGCAGGCGCTCCAGGCCGCGAGCCTGACCGCGCCGGACGTCGACCATGTCTTCACCACGTCCGTGACCGGCCTCGGCGCGCCCTCCCTGGACGTGCTGCTCGCCGCGCGGATCGGCCTGCGGCCGGACGTGCGGCGGACGCCGTCCTTCGGCCTGGGATGCGCGGGAGGTGCCGGCGGGCTTGCCCGCGTGCACGACTACCTGGCCGGCCGACCGCGGGACGTCGCGCTGCTCGTGGCGGTCGAGCTGTGCTCGCTGACGCTGCAGCACGGCGACGACTCGGCGCCGAACCTCGTCGCGTCCGGGCTCTTCGGCGACGGCGCCGCCGCTGTCGTGGTCGTGGGCGACGAGCACCCCCTGGCGCGGACGGAGACGGTGCACGGCAGCCGGACCGCCTCCGTCGTCGACACGCGGTCGCGGCTGTACCCGGGGACCACCGGCGACCTGGGGTGGGAGGTGCGCGACAGCGGGTTCGGCATCGTGCTGTCCGCCGAGCTGCCCCGGCTGCTGGGCGCTCACCTGCTCGGTGACGTCAACGGGTTCCTCGCCGAGCACGGCCTGGCGCCCGCGCACGTCCCGACCTGGGTGGTGCACGCGGGCGGACCGCGCGTCATCGACGCCGTCCGCGACGCCCTGGACCTGACCGAGGAGGACGTGCGCGAGAGCCGGGCGAGCCTCGCCGACGGCGGCAACACGTCGTCCGTCTCGGTCCTCGACGTGCTGGCCCGCACGCTCGCACGCTCGGCGGCACCGCCCGGATCACCCGCGGTGCTCATGGCCTTCGGCCCGGGTGTGGCGGCCGAGCTGGTACTCCTCCGACTGGACGGAGCAGCGCAGTGATGGACGGAGCGGAGCAGTGATCTGGTACGTCGCGCTCGTCGCGGCGACCGCCGTCGAGCGCCTCCTGGAGCTCGTCGTCTCCGCCCGCAACGCCCGCTGGTCGTTCGAGCGCGGTGGGGTGGAGTCGGGCCGGGGGCACTTCCCCGCGATGGTGGCCCTGCACACGGGGCTGCTGGTCGCCTGCGCGGCCGAGGCGGTGCTCGCCGACCGCCCCTTCCTGCCCTGGCTCGGCTGGCCGATGCTGGCGGTGGTGGTGGCGAGCCAGGCGCTGCGGTGGTGGTGCGTGGCAACGCTCGGCAGGCAGTGGAACACCCGGATCATCGTCGTGCCCGGCCTCCACCTCGTGGCGCGCGGGCCCTATCGCCTGCTGCGCCACCCCAACTACGTCGCCGTGGTGGCCGAGGGCCTCGCGCTGCCGCTCGTGCACACGTCGTGGGTGACCGCGCTGTGCTTCACCGTGCTGAACGCCGTGCTGCTGCTCCGGTTCCGCATCCCCGCGGAGGAGCGCGCGCTGCGTCTCGTGCCCGCGCCCGGAGGCGCCGGATGACGCACGCGGCCGACGCCGACGTGGTGGTCGTCGGCGGTGGCCCGGTCGGTCTCGCGGCGGCCGTCCACGCGCGGGCGGCGGGGCTCGACGTCGTCGTCGCGGACCGCAGGCACGGGACCGTCGACAAGGCCTGCGGGGAAGGCCTGCTCCCCGGCGCGCTCGCGGCCGTCCGGCGGCTCGGCGCCGACCCCGCGGGCCACCCGATCACCGGCATCAGCTATCGCCGCCCGGGGCGGCACGCGGACCACCTCTTTGCCGTCGGTCCCGGGCGCGGGGTGCGCCGCACGGTGCTGCACGCCGCGTTGCGGGCCCGCGCCGAGGACGCGGGTGCGGCCTTCGTGCACGCGTCGGTGCGCGGGCTGCGGCAGGACGCCGACGGCGTGGACGTCGAGCTCGGCGCCGGGGGCATCCGCGCTCGCTGGCTGCTCGGGTGCGACGGGCTGCACTCGACCGTGCGGCGCCTGTCCGGGCTGGAGCGGCCCGCGAACCGCGGCGCGAGCCGGCGTGCGGCCCGGTACGGCTTGCGTCGCCACTACCAGGTGTCGCCGTGGAACGACCTGGTGGAGGTGCACTGGGGCGAGCGTGCGGAGGCGTACGTGACGCCCGTGGCGTCCGACGTCGTCGGCGTCGCCGTCCTGGGGCCGCGGCAGGGCGGCGCGGAGCGGGAGCCGTTCGAGGACGCGCTCGCTGCGGCCTTCCCCGAGCTCGCCGAGCCGCTGCGATGCGCGGAGCCGCTCGGGCCGGTCCTCGGGGCCGGCCCGCTGCGGCAGACGACGCGCCGGCGGACCGCCGGGCGGGTGCGGCTGGTGGGAGACGCGTCCGGCTACGTCGACGCCCTGACCGGCGAGGGGATCCGTGTCGGGCTGGCGCAGGCAGCTGCGGCCGTGCACCACCTCGACGACCCGGCCGCGTACGAGCGCGCCTGGCGGGACGCCACCCGGAGCTACCGGCTCCTGACGACCGGCCTCCTCGCGTGCGCGGCCGGCCCGGCCCGCGCGGGGATCGTGCCGACGGCCGACGCGCTCCCCGGCCTGTATGGCGCCATCGTGGAGCGGCTCGCCCGCTAGAAGCCACAGGCAGGGGGCGAAGGCGGACGAGTCGGTCTGTACGCCGGGTTCTGTTCCCGGCCCTGGTTGCCCACGGGCCGGGCGACGGTCATCCATCTAGGCCCTGCGTTGCCGCAGGGCTCGAGCGGTCTACCCGGGAGCTCGGGCGGGCCGCCCTCGAACACTCCCTGTCTGACCTTGCTCCAGGTGGGGTTTGCCGAGCCGCCCCTGTCACCAGGGGCGCTGGTGGTCTCTTACACCACCGTTTCACCCTTACCCCGACGCCTTGCGACGCCGGGGCGGTCTGTTCTCTGTGGCACTGTCCCGCGGGTCACCCCGGGTGGCCGTTAGCCACCACCTTGCCCTTCGGAGCCCGGACGTTCCTCACGGCCCTCGCCGAGGCGAGGATCCCTGCGACCGTCCGACCGACTCGTCCGCATGGCGCAGTCTATGCGGGTCAGGGCCCCGCCAGGGCAACCCGACGAGACTCACGAAAAATGCCCGCGAAGCGGGTCCGGTGCCTCACGTGGGGTTTGCCCGCGAACCGTGACCCTGTGGCGGCATGGGAAGTGGGTTGTCGTTGCAGGCCAGGGCGGAGA
>Ga0075011_10000328_pt1 | contig 25305 bp, 19 predicted proteins | sample TARM_MetaG_T_14_FD_72354 | JGI IMG/M metagenome (GOLD analysis project Ga0075011, IMG submission 72354) | Freshwater microbial communities from Pennsylvania, USA, analyzing microbe dynamics in response to fracking - TARM_MetaG_T_14 | ecosystem: Environmental > Aquatic > Freshwater > River... | reverse complement strand
GGGAGAAGCAGTTGCAAGCAAATACTTCTTGAATGTCCACACAGATTGTTTGATTAAATTGTTAAAGAGCAGCCTTTCGGCGAGGTGCGTATATTACGCCACCTGCGAACGATGTCAACGCTTTTTATGTTACCAATCAACGTTTAACGTTATCAGTAATTCAAGCTCTTTCGTTCTCATTCACCGGCGTTACTGCCTGTGTCTGTGGGGTCGCATTATAGGGATTGGAATTTACTTGGCAACTGTTATTTGAAGATAAAGTTACGCTTTATTAAAATATTTATATTTACGTTCGCAAAACAGGCAATTATTACTGTTTAGTGATTTAAATAGACTATTCACACCATCTTTTACCTATCGTGTGTGGGATTTTTAAATGGTCCATTACTCTTGCGGTCATAAAATCGTGTAAATCTGCAATAGTTTTCGGTTGATGATAAAAACCAGGCGCTAATGGCATAACGGTGACGCCCAATTCCGACAGGGTCAGCATGTTGCGCAAATGGATAGTGGAGAATGGCGTTTCTCTTGGCATAATAATTAACTGGCCGCGCTCTTTTAAAATTACATCGGCAGCCCTTTCAATTAAGTTATTTGATAAGCCTTGCGCAATTGAAGCCATTGTTCCGCAGCTGCACGGACAGATAACCATTTTATCCGGCGCAGATGATCCAGATGCAACGGGGGAAAACCAGTCTTTCGCTGTCAATGCCAGCAGCTGCCTCTCTTTACTCTGGTATTTATCCGCTAAAAAAAGATTCAGCTCATTTACCTCTTCTGGCCACACTTCATTCTCTTCTGTCTTTAATACTATTTTTGCCGCATCGGAGAGCAACAGATAGACTTGCACATCAGCATCAATCAATGACTTTAATAATCTTAAGAAGTAGCCACTCCCTGAAGCGCCGGTGACAGCTAATGTCAGTTTGCTTTTAAACATTTTTATGCCTGTAGTTTTTTAAGTAGTTTTTGATGAATATTGCCAAATCCGCCATTACTCATAATTAAGATATGATCATCAGGCTGTGCTTTTTCTGCCAATTTGTCACATAGCGCATCGATATCATGAGATATATCAACCGCTTTGCCCTGCTCAGCAAAGAGTTGCTCAATTGACCATTGCATATCTTCTGTTTCAAAAAAGAATACACTGTCCGCTGCCGATAATGAATTAACTAATGCTTCTTTATGGACGCCTAACTTCATAGTATTGGATCTCGGCTCTAATACTGCAATGATTTTTTGATTACCGACTTTGGCGCGTAACCCCGCCAGGGTCGTTTTTATTGCGGTAGGATGGTGAGCAAAATCGTCATAAACAGTAATCTGCTTGACGACACCTTTAACTTCCATACGCCGTTTAATACTTTTAAATTCAGCCAAAGCCTCAATAGCTATTTCCGGTGTCACTCCGACATGGCGGGCAGCCGCTATTGCAGCAAGCGCATTAGCCACATTATGATCGCCCATCAGAGTCCAGTCCACTTGCCCCTGTTTTTTTTGATTCAAAAAAACTGCAAACAAAGACCCGTCTTCTTTTACTTTCACAGATGACCAGTTTTCGCCTATATATTCAACTTCACTCCAGCATCCCATCTGCTTAACAGCCATTAGTGCTTGATCTTGATTGGGAATAATTATTCGCCCGCTGGCAGGAACCGTTCTCACTAAGTGATGAAACTGCTTTTTAATCGCATTAAGATCCTCAAATATATCAGCATGATCAAATTCGAGATTATTTAACACCAGGGTGCGCGGATGGTAGTGGACAAACTTAGAGCGTTTATCGAAAAAGGCACTGTCGTACTCATCCGCTTCTATAACAAAAAACGGGGTATCACCTAATCTTGCCGACAGGCCGAAGTTTTCAGGCACACCGCCGATTAAAAAACCGGGTTGCATATGCGCATATTCTAAAATCCAAGCGAGCATGCTCGATGTGGAGGTTTTGCCGTGTGTACCGGCAACTGCCAACACCCAGCGATCTTTTAAGACGTGCTCCAGTAACCACTGAGGACCAGAAATATAAGGAATTTGTTTATCTAAAACAGCTTCCACGCAGGGGTTACCACGGCTCATGGCATTGCCGATAACTACCAGATCCGGATTTACATCAAGCTGACTGGGATCAAAGCCCTGAATAAGTTCAATACCTTGCTCTTCGAGTTGGGTACTCATGGGGGGATAGACATTTGTATCTGAGCCGGTCACTTTGTAACCCAGAGATTTAGCCAGAATAGCCACCCCGCCCATAAAAGTACCACAAATGCCGAGAATATGAATATGCATAAAACCTCAATATAGAAGGACAAAAAAAATTTATAGGCAATACTAAACAATAAAAAAGGCGAGCACTATTACGGTGCCCGCCTTTTCAGTAATTACTTGCAGCAATCAGCCGGAAAGATTTGTCTACGCTTCAAAAGCTTCCTGTAAGAATGGGATAATTTGCTTTTTACGGCTCACCACTCCAGGTAATTCAAAAGCGTGATCAACAACAGTGCTGTTTAATGCTTTCGCTATTTTTTGTGAATCTTTACTAATAATCAACGCCGTTGTATCAAGCTTATTAATATCTGTTAATAAAACAATCGTTGAGTGATAACCCTTGTCAGCTTGTAATTGCCCCATTTCCACTAACATTTCACCTTTTTTACTCAGCGCAGTTTCCAGTGAAGTTAACTCTAACTGACCAATCGCAAGTAATTCACCTGCCATTTCAAATACTTTTTGGTCACGCATAATGAGCTCAGCAGCAGGCAGATGTTTGATATCTGATTTTGCATCAAACTGCGCATCAGCAAACGCATTTAAATCGTCAACACCTGCAATCGCAGCCAACTCTTGTGCAGCCAGTTTGTCGATATCCGTTGTTGTCGGGCCTTTAAAGTTAACCGTATCAGAGATAATGGCGCCCATCATCATTTTAGCAACAGGTGCATCCGGCGTCTGATTATAGAATTTATACATGTTATAAACGATAGTTGCACTGCAGCCAACAGGCCAGATCCAGCACTCAAGCGGCTCAGACGTGGTGATATCACCCAATTTATGGTGATCGACAATACCGCGGATTTTTGCCTTCTTCATATCCGCTGTCCCCTGATTCCAGTCAGAATAATCAACAATAAAGATCTCTTCACCGGCAACTGAGGTGCGAATTTCTGGTTGTGGCAAACCAGACTGCTCAAGTAGAAACTGTGCTTCAGGATTCGGCTCACCTTGCAGTGCAGGTGTTGCGTCTTTACCTAGTTTATTAAATAAGCTAGCAAGGGCGATGGCTGAACATAAGCTGTCACAATCTGGGTTTTGGTGTCCTAGTACAATCATTTTTCATTTCCAATTTGCAGTTGATTTATTGCAGGCAGAATAACCGATTTAACGCTAATAATTAAGAGTAAAAAGAAATTATTGTTGCTCATTTTGCAGCAGCTTTACTTCTTGATCCGACAATTTTCGGTATTCTGAACGATTTTCAAGCTCGTAACCTTTAAAATAATGGCCATCAGCACAGAGATAAATAAGATAATGTCTTTTTAATAAAACGCATTCAGATGCAAGACGGTATGACCAGGCTAAATTGTTGGCATTGCGCTCCTCTTCCCGACGTTTATACTCCAGCGCCCTTTCACGCTTCTGTTCAAAAAGATCATTGCGGATCAGCGAATCCCTTTTTTCGATGGTGACTTGCCCTGCATCAGCAGGGAAAGAGAGCATAATTGACAGGCCGATTAATATTTGCAGCAGCATAACCCTCTCCTCACGAAAATAAGATTAGCGAGTCTTGACCTCAAAGAAAGGGTTCAACAAGCTCTCTTGCTGGTTATAGCGTAACGCCTGACCGTCTAATTTACAAACAATCGCGCCGGCTTTTTCAGCAATACAATGTCCTGCACCCGTGTCCCACTCCATGGTGGGCCCTAAACGCGGGTAAATATCCGCAAGGCCTTCCGCTATTAAACAAAATTTTAATGAGCTGCCGACCGTGACCATCTCATACTGGCCCAGTTTTGCCAAATATTCAGCCAAATCGGGACTGGGGTGCGATCGACTTCCGACCACTTTCAATATATCAGTCGGCGCTTTGACCTGCAGGCGGATATTCGCTTTTTCTGCAGTGGTTAAATATGCATGCTCTCTGTCTGCAAAATATAACTTATCTAAAACAGGTGCGTAGACAACGGCTAGAACCGGTTTACCCGCTTCAATCAAGGCAATATTAACTGTAAATTCACCATTTTTATTGATAAATTCTTTGGTGCCATCAAGTGGATCCACTAGCCAGAACTGCTTCCAGGTTTGACGCAGCGACCAGTCGATATTTGCATCTTCTTCCGATAAGACAGGAATCTCAGGTGTCAGCTGCGCGAGCCCGGCAGCAATAATCTGATGAGCGGCTAAATCCGCTTCCGTTAACGGCGAGCTATCCGCTTTAATCACAATATCAAAATCACGCTGATAAATTTCTAATATTTTCTCACCCGCATCACGTGCTATACGGCAGATGCCGGCGACCACCAGCTGCTGGTCAAATTCAATCAAATCAGGCATAACCCTTCTCTTTTAAGTAATTAATGATTACTGCAACCGCTTCTGACAAAGGTTGCACTCCATTTTCAACGCGAATTTCTGCAGCTTCAGGTGCTTCATAAACACTATCAATGCCGGTAAAGTTTTTGATTTCCCCGGCACGCGCTTTTTTATATAAACCTTTAGGGTCACGCTGTTCACAAATCGCCAAAGGGGTATCCACAAACACCTCAATAAATTCCGATTCCGGCAGCATCTCACGCACTTGCGCGCGATCCTTTCTGTGTGGTGAGATAAAGGCGGTTAATACAATTAATCCCGCATCCGCCATTAATTTAGCGACCTCACCAATACGGCGGATATTTTCTTTGCGATCCGCATCGCTAAAAGTCAGACCTTTACATAACCCCATGCGCACATTGTCGCCATCAAGCAGATAGGTGTGCGCGCCAAGTTCAAACAGGGCCTGCTCAACAGCGCCTGCAACGGTGGATTTACCGGAGCCGCTGAGACCTGTGAACCACAATACGCAGGGTTTCTGTTTTTTCTGGGCACTGCGCTGATGTTTGTCAACGGCATGCTGATGCCAGACAATATTTTCGTTGTTGTTTATACTTGCGCTATTGGTAGGCATAACAAGACTCTTTTTATAAAAAACTAAAACGGAAACAGTTGTGGAATAGTAAACAACACCACAGCTGAATAGGTAATAGACATAGGAATACCTATTTTCAGATAATCTTTAAACTCATAATCGCCCGCACTGTAAACCATTAAATTGGTTTGATAGCCAAAGGGAGAGATAAAACTCGCACTGGCGCCAAAAATCACCGCCATAATGAATGGCGCGGTACTGACGCCATAAGTAAGCGCCAGACTGTAGGCGATTGGGAATGCCAGTGCAGCTGCTGCATTATTAGTGATCAGTTCAGTTAAAACCAGCGTCACCAGATAAACAGCAATAAACGCGCCTAACACGCCGAATCCATCTAAATTCAATTGTAAAAAATGGCCCAACGTATCCGCCAGTCCTGTCGTGGTCATCAGATGTGACAATGAAAGTGCGGCACCAACAATCGCCCAGATCTCTAACGGGAAACGGCGTCGTACTTCCTGCCAGCTTAACGCGCCGATAAACAGTGACACTATTAATAAAACCAATAAACCTTTAAACAAGGGTACGATATTAAAAACAGATAACAACACCACACTTAAAAAACCCAAGATCACCGCGCAGCTGCGTTTACCATCAAGACGCGTACTGGCATCAACACCGCTTATCACCACGAAATTGCGCGCCAGATTTTTATTTTGCACAAAGGCTTTACCGGGCGCTAATAACAGCGTATCGCCTTCACGCAGTTCAACTTTGCCTAATCCGCCTTCCAGCGGTGTATGGCCACGACGGATAGCCACGACCACAGCATCAAAATTTTCGCGAAAATGACAATCCTTTAATGTCTTTCCGGTAATACTCGCAGACGGGCTAACAATCACTTCCACTAAGTTCTGACCGGTTAACTGGTGCTCGGCAAATAACTCTAACCCCTGAAAATCCTGCAATACGCCGACACTGTCCACATCACCACAAAACAGTAAACGGTCTTTCTCACGCAGAATTTCATCGGGCGAAACCGGACATATTTTTTCACCTTCGCGTACTATTTCAGCAAGATATAACTGCTGTAAATTACGCAGATTATTTTGCGCAACGCTTAAGCCGATTAAAGGAGAGCCAATTTTCACTTTCGCTTCTAAAAAATACCCCGCCTGCTCACTTTTTTTATCCACGCGATTGGGTAACAGGCGGCTAAAAGTGAGCAACACCAATAGTCCGGCAGCAAGCGTTACCAGTCCAACCAGAGAAAACTCAAAGAAGCCTAAACTGGGTAAGCCTTGTTCAACCACAAAACTATTCACAATCAGGTTGGTTGAGGTCCCCACCAGCGTTAGCGTGCCGCCACAGATTGCCGCATAAGAGAGCGGAATCAATAACTTTGACGGCGCATGCTGATTGTTTCGCTTGACCGCACTGATTAATGAGGCAACCACAGCGGTATTGTTCATAAAGGAAGATAAAAACGCTGTGGATAGCGTCAATTTAAAAATCACCTGGTTGTAACTGCCTTTAGAAAAACACTGGCTGATTACAGTTATCAGACGGGTTTTTTCTAACGCGCCGGAAATCATCATCAACAACACTAAAATTAATAATGATTCATTGGCGAAATTAGCCATCAGTTCAGGAACTTCAATTAATCCGCCGAGATAGCAGACTAATAACGCGCCAACAAAAAGCAGTGCCGGTTTTATTTTAGTGGCGATTAATAACGCCACTAACCCGAGCAAAATTGTTAAAACAAGCCCCTGTACAGATGTCATGGTGAGCCCAGCCTATTTGTTCGCTAACTGTTTAAGATCAATCGCTTGCCAATGCGGAAAGTGTTTGCAAACAAGTTGGTTAAATTCCAGCTCAAAGTCACTGTATTGATGCTTAACCTGTGCCTCGGTTAACGCCTCGGTTATCATACCGGCCGCTATAGTGACATTAGTAAAGCGGTCAATAATAATGAAACTACCGGTTGCAGTGATCTCCTGATAAAGATCGAAGACGACTTTCTCTGTTAGCTGCACCTCACAAGAAGCTATCTCATTGAGTCCGATAGAATCGGCCGGTGATTTCTCTAAGGTATTAACATCCACTTTGAAATCAATCGCCTCAATTGAACCTGTGGTTTTTTTAGTGGCAATTTTAAAATCATATTGCTGACCCAGTTTCAGGGCATCTTCCCCCATCCAGACAATATTTGCCCGGAAGCGATTACTGAGGCTGGCAGGCTGCTCTGATGCGACTAAAACATCTCCACGGCTGACATCAATCTCATCATTTAAGGTTAAGGTTATCGCCTGATCAGCAAATGCACTGTCTAATTCACCATCAAAGGTCACTAATGACTTAACCGTTGATTTTTTACCTGAAGGTAAAGAGGTAACGGCATCGCCCACTTTGACAGTACCAGCTGCAATCGTGCCGCTAAAGCCACGAAAATCTAAGTTGGGACGATTGACATACTGCACCGGTAAACGGAATGCTTTTTTACGGTTAGTCGCTTTGATCGGCGCATTTTCTAATATTGATAAGAGCGGTCCGCCTGTATACCAGGGGGTAGAAACACTGTCGTTAACGACATTATCACCGTCCAGGGCAGATAAAGGGACAAAGTCGATTAAGCGATCATTGGCGCCATTTTCCAGACCTTGCGCAAATGCCAGATAGCTTGCTTTGATCTCTTCGTAACGTGCCTGCGAGAAACCGACCAGATCCATTTTATTAACGGCAACCACAAAGTGCTTGATACCCAATAGCGAAGCAATAAAGCTATGACGTTTGGTTTGTGTTAACACCCCATAACGCGCATCAATTAAGATAACCGCCAGCTGGCAAGTAGATGCGCCCGTTGCCATATTACGGGTGTACTGCTCATGCCCTGGGGTATCGGCAATAATAAACTTACGTTTTGGCGTTGAGAAATAACGATAGGCCACATCAATAGTAATACCCTGCTCGCGTTCAGCGGCCAGACCATCGACGAGCAGTGCCAAATCAATTTGATTGCCTGTGGTACCGACCTTTTGGCTATCAGAGTGCAGTGTTGCCAGCTGATCTTCATAAATCTGATGAGAGTCATGCAGTAAACGACCAATTAAGGTACTTTTACCGTCATCAACGCTGCCGCACGTTAATAAACGCAGGAGACTTTTATGCTGCTGATCAGCCAGGTACTGCTCGATACCTTTATCTTTTATTTCTGCTGAAATTACTGAGTTCATGTTATCTACCTTAAAATTTAATTATTCACAAAAGTTGAGCGTTGTGCCTGCGTTAGAAATAACCTTCACGCTTTTTAAGCTCCATAGACGCAGATTGATCTGAGTCGATTAACCGCCCTTCGCGCTCACTGGTTGTTGCAATCAACATCTCTTCAATAATTTCCGGCAAAGTTTCAGCATTTGAATTAATTGCCCCGGTTAACGGGTAACAACCTAAGGTTCTGAAACGTACTTTTTCCTGTTTAATTTCTTCGCCTTCCTGCAATTCAAAACGATCATCATCGACCATGATTTTCACGCCGTCACGCTCAACAACAGGGCGTACTTTGGCAAAATAAAGCGGCACAATTTCAATATTTTCCTGGTAGATATACTGCCAGATATCCAGTTCAGTCCAGTTTGAAAGCGGGAAGACACGGATACTTTCGCCTTTATTGATCTGCCCGTTATAGGTGTTCCACAGTTCCGGACGTTGGCTTTTCGGCTCCCAGCGGTGATTTTTATCACGGAAGGAATAAACACGCTCTTTAGCACGTGATTTCTCTTCATCACGGCGCGCGCCACCGAAAGCGGCATCAAATTTCCATTTATTGAGGGCCTGTTTTAGCCCCTGGGTTTTCATAATATCGGTGTGCGTTGAACTGCCGTGTACAAAGGGATTGATATTCATCGCCAAGCCATCGGGATTTTTATGCACTAATAATTCAAAGCCGTACTTTTCCGCCATATAATCACGGAACGCAATCATCTCTTTGAATTTCCAATTAGTATCAACATGCATCAACGGGAAAGGTATTTTGCCTGGGTAAAAAGCTTTACGCGCAAGGTGTAACATAACAGCGGAATCTTTGCCGACTGAGTACATCATGACTGGGTTATCAAATTCAGCCGCAACTTCGCGGATAATATGAATACTTTCAGCTTCTAATTGTTGTAGATGGGTTAGCCTTTCTGCGCTCATTTTTTTCTCCATTAAGCAATATGCCTTTGTTAGAAGCAGACTATAGAGACAGGCCTGGTAAAATAGAAATACTTAAAAGCGATTCTTTATAAAGAAAAGGAATAACAAAAAGATAACATCTTCAGGCCAGGCTGCTCATGGTCGGCTTTTTAACGAAAAACAAGCCACAAGTAAGGCTGTGTGGAGGATCATGCAGCCGCCGCTGATGCCAGAAATATTGCGGCAGCATGCATTATGTTATAAGGAGATGGTTGTTTGATTATTCTGCGCTTGCTCTGACGCACGTTTATTCTTGTACATCTGCTTGTCTGCATGGCAAGTGAGAAGATCCAGTTTGCTTCCATCCAGGGGCCACTCCGCCACCCCGTAACTGAAACTGTAAGTCACGCTTTTTCCCTGATAGTTCAAGGGCGCAGTGTGCAATTTTTTTCTTATTGATTCAATTTTCTGCGCCAATTTATTACTGCTCATATTTAACAACACGAGGAGGAATTCATCGCCGCCAAAGCGGCAGACGATATCGGATTCGCGCAGCGAAGATCTCAATTGCCTGGCGAAATCCACAAGCACAGCATCCCCGTAGAGATGCCCATGTTGGTCATTGATCTCTTTGAAATGGTCAAGATCTATCAAAACCAAGTGGAATATCTCACCGTAACGTTTGGCGCGCTTTTGATGTATGGCAAAGAGTTCATCAAAATATCGGCGGTTGAATAAGCCCGTTAAGCTGTCATGGCGCGCCAGGGCGACATTTTTTTCATACAACAACTGGCGATTAAAAACCTGGATTATTTGGCTGCGAACATATTCCATAACAAGCAGATCAGTTTCGTCATAGGCACCGACATTGCGGCTGCCGACAGTGATGAATCCGATAAGCTTGCCTTCGTTGAGAATCGGCGCGCCAAGCAGAGAGCGTATTTTCAGCTGCTTCAAGACAGCATGGGCTGCAATGCTTTTTTGTTTGCCAAATTCTTGAATATCAGCGATATGGAAACAGTTGTTGTTATTGCCGGCCATAGCATTCCAGGCCATAGATTTTTCCAGTTCCACAATCACAGGCTCTTTCCATACGCGGTATAATCCGTTGGCGGCTACCATTTTCAACTTGCCTTTGTCATCAAGCATCAGAAAATTAACAGCTTCAGCCGACTGCATGGCAGAAATTATACAGTCAAGGACAACCCTGTAAAATTGTTCCGACATACTGACATTGATGGCGGCGCGGTTTATTTCCATAATGGCATCTTTGATACTCATTATTCGTTGCAGCCTATTTTCTATCTGGACGCGATCGCTAATATCATTGATGATACCAATCATCCCGGTTATCTCGCCATTTTTGTTAAGCACCACTGATTTATTGAAGATCACGTCGTGATCCCTGCCATCAGCTGACTGTACTTTGGTTTGATAAGTCTGTGGGACACGATTATCAAGAAGATCCAGATCGGCCTGATGATAAATATTCGCCAATTGTTGGGGTGACAAATCAAATACCGTCTTGCCAAGGATCTCCGTTCTTGATTTACCCAGGTATTCTTCAAAGGCTCTGTTGCAATGGCGATACACCAGATCGGCATCTTTAAAAAAAACCGGACTTATCAAGCCGTCCAAAAGGGTATTGATAAAATCGAGTTGGTTTTCAAGCGCCAACTGCATCGATTTCCAATCAGTTATATCCTGAGCAGTGCCGATCGCACGACTCAGTTTGCCATCCAGTCCAAAGAAAAACAGTACGGAAAGCTTTTTCCATAGCGTATGGCCATGCGAGTCACACAGCTTAATTTCATGTTGTTCACTGCAGACATCATCTGCCGTCAAATCATTGCCCCGAGAAACTATTAAATTCGTTATATTTTCAGCCAATAGCCGCAAACCGCCTTTATCGGATTTGTTTTCTGACGTATAGAAATCAACGACTCCCGAATTTTCTTGCCATTGCCAGAACAGCAGATCACTTTCCGCTTTGGACAGCCTGATGAATTCCGTTACCGGATCCGGTAGCGGACCATCGAGCATCTGATGAATTTTCATGGAATCTTCAGCCAGCTTGGCTGTGGACTTATTGCTTTGCTCCATTTTAAAATCCTCTCATCAAATACTTAGGTGTCTGAAATACCAATATTAGCCGAACACCTCACACCTATTTTCAATGCCAACCGCTGATTAATGTCTATTGGGAGCGTAATATTGACCCCTACGTAAAAGTTTATAAGCAGGCTCACGGCCAACAACCTATCATAGGTAGAGCATAGCAGTTAGTTATATACCAAGGTGTTAAAAACTGTGGGTAGATAGCCCATTTTTTATCTATTTATTGGCAGAGAGATAGTCCGGGCAGTGCACAGTGGCAACAGTTTCCACAAATAACCGGTTAATTTTTGCGAGCGGGCATCGCCTGTTTAACATAAACATCAAAACGGTTTTTCTTAGTTGTAATACTCATGCTCGGTTTTTTATCATTTAAAAAAGGAGCGTAATCCGGGCGTTTCACCACGACGCGGTAACGCGCGGCATTTAATGCAACCTCTAACAGATCATCGGCATCTAAATCAGCTCCGACCACGCCCTGAAAAACGCGCATCTCTTTTTTAACTAGTGCAGATTTCTTTTTATGCGGAAACATAGGATCTAAATAAACCACATCTGTTTGATGATTTTTAAGATACTCATAACCACTACCGAAATGCAGCTTCATGCGCTGCTCCACCCATGCCCCTATTTCATAATCTAAATAAGCGCGCTCTAAGCCATCTTCAAGCAGTGCAGCAGCTACAGGTGAGCGTTCAACCAGGGTGACATTGCAGCCTAACGAGGCGAGAACAAATGCATCTCGCCCCAAACCCGCTGTTGCATCAATAACATCCAGACTCACTCCGGATTTAATACCGATAGCTTTGGCTATCGACTGGCCTTTCCCGCCGCCGAATTTGCGACGATGCGCAACAGCACCGGAGACAAAATCAACAAATACCAGCCCTTGCTTGGGATCGTCGACCTGTTCAAGCGCTAAATGTTCAGGTGAAAGATGCAATTGAAAACTGTCACTGCAGACACTTAAAAAACCCCATTTCTCGCGTAACAATTTCGCTTTGGCGCTTAAAATAGAGTCATTACAAATTAAAGGGATATCCATTAGCGTTTATTCTCTAAATTTACAAATAAAAAAGCCAGTCAAGTGACTGGCTTTTTGTGACGGGTTAATTTTATAGCGGCGTGACTATATATAACAAGTCACCGCTCGACACCTGCTGTCCGTTGGCGTTGATGATACGCTCGACACGGAATTTAGTATCGGCATCGTATAACACGGCATCCTGACGGTTAAAGCTAGCCAGTGTGATAGGCGAGAACATCTTCATCGCTTCCATCAGACCGATTGTCTGCTCAATCGTCACAATATCACCTTCATGAACAAAATCAGGCTCTGCAGGCGAAGAAGCGCGGTAGAAAATACCCGCACTTTGCGCAAGCACTTTAAGCTCATTGGTGCCGTCAACTTGAATGGACAGATCGCGGGCGCCAGATGAAGCTGAAGCTTCCATCTCATCAATCATTACCTGTTGGTCCAACCCGGCCATGAATTTTGGCAGATAGGTTGTATCGTAAACACCGTTTAAGAAAGTTTCATCTTTTAAGATGCGCTGCAATAAAGGAATATTGGTTGCTATCCCTTTGATAACCACATTATCTAAGAATTTCAGTAACTTTTTAACGGTATCATGACGGTCTTTACCATGGCAGATAAACTGCGCAACAAGGCTGTCGTAATAAGGAGAAACCTCTTTTCCAGGCGCAATCATCGACATCACTTCGACATCATCCTGCTCAGGAATAACACACTCAACGACAGTCCCCGGATGCGGCAGTAACTGCATAATGCCTTTGTTATCAATAACCGCTTTCTCGGCCGTTACACGCACTTCAATGGCGTAACCTTTTTTAGCCGGTTTAAGATCGGCAATGCTCTTGCCTGATGCGATATCATATTGCGCACTGACAATATCAATACCCGATGTCGCTTCCGTAACCGGGTGCTCTACTTGCAGACGGGTATTCATCTCCATAAAGTAAATGGCATCTTCATCGAGATCATAAATAAACTCAACGGTACCCGCGCCCATATAGTCAACGGCATCTGCGAGTGCTGCCGTGTACTGCAAGGCTAAAGCTTCAAGTTTAGCAGGCAGCATGGTTGATGCCGACTCTTCAACTACTTTCTGGTTATTACGTTGCACTGAACAATCGCGAATACCCAGCACTTTAGTATTACAGTGTTTATCACGCAGTAGCTGCACTTCGATATGGCGTAACGAGGTGATATATTTTTCCAGGTAAAGATCGCCATTACCAAACGCGCCACGCGCCTCAGCTGAGACCTGATTAAAGCCGGCGAACATATTTTCCGCTTTTTCGATAACCAGAATACCTTTACCACCGCCGCCATTTACCGCTTTAAGCAGTACCGGATAACCGATACCATTGGCAATATCCAGCGCCTGCTCTGCGCCGGTAAGAATACCATGACTGCCGGGTACAACGGGAACACCGTTATCCTGTGCGGTTTTGATAGCATTGGACTTATTACCCATAGTTAACATACTGGTCATGCTTGGGCCGACAAAGTTAATGCCATGACTGACACATAAATCAGCAAAATGCGGACTTTCAGATAGGAAACCAATGCCCGGATGAAGCGCATCAACCTCTTCATATTCAGCCACTTTTAATACAGAGCCGGCATTCAGATAACTTTCATCTGAGGTATTGCCCCCTAAACAAACCAGCTTGTCACCTTTACCGAGCATATCAGCCGGTACAGATTTCATATCCGGATCTGATGCAACCAGTACCACGCGAATACCGTTATCTTGTGCTTTACGGATTAATTTAACAGCAGTACAGCCACGGGCATGGATCAGCACCTTTTTCACAGGTGTCATCAGTTCACGCGGATCTGCCTGCGAGAAGTCATCTTCGTTGATATCACAAACAGGCACAAAGCCGGTTAATGCGCGTTGAATGGTCTGCTCAATGGTAATTTCCGGTACCGGCATATTCTCATCAATGTCACGTAATTTATCATTAAGATCATCAGAGAATGGGTTAACCACTAAACCATCCATCGCACCCGCTACACGTGACAGGTAATTAGATAAAGTTGCAGTGGATGGCAGATAAGCAGGTACAACCATTTGTCCTGCAAACGGCATATTGGTGCCTGACAGGTAATAGGTCTGCACCATAGGATGAGTCACAAAACTGGCCTGCGCGCCACCCGTACAATCGCCGTAACCAAACATGATCACAGGCAGATCATTATCACGTATAAAGCGTGTAATACGATCGTTAACCACCGCCATTGAGAAAAGCGCTGCGGCTCCCTCTTTGGTCTGCATGCCGCCGGAGCTGATAAAAGCAATAACAGGTAGATGTTGCTCTGCACATTTCACCAGCAAGGCGCATAATTTTTCGGCGCTGGCCATATCAAAGGCACCGGCCTGGAATGATAAGTTAGAAACAGCCACACCGACACGCTGTCTCTCGCCGCTTTCAAGTTTAAAATCACCGATCCCCGTCACCAAACCACAAGGGCGGATATTTTTATCCAGCGCATCTTCGATAGATAAACGGAATCCCGGAAATTCAAGCAGGTTAGCAGTCATTAAGTCTGCCTGCGATTCTTTAAAGTTAGTAAAAAACTTATTTAAAATAGCGTCATGAGAATTATTCTTTTTATTCTTTTCTGCGCGCAGTACTGCCTGAATAAGCAAGTCTTGATAACCCATAGTGAGGCGGTTCCAGAAGTCTTTACGACGACCGATACGCACAGGGTTAATGGCGCCATTATATTCAGAAGCGTCTTCGTGACTGTTGTAATAGGAAGGTAATATTTTTTCGAACAGGTAGGTCAGGATAACAAATAAACTGGAGTTCATTTGCGGCGCACCAATACTCTTCCACTCTTCAACTTTCGCTAAAATATCGCCCCGATCACTTTGATTAGTGAAGTAACGTAGCCACGCATTAAAGGTTATTTTCAGCTGTTCATAATCATCATCACTGACTTTGCTCAGCGCCGCTTTTAATGAGCTGCGCACCAGCGATGAGACAGATTCACGCGATAACTCTTTAGTTGCCATCGCTTCTTTAGCAATGGAAGCAAGGTTGCCCATGGTATTGTCATAGAGTGCATTAAAGACCAACATATGACGACAATGGGCAATAAAAAACGCGCGCGTTTCTTTATGGGTGACAACATCAAGCGTTGTCAGCTCACTCAGTTCAGGCCATGAAGTTGTCACTGGCACATTTTTTTCATCTTCCAGGTGCGTGATTAATGCCCGGAAATTATTTTCCGCGCTGCTTTTCCAGCGATTGTATAAAGACCAGGTCAGGTTAATTAAGAGTGCACTGCGCGCATTATCATAATTTTCCAGCGGCTCACCCAAAATCAACTTAGTAAAGAGATTGCGTTCAACGCTTTTATCTTCACGTTTCGCTAAGAAAGATTTCCAGTTTTTATTGAGCTTATCGTCATAAATAAGTTTGTCCGGGTTGCTTAACCAGTTGACAAACACTTGTTTGCGATCTGCTTCAATACGCGCTTTAAGATCGCCCTCCGGTGTGGTCAGTTTAGATAAACGACCATACTCACCTTTTTGAATCGCTTTAATACGCGAGCGTAACGTAAGGTAACGCATATAACGGTAAGTTGTACCAAAGGCATTATTGTGCACAGTTGGGTTTTTTGCGATAAGGTGTGCATTTTCAGAGGCGCTTTCAACCGCTAATAATTTACTAGAAGGCTCTAAATAACGTTTTAAGCTGCGGTTATAGTGATCCAAAATATCCGGATATTTACGCAGAAATTTAACCGAAGTGGATTCTATTGAAAGGATACTTGAAACCACTGCTTTTTGCAGATTATGCTGGCGCTCGTCTTGATCAACAGGCGAATAATCAACGATACCGTCAATACAACCCGTTTCATATAACTCTTCAGGAGAGACCCCCACAGATTGTGCACATTCCTGCCAGGAAAGGTTATATTTACGCGCAATACTTTGCAGCCCCTTTGGCTGGATAGTATTAAAAATACCGTCACGTACCGAGAGTAAAATATTTGCCGTCGCCAATGGAATAGCACCGCCAGAATAACCGACACCGACCACAATCCCCACTGTTGGTACATCCACATTGGCACTTTCAGTGATCATTTGTGAAATACTGTGCGCCTGGTTCTGCCTATTTGCCGCCTCCCCTGCATCCGCCCCCGGAGTGTCAATTAAATACACGATAGGCAGTGATAGATCAGCAAATTTACGAATCGCTTTACTCGCCGCTAAATGATGCTCCGGCATCCATGCACCGTTATTTGAACTACGCTCCTGCGCAATAATGCCGATACGGCGTGTATAACCGCCAAAATCCAGTTCCATTTCCGCACTGTAAAATGCGCCATTTAACTGCTCGGTAATAATTTTGCCATTAAGGCCTGCTACAATACTTTTCGCACCCGGGCGTTTATTATCTTCTGCGGGCTGCACTGTGCGCGCAATATAGGCGTCAACATCCAGTTTTCGAATCGTCACTAGATTCGCCTGAATGCGTTTTCTCTCAATCAAGCCCTCTAAACGTTCAGTATTTGATGGTAATGAATTATCCGGAAATAATGAGAAGTCTTTAGCGATATGCTCAGCATGAAGAAATAATGGATCAGCAATATGATTCGCTTCAAACGGAGAAGAAGGTTTCCCTTGCATACAATACCCTTACAAAATAGTGATATAAAAAAATACTTGATAAAACGCGCTAATTTACAACTTATTAACTTATGATTCCACTGTTGATTATAAGTAGCAGTGAAATCATAGGGTAATAAATCGTATTCTGTGAGATTTAAACGACAATCAGATCAAATTTTAAATAAAGCTCTGCTGCTCAGTCTGAAAAAGGACTCAACAGCAAAGCTAATATTAGCAGTAAAATTCCCCACTAACGCATATAGTTTTCCGGCAGTTCAATTTGTGCCACACCGGTTTCAACCGCGGCCCGTGCAACCGCACCCGCGACCTCTTTTAGTAACCGCGGATCCATAGGTTTAGGGATAATATATTGGGTACCAAAGGTGAGCGATGTCACGCCACTGGCTTTTAGTACAGACTCAGGCACCGGCTGCTTGGCGATTTCACGAATCGCATGAACCGCCGCCACTTTCATCGCATCATTAATTTCCGATGCACGCACATCTAATGCGCCACGGAAAATAAACGGGAAGCAAAGCACGTTATTTACCTGGTTAGGGTAATCACTGCGCCCCGTTGCCATAATAAGATCATCACGGACAGCGTGTGCTAATTCAGGTTTGATTTCAGGATCTGGGTTTGAACAGGCGAAAATAACCGGGTTGGGCGCCATTAATTTCACATCGTCAGCAGATAAAAGATCCGGACCAGAAACACCAACAAAAACATCCGCACCCGTCATTACATCTTGCAGCGTACGTTGGTCGGTATTATTGGCAAAACGCTGTTTATACTCATTGATATCATCACGACGGGTATGGATCACACCTTTACGATCGAGCATATAGATCTTTTCACGCAGCGCCCCACATTTAATAAGCAGCTCCATACAGGCAATGGCGGCAGCACCCGCGCCCAAACAGACAATTTTCACCTGCTCAATTTTTTTACCCTGAATATCCAGGGCATTGATCATTGCCGCCGCAGTGACAATGGCAGTGCCGTGTTGATCATCATGAAAAACAGGAATGCTGCAGCGCTGTTTTAACGCTTTTTCAATTTCAAAGCACTCCGGTGCTTTGATATCTTCAAGGTTAATACCGCCGAACGTATCGGCTATGTTAGCAACTGTATTAATAAATTCATCAGGCGTGCGGTGTTTAACTTCAATATCAATCGCATCGATATTTGCAAAGCGTTTAAATAACAGCGCCTTACCTTCCATTACCGGTTTTGACGCCAGCGGGCCTAAGTTACCTAAGCCTAAAATTGCCGTGCCGTTTGTGATCACAGCGACCAGGTTGCCCTTCGCTGTATATTTATAAACATTATCTGGATTAGCAGCAATCTCACGCACCGGCTCTGCAACGCCAGGACTATAAGCCAGTGACAGATCATCTGCTGTTTCCGCAGACGTTGTAATTTCAATACTAATTTTACCTGGTTTTGGGAATGCATGATAATCAAGCGCTTGTTGGCGTAAATCTGACATTGGTAAGTTCCATTGTTGTAAAGAGCACTAAAAACGAGGCGTGATCATAGTCAAATGTTGAACAGATTTACAGCTTTAATTGATCTCAAGGTAATATTTGCGCCGGATGGTAGAGGGTTAATTTGGCCTGACCGCGTGTGAACAATAATTTTCCCGTGAGCAGTAATTTGTCATGCAACAAAATATCCACCCGGTTTTTTTTGAACAATTTTAACTGACCTGCATGAATCGTCACATCGAGCTTCCTGTCAAGCTTGAATCTAAGCCCGCCTTTGTCTTCCTTTAACTCGCTCACTGTGCCACTAATATAAGCATAGCCCTTATCACTTTCCTTTAAATTTACGGCTGCGAGCGGCTTAAATTCAGACCAGATACCTTTGCGGCGTAAACGCGCCTGCTTTTCTGCTGCTTGAAAGCATTGCCAGAAGCGATCGTTTTTACCAATAACCCAATGCGCAGCAAACCCTGATTGCAGCTGTAATAACGCTAAGTTACGCCCCGTCTTACTATAAACATAGGCCAGCAAACGCCCGTATTTATCTGTTTTACTTTTATCAAAGACGAGGTGCAGCTTATCGCCTGCGCGTATATAGCGCTGCAATAGTTCTTTGGCCTGCAACGCGTAGGGTTCAGACTTACTTTTGTTACTGTGATTTATCTCCGGGGTATTGATACCGATAAAGCGTACTAAGCGACCATTTTCTAAGGTCACGGTATCGCCATCGTTAATCTCTTTTAAAGTGACCGTTTGGTCCCAACCAACGTGCGGGCAGGAGGCGAATAATGAAGCAGAAAACAGTGCCAGAAAGAAAAGAGAGAATAAACGCACAAGCTATATCCGAATAAATTAAGTTGCTTTTACTCTAGGCTAAAACAGGAAAACCTTCAACGAGCGCGCTAACAGCAAGAACAGCTGAAAAATTAGCTTCGTTGGCACAGCCCTCCACAAAAACAATTCGCCAGACAGTGCCTTAATTGTTTGTCTTACTTGTTACAAATCCCCCCATTTTTGTGGGTTTAATAGCTGATAATTTCACTGCTTTATTTGAAAATTAAAAAAATACCCTTTAAATACAGTAAGTTAAATAAATAAATGAACTTGGTACAGCACCTGCAATTAGATAATCGGAACAACAATTTATTATTTTATGTATACAACAGGAGTAAGTGATTATGGCTATTCGTCAATGTGCAATTTATGGTAAGGGTGGTATCGGTAAATCTACTACAACGCAGAATCTTGTAGCAGCACTTGCTGAAGCAAACCAAAAAGTAATGATTATCGGCTGTGATCCTAAAGCCGATTCTACTCGCCTTATCCTACATTCTAAAATGCAAAATACAATTATGGAAATGGCAGCTGAAGCCGGCTCTGTTGAAGATCTTGAGCTAGAAGATGTACTACTAACAGGTTACGGCGATGTTAAATGTGTTGAATCAGGCGGTCCAGAGCCAGGTGTTGGTTGTGCTGGTCGTGGTGTTATCACAGCGATTAACTTCTTAGAAGAAGAAGGTGCTTACACAGACGACTTAGACTTCGTATTTTATGACGTACTGGGTGACGTGGTATGTGGTGGTTTTGCGATGCCTATTCGTGAAAACAAAGCCCAAGAGATCTACATCGTTTGTTCTGGTGAAATGATGGCGATGTATGCCGCTAACAATATCTCTAAAGGTATCTGTAAATATGCTAAATCAGGCAGTGTGCGTTTAGCAGGTCTTATCTGTAACTCTCGTAATACAGCTCGTGAAGATGAGTTAATTATGGAGCTAGCTCGCCAATTAGGTACACAAATGATCCACTTTGTACCACGTGACAATATCGTACAACGCGCTGAAATCCGTCGTATGACAGTAATCGAATATGACCCAACTTGTAAACAAGCTGATGAATATCGCGCACTTGCTAACAAAATTATCAATAACAAAATGTTTGTTATTCCAACACCAGTAACAATGGATGAGCTTGAAGATCTATTGATGGGCTTCGGTCTGATGGAAGAAGAAGACGAATCAATTATTGGTAAAACAGCAAAAGAATTAGCTGACGAAGCAGCTGCTGCGCAAGTTGCATAATCACTAAGGGGCTTTTATGACAAACATTAAAGAGCAAAATGAAAAAATGATCCAGGAGGTCCTCGAGGTTTATCCCGAGAGCGCCAAGAAAGATCGTGCCAAACACTTAGGGACTAGCGATTCAAGTTGTGCAAGTAGCTGTATTACCGCCAACCGTAAATCTCAACCTGGTGTAATGACCGCTCGTGGTTGTGCTTATGCCGGCTCTAAAGGGGTTGTGTTTGGTCCAATCAAAGACATGATCCATGTTAGTCATGGTCCTGTTGGTTGTGGTCAATATTCACGTGCTGGACGTCGTAACTACTACGCAGGTAAAACGGGCGTGAACACTTTTGGTACGATGAACTTTACTTCCGATTTCCAGGAAAAAGATATCGTTTTTGGCGGTGATAAAAAACTGGCTATATTAATGGAAGAGTTGGAAATATTATTCCCACTCTCTAAAGGCATCTCAATTCAATCAGAGTGTCCAGTTGGTTTGATTGGTGATGATATCGAAGCCGTTGCCAAAGAAACGCAAGCTAAAACAGGTAAGGTTGTTGTACCTGTACGCTGTGAAGGTTTCCGCGGTGTTTCTCAATCTTTAGGTCACCATATTGCTAACGATGCAGTGCGCGACAAAATGATTGATAACCGTGAAAACGATGACAGCTTTGCTGGTACGCCTTACGATGTTGGTTTAATCGGTGATTACAATATCGGTGGTGATGCTTGGTCAACACGTTTATTACTTGAAGAGATTGGTCTACGCGTTGTTTCACAGTGGTCTGGTGACGGTACGTTGTCTGATATTGAGTTGAACTGCAAAGCTAAACTTAACTTAGTACATTGTTACCGTAGCGTTAACTACATTGCCCGTCATATGGAAGAAAAATACAACATTCCATGGCTAGAATTTAACTTCTTTGGTCCGACTAAAATTGCAGCTTCACTCACCGAAATTGCATCTAAATTTGATCAGACCATCCAAGATAAAGCCAAACAAGTGATCGCTAAATATGACGCACAATGGCAAGCCGTTGTTGCTAAGTACAAGCCACGCCTGGAAGGCAAAAAAGTGATGTTATATGTGGGTGGCCTACGCCCTCGCCATGTGATCGGAGCTTATGAAGATCTAGGTATGGAAGTGGTTGGTACAGGCTATGAATTTGGTCACAACGATGATTACGATCGTACTCAACCCGATGTCAAAGATGCAACATTGATTTATGACGATGTTACAGGTTATGAATTTGAAGAGTTTGTTAAGAAAATCAAACCAGATTTGATTGGCTCTGGTGTAAAAGAGAAATACATATTCCAAAAAATGGGTATTCCTTTCCGCCAAATGCACAGCTGGGATTACTCAGGTCCTTATCACGGTTACGATGGTTTCAATATCTTTGCCCGCGATATGGATATGACCCTGAACAATCCATGTTGGGACAAGCTAACTGCCCCATGGCTTAAAACTGCATAACCCTTGTGAATGTCGAAGCGATAGCAGCACTGCTTGCTATCGCTACCAATAAAGATCACACCTGTATGTTCAAAGAACGGATACAGGAGGAGAATTAAATATGAGTCAAACGATAGAGAATATCAAACCTGGGTATCCGTTATTTCAACAGCCGGAATACCAAGATCTGTTGGCTAGAAAAAAAGCCTTATCAGAGGAAGCGCACAGCGACGCAAAAGTACAAGAAGTATTCGAATGGACAACAACCCAAGAATACCAAGACTTAAACTTTGCTCGTACCGCATTAACGATTAACCCAGCGAAAGCATGTCAACCACTAGGCTCTGTCCTTTGTGCTCTTGGTTTTGAAAAAACACTACCTTATGTACATGGTTCGCAAGGCTGTGTTGCTTACTTCCGTAGTTATTTTAACCGTCATTTTAAAGAGCCAATTGCTTGTGTTTCTGACTCAATGACTGAAGATGCCGCCGTATTCGGTGGTAACAAAAACATGGATGCTGGTTTAGCCAATGCCTACGCATTATACAAACCTGGCATGGTCGCGATTTCTACCACTTGTATGGCTGAAGTTATCGGTGATGACCTTAACGCATTCATCAGTAATGCTAAAAAAGATGGTCATATTCCATCTGATATCCCAACTCCTTTTGCACATACGCCAAGTTTTGTAGGTAGCCACATTACTGGTTGGGACGGTATGTTTGAAGGTTTTTGTAATAACTTTACTAAAGCCAACATGGACGACAAAGTCGTTGGTAGTAACAAAAAAATCAACCTGGTGACCGGCTTTGAAACCTATTTGGGTAACTACCGCATCCTGCACACTATGATGAAAGAGATGGGTATCCCTTACAGCGTATTGTCGGATCCGACCGAAGTGTTAAGCACGCCTGCCGATGGTGAATACCGCATGTATGCAGGTGGCACAAGCGCCGCAGAAATGATCGATGCACCGAACGCAATCGATACTTTATTGCTACAACCCTGGAGCTTGATTAAAACTAAAAAAATCGTTAAAGGTCTTTGGAATCAACCAGCAAGTTCAATCAATGTGCCTATGGGGCTAGATTGGACTGATGAGTTTCTTATGAAACTGAGCGAGCTAACAGGCACTCCAATTGCAGATTCATTAACTAAAGAGCGCGGACGTCTGGTTGATATGATGACTGATAGCCACACCTGGTTACACGGCAAAAAATTTGGTATCTACGGCGATCCTGACTACCTGCTGGGTATGGTTAAGTTCCTCTTAGAGCTAGGTTGTGAACCAACCACTATCTTATGTCATAACGGCAATAAGAAATGGGCCAAAGCGATGCAAGCAGTACTGGATGCTAGCCCTTACGGAACAGATTGCAAAATCTTCATCAACAATGATTTATGGCACTTCCGTTCACTGATGTTCACCAACAAACCTGATTTTATGATTGGTAACTCCTACGCTAAGTTTATCGAACGCGATACCTTGGCCAAAGGTGAAGAATTTAAAGTGCCATTGATCCGTATCGGTTTCCCAATATTTGACCGTCACCATCTGCATCACCAAACAACTTGGGGTTATGAAGGTGCAATGCAAATCTTAACTACTCTAGTCAACGAAATTTTAGCCAAGTTAGATGCACAAACCAGCAAATATGGCGAAACAGATTTCGGTTTTGATCTAGTACGCTAAAACCCATAAGGCTGGATTCTCCAGCCTTTCATTTTTAGCAAAACCGCTTGCTTATTTTTAGCAGGCTGTTTTGCTAAAAACAGACTCGCTAATAACAGCAATAATTTAATCCAAGGAGCAGTTATGCCTAACATTATGTTAAGAAAACAAGACGGGATCCTAACGGGTTACATCGCCAAAAGAGATCTTGAAGCGCAAGTCACCTCACTGGAATTTGAAGAACAAGACCGTTGGGGGGGCAAACTGACCTTAAGCAATGGTGATTGTTTTTATTTTGAGCCATTACCCGCGCCCCCTTCGCTACCTATCACCATCAGAATGCGTCGCGGTTAATATGTTTCGATCAGCAACAAGGCAATAAAGGAGCACAACATGACAACAGAAACCCCAAAACTACAAATCGCTTTTGCCTCAACAGATGGAAAAACGGTTGATGGCCATTTTGGCTCATGCGAAAAATTTTATATCTACAGCCTTGATGCGCAGAACATCCAATACATCGATATGCGCAATGCCGAAGGGGGCCGAGGTAGTGAAAAAAATGCCTTCCGCGCACAAATAATCAAAGACTGCCAACTAATGTTTTGCGCAGCAATTGGTGGTCCCGCGGCCGCAAAGGTTATCAACGCTGGCATTCATCCCCTCAAAAGCAAAGATAATCCGACCATTGCAGATCAACTTTTAGAACTGCAACAACGCGTCGCTGCAGGTGCTCTTCCACCATGGTTAGCAAAACTGATGGGCCAGCCAAACTTTCTAAATGAACGGTTCGCCGCGTTGGAATAAGTTGTCCTTTGTAGCAACAAAACGATGTCGTGTAGGTTATCCACCATTGTGAACTATACAACATCAAACAACTGTTAATAATCAATGCGTTACAAAGGGAATGGATGTTGCAAAGGAAGACTATAGCAATAATAACAAAAGTTATATGGTGGAGATCCTATGCGACAATCACAAATCACTGAACTACAAAATGAACCCGCTTGTGAGCACAATAAAAAATCAAAATCGGGTTGTACCCCTGCCACCCCCGGCGCTACAGCTGGGGGCTGCTGTTTTGATGGCGCGCAAATAACACTTTTACCTATTACCGATGTAGCGCATATCGTTCATGGACCAGTGGGATGTGCAGGCAGCTCTTGGAATAAACGCGGTACACAAAGCTCTGGCCCTGAACTGTTTCGCCTCGGTTTTACCACAGATCTCAACGAGCAAGATGTGATTATGGGGCGCGGAGAAAAACGCCTTTACCACTCCATATTGCAGGTCGCCGCCAAACATAATCCTGCCGCCGTTTTTGTCTATAACACCTGCGTGCCTGCCATGGAGGGCGACGATATCGAGTTGGTCTGCCGTAGCGCAGAAAAAAAGATCAACCTGCCCGTGATAGCCATTGATGCGGCAGGATTTTATGGCAATAAAAACCTCGGTAACCGCATCGCCGGTGAACTGATGGTAGATAAAGTGATCGGCACTGCAACGCCCGCCCCGAAACCCGAATTTGCCCAGGGGATTGTCCACGATATAGCC
>Ga0075011_10000327_pt1 | contig 25348 bp, 12 predicted proteins | sample TARM_MetaG_T_14_FD_72354 | JGI IMG/M metagenome (GOLD analysis project Ga0075011, IMG submission 72354) | Freshwater microbial communities from Pennsylvania, USA, analyzing microbe dynamics in response to fracking - TARM_MetaG_T_14 | ecosystem: Environmental > Aquatic > Freshwater > River... | reverse complement strand
AATAATCCGCTGATAGATGAACTTATTAAGCATTCATTTCTGAACGATAAGACAAAGCGAATGTACAAACAGTCATATCAAGAACGGTTGAGTAGGTTTTTGAGATAAGAACACAAAATGAAAGAAAAGATTTGCTTACTAATCTTTTAGAATAGCAACATCACTATCAAAGATCACTTATTCTTTTTCCTTTAATTATTTTTTATCTAGAACGGAATCGGTAACGATTTAGGCACAAATCCGTGTCTTTTGTGACGGACATATTGAATACAAAAAAACCTGCAAGTCATTGACTTGCAGGCTTTTTTGTGTCTGGTATTATCCAGATCCTCAGCGGAGAGACAGGATTATGAACCTAAGTCTCCAATATTTTGGTCTTCAATCAATTACAAATCGGATAATCGTTATGGTAACGATTTAGGCACAAGAAATAACCTCTATTTCTGTCCACCTTTGTCCGGTGGTTGCCTGCTTATATCTTGGGTTCAAAATTACTATTATCTTTTGATACTTCCAAATCTTTGATTTACAATCTTTAAAATGGTGAACCTGTGGCACTTGATATTGCAGCGATCTTGCCCGTAAACGTTTTGTCGTTCATTGCATCTACGGTAATTACTACTTCTTGTCCCACAGAGAGATTTTTTATCTGAGTCTCTTTATAATTAGCAGTGACCCATTTCTTTGTATCCGGTAATATATAGGTGATGCTTTGTCCGGCGCTAACCAATTGACCTTCTTCTATGGTACGCCGCCCCAGAAAACCGTTGCAAGGAGCAATGATTACCGTGTAAGAGAGGTTTAGTTTAGCCATATCCAAAGCGGCTGTTGCCCGAAGAATGGCAGCTTCCGTATTTCCCTGGCGTTTGGTTACTTCATTCACACTTGATTCTGCCGTACGTTTTTGTTGTCTGAGTGCTGCCAGGCGTGATTTTGCCATATCCAGATCCGTTTTAATCTGATCGACCTGAATAACTGTGGTAGCTTTTCTTTCCAGCAAATTACTGTATCTTGTATAATCGCGTTCCAGCTTGCTCAGTCTGGCTTCTGCTTCTTCAATAGACGAATCAAAAACGGAAGCATTACTTTTGGAAGTATTCAAACTACTGACCATTACAGCCGATCCTGCCCGGGCATCTTTTAATGCGGCTTCAGCTTCCATCAGGCGAATCTTGTATTCACTGCTGTCAATAATCAGTAGTGTATCACCTTTGTGAACAAATTGATGCTCGGTAAAACAAATTTTCTGAATATATCCCGGTACTTTTACGTTTATAGGAGAGATGTATTGTTCTATTTGTGCATCATTGGTAGTCTCGCTTAGCTTATAATCGAGAAACAGTCTTCCTCCCTGATATATGCCATAAGCAAGAATGAGCAATCCAATTGCGCTAAGAAACCATCTGCTTGTACGAAGTACCTTTAATTTCTTTGACTTTTTTTTGTGACTTTCTGATGCCATAACTTTTTTATCTTTTTATTTCATTAAATAATCTAGTTGTCCGGTTAGTTTCAGTAGACTAAGTTCAGTGAGTTTGAAGTTATAGTGGGCATTCAGATAATTATTCTGTGCATCACTCATTCTTATTTCATCCTGCAGCAGCTCGGTCATGGATGCCACTCCCTCCTTATATTTGTCAGTGGTTACCTTATATACATCTTCTGCCAGCGAATAATTATCTTTCTGCCTGGTATAAGTACGCTTGTTGTTCATCCAGTCATTCACGGTATTCCGGTATGTGGTCTCCAGTTGCTTTTGGACGTTTTCAATCTGCAGATCAATCTTTTTGGAATCAACGTTTGCTTTCTTTAGTTTCAACTCTTTATCAAATCCATCGAATATTGGTATTTTCAGAGACAACCCCACGTTGAAGGCATTGTACCATTTATTAGATGGATGTGAGTGGAAATAATTATCGAAATGATCTGTATAGTCAGAATAGGAGAGCTGACTTATAAAAGACAGTGAAGGCAGATATCCGTTGCGGATGGATTTCTTCTGTTGTTCAATCAGTTCCTTTTGTGAATGAAGTAGCTTAAACTCATACAAACCGGTCGATAGCCCCTGAAAGGCAGGAGATATGGTGTTCTCTGTATCCGCTGTTTCCAGATCAAATAACTCTTCGGCAGGGAGGTCCAGTACATACTTCAGTAAATTCATCTGTTGCTGATACATGGCCGAAGCATTATCGAACTGCACCTGCTGGCTTTCCAGATTGATGTTCACACGCTTTATATCCACCTCCAGTGCCATTCCGTTATCGAAGAGTGCCTGAGTAATATCCCTGAGATCTTTCAATCGGGTGATGTTTTTCTGAACAAGCTGAACCTGCTCGGCAGTAATCTGTCCCAAATAGTATAATTTGCTGATTTCAAGGACCAGGTCTTCTCTTGCTTTTTCATAAGTAAGCTGATTGATCTCTTTCATCTTTTGTGCAATGGAGATACTAGTGTAAATAGTTTGGTCATACAAGGGCATGGACAGTTGCATTCCTCCCACCGTGGTATATCGAAGTCCTCTGCTTTCCATATATGGCATGTCTATTCCCAATAAAGCTCCCATGCCCGATCCATCGGTCACGGATGTTCCCCGATCTATATTATTGGTAAAATTGCCAAATCCATTAATTACGGGAAGTAATTTCGAACGGCTTTCGGATAGTCCGTATTTCCCTTTTTTGATGTCTTGTTGTTTGCCTTTTAATGTGATGTTATTCTCAATTCCTATCTTTATACATTCGTTTAAAGATAATACTTTCTGCTGTGCTTGAGAAATGCATAATAGGTTGATAAATAGGATGATACTGGTAATAAGTCTCTTCATAATTCAGCTCTTTATGTTTTCGCCGCAAAGGTAAGCTTTTTTTAAATAAAGAATATTGCCCTTATTTCGTCAATAGATGTCCATATATTCTTATTTGCACAATCAATGTACAGACATTAAATTCATAAACTATCCTTATTCAACCCAAACTTTTCCTCTTCATGGTGCTTATCTTTAGGCTCCACATGCACCACAATGTCGTAAACATTCTCAATGGATTGCTTGATGCTCAGCTCTACATTGTTGGCTATATCGTGCGCCTCGTTCAGGGTCAGGTTGCCGTTGGTTTCAATATCGAGTACAATCATATACATATTGCCAATCTGACGGGATCTTACGCGGTGGGGATTACTTGCACCGGGAACCGCTTCCACAGCTTCGAATATTTTATTATATACGGAGGTATCTTTCACACCATCCATAAGCACGACATTACTCTCCAGAAAAATATCCACGGAGGACTTGATGATGTAAATACTGATAAGCAGACCTGTGATGGAGTCGAGGATGGGCATGTTGAGCACAAATGTGAACACCAGACCGAGCAATACACCAGTGGAGATGATAACATCGTTGCGCATGTTCTTGCCATTGGCTATCAGCATGGAGCTTTCGGCCAGTTTGCCTTGGTGAAACTGATAGTAGGAAAGACCTAACTTACCGGCCATGGATAGCACGGTGACGTAAATGGCAATGATAGAGGGGAGTTCTCGGGGTTCGGCAAACAGGATACTTTTACCTGTGGAAACAAGCATCTGCATGCCGGCATAGAAGATAACGAAGGAGAGAAGCTTGGTGGCTACGCTATCGGCCTTTTCGTATCCGTAGGCGTAATTGGGATTGGGAGGGCGGCTGATGATGCGGGCAGTAATCAAGGTGATAATGGATATAACCACGTCTGTTGCCGAGTCAATACCATCTCCCAATACGGCCAGACTTCCTGCAAAGAGGCCGATTGTTATTTTTAATGTGGATAAAATCGCGTTACCTATAATACTTACCCACGAAGCACGAATCAAAATCTTCTCTCTTTTTTCCATATAACCATAGCTCCGTTCTTTTGTTGGACGGAATGCAAAGATAATATATTTCCTGATAGTCTGATACCTGGTTGTACCTGTAAACGCAATTTATTTATTAGAACGGAAAGTCTTGGGCGTAAGGCTCACGTTTTTCTTGAAGAAGTTGATGAAGTGTGAGAGTTCCTCGAAGCCCAGGCACCAGGCTATCTCGCTGATGTTCCAGTTGGTATGTTTTAACAAGGCACGGGACTCTTGTAGAATTCTTGCCGAAATGAGTTGGGAGGTGGTTTGTCCGGTAGTTTCCTTTAACGCCCTGTTCAGGTGATTGACGTGTACTGCCAATTGAGAGGCAAACTCGGCCGGGGAACGAAGTAAAACCTGTTGTATAGGTGATTCGATGGGGAACTGTCTTTCCAGCAACTCCATGAACATGGAGGATATACGGGTGGCTGCATTGGCGTTGGAATAGAGGGTGGACTGTACAGGCTGAAGCTTCAGGGCCAAATGAATAAGCTCGAAGGTCAGGTTTCGTAATACATCGTATTTATAGGTATAGTCGGATTGAATCTCCGTAAGCATTTTGGTGTAGATGGCTTTAACAGAAGATAGTTGGTTGTCCGGTAGAACGAAGACAGGATTCCCGCCCGGTTGAAACATGGGGTAGGATTTTATATTTCCGAACTGGTCGAAAAAAGCTTCGGTAAAGATGCAGAAGAAACCACTCTGCTCATCGTCCAGAGGCTCCCAGCTGTAAGGTATCTGAGGGTTGGCAAAGAGAAGTACCTGGCCATCGGATTCAATCATTTTATCGGCAAAGTAGGCTCTGTTTTTGCCTATAATGAAACTTATCTTATAATAATTTCTGCGGTTGTAGGGAACAGGTCTTGCCGGTTTACATATAAAATCATCTAGCCTGAAGACATTGAAATGACTTATTTCTTTTTTTATATTATCAGGTATACAGTGTAGTTCCGATAAATTGATATCTTCTAAACTATCCATAATTCTTATATCTTTTAGAGTATGTAAATGAGCAAAACCTGTTCCGGCGCAACCGAAGATTAATTATTCTCAGCGGTCTGATCCCTGAAATTCAAACATCCACCCCGGATATTCGGGAGCAAGCTTGCTGACTTCATCAAGTAGCGTGAGCTCTTCGGCTGTGAACTGCACGTCAATGGATTTGATATTGTCTGTCAGCTGTTCCTGCTTCTTAGCTCCGATAATAACGGAAGTAACTACAGGTTGATGCAATAACCAGGCCTGTGCCACCTGAGCAACGGTGATATGCTTGCTGTATGCAATTTGTTGCATTACTTCGATGATATCGAACGCTTTGTCTTTATTGACAGGCGGGAAGTCGAAGTTTGCACGGCGACCTTCTTCCGTAGATGAGTTCTTACCGTACTTTCCACTCAGCAAACCACCGGCCAACGGACTCCATACCATAAGGCCAAGTTGCTGATCAAGCAACATTGGGGCCAGTTCGCGCTCCAAATCTCGTCCGGCAATAGTGTAATAGGCCTGTAAAGAAACAAACTTAGCCAGATGTTCACGAGCGGATATTCCGAGCGCCTTCATTATATGCCAGGCTGCAAGATTACTGCAACCGATGTAACGAACCTTACCGCTTTTTACCAGACTATCCAGTGCATCAAGGGTTTCTTCCAACGGTGTTAAGGCATCAAAACCATGAATCTGATAGAGGTCTATATAGTCCATATTAAGACGGACCAAACTCTCGTCGGCCTGTTGCAGAATATGTTTGCGGCTAAGACCCACCTGATTTGGTCCTGTACCCATAGTTCCCCTTACTTTGGTTGCAACAACCAAATCATCCCGTTTAATTCCTAAATCACGGATAGCCTGACCGGTCATCTGTTCGCTTAGCCCTTCACTGTAAACATTTGCAGTATCAATAAAGTTTATTCCGCTATCAATAGCTTGCTTAACTAGCCCATTTACTTCATCCTGTGGCAATGCTCCTATAGATGTCCAGAATCCTTTTCCGCCGAAAGTCATTGTGCCCAGGCACAATTCAGATACCTTCAGCCCTGTTTTTCCTAATAAATTGTACTTCATAACATATAAAAATTAATTGTTAATTGAATAAATACAAAGATATGTGTTGTTATTGGAAATGTATCTGCAAGAAACAAACAGAAAGTTACTAAAATCAAACAATTGAAATGAAGAAAAGTTTGAAGCAATTGTTCATACGGGGCAAATAAATTGTTACTGACATTTCTTTAAAATTATTAATAGATGTGGATATAATAACGCCAAAAGTCGAATTAGATGTATTATGATTGTACATATATTCATTAATTTTGGGTACAAAAACAGGTTTCCCCCGTCTCTTTTAAAGTATAGATATAAAGTAATTATGATGCAAAAATTCGTGGGATTGCGTAAGACGGCTATTGTCTTATCGCTTTTTTTAACCTCATTCTTATATGCGCAGAAGCCTGTGCCGGTAACTATTAACCATTATCTTTCCGGAAAAGGGGCCGATGATGCTGTAGCATGGGACTTTAATTGTTCCGAAGGTCGCAATGCAGGGAAATGGTCTAAGATTATGGTTCCTTCCTGCTGGGAAACGCAGGGATTCGGACAGTTCCAATATGGTATTTCTTTCTACGGAAAAGCTTTTCCTGATGGAATCGCGAAGGAACAGGGACAATATAAGCATGAATTTGAGGTACCTGCTTCATGGCGCGGACAGAGCATTCGGTTGGTGTTCGAAGCTTCCATGACGGATACCGAAGTGAAGGTGAACGGACTCAAAGCCGGTCAAAAACATCAGGGTGCGTTTTATCGCTTTTCTTATGATGTAACTGATTTGTTGAAGTACGGAAAGAAGAACTTACTGGAGGTAACGGTAAGCAAAGAATCTGAAAACGCAGGGGTAAACCTGGCAGAACGCCGGGCAGACTACTGGAACTTCGGCGGCATCTTCCGTCCGGTGTTCCTGGAAGTTAAACCTGCCACACACATAAACCGGATTGCACTGGATGCCAAAGCGGATGGCTCTTTCAAGGCTACCTGCTACCTGGGCAATGCCACTCCGGACAATCTCAGTGTAAAGATTGTTGTTTTTGATGCTGCGGGTAAAAAGGTAAAGGAAACGATAGCTCCTGTAAAAGAGGGTGGTGACTGGACTTCTATCGCATTAAACGTCTCTTCGCCCGAACTTTGGACGGCAGAGACTCCCAATTTATATAAAGCTCAATTCTCTTTGCTGGATAAGGATGGAAACGTACTTCATCAGACGGAAGAGAAGTTCGGCTTCAGAACGATCGAAGTACGTGAGAGCGATGGACTTTACATCAATGGTGTAAGGGTGAATATCCGTGGGGTAAACCGTCATAGTTTCCGTCCGGAGACTGGTCGTACACTGGATCGTACAAAGAATTACGAAGATGTGCGTCTGATTAAAGAGATGAATATGAATGCTGTGCGCCTGTCACACTATCCTGCTGACCCGGACTTTCTCGAAGCTTGTGACGAACTGGGACTGTATGTGATGAGCGAACTTGGCGGATGGCACGGACATTATGAAACTCCGACAGGTAAAAAACTGGTGGAAGAGATGATAACCAGAGATGTGAATCATCCTTCGGTAATCTGGTGGAGCAATGGTAATGAAAAGGGATGGAACACAGAACTGGATGGTGAATTCCACAAATGGGACCCGCAACTTCGTCCGGTTATTCATCCTCAGGGAAACTTCAGCGGTTTCGAAACCATGCACTACCGCTCTTATGGCGAAAGTCAGGAATACATGCGTCTGCCTCAGATATTTATGCCTACCGAGTTCCTGCACGGTTTATATGATGGCGGACATGGAGCGGGGCTATATGATTACTGGGAGATGATGCGTAAACATCCTCGTTGTATCGGTGGTTTCTTATGGGTATTGGCCGATGAAGGTGTGAAACGTGTGGATGAAGACGGACGTATCGACAATCAGGGAAACTTTGGTGCGGACGGTATCGTAGGGCCACATCATGAAAAGGAGGGAAGCTTCTTTACCATCAGGCAAATATGGTGTCCGGTTCAGGTAATGAACACTAAATTGGACAAGAACTTTAATGGAACTTTTGATATTGAAAACAGATATGACTTCACCAACATAAAGGAATGCAAATTCGTTTGGAAGCAAGTGGCTTTCCCTTCCGTATCTGATGCGAACGGAGCAACGACCGTGTTGAAACAAGGTGAGGTAAAGGGTACTGATATTGCACCTCATGCGGCAGGAGTACTTAAAACAAATATGCCTGCGCTTACTGATAAAGCGGATGCTGTGTTCTTAACCGCTATTGATAAATACGGTAAGGAATTGTGGCGCTGGAGCTGGAAGATTGAAGGCAAAACTTCTAAAGACGAAACAAAATCAGGCAAGGTTGCTTCCTGCAAGGAAACTACTGACGCGGTAACTGCTACTGCGTCCGGTAAGAGTTATACGTTCAGCAAGAAAGACGGTCAGCTGAAAGAGGTGGTAAGCAATGGCAGGAAGATTCAGTTTGCCAACGGACCGAGATTTATCGGTGCCCGTCGTGCCGACCGTTCGTTAGATCAGTTCTACAATCATGACGATCCAAACGCAAAGAGTCTGGACAGAACTTACACCGAATTTACCGATGCTGCCGTGTTTGATAAATTGGCAGTGAAGGAACAAGGGGATAATTTAATCATCACCGCTTCTTATAAATCAGGTAATATGGAAACTGCTCAGTGGACAGTCAGACCGGACGGAGCATTGGAACTGAACTATACCTATAACTTCAGTGGAGTGGTAGACCTTATGGGAGTAAGGTTTGATTATCCCGAAGAGCTGATGCAAAGTAAACGCTGGTTGGGTAATGGCCCGTATCGCGTATGGCAAAACCGTTTACATGGAACTACCTATGATGTATGGGAAAACAAATATAACGACCCTATTCCCGGAGAAACATTTACTTATCCGGAGTTTAAAGGCTATTTTGCCAACTGTTCATGGATGAACTTAACTACCTCGGAAGGTGTTATTTCTATAACCAATGAAACTCCGGATGTATATATTGGGGTATACCAGCCTCGTGATGGCAGGGATGCCTTATTATATACATTACCAAAGAGCGGAATATCCGTACTGAACGTGATTCCGGCTGTGAGAAACAAAGTAAATGCCACCGATTTGATTGGCCCTTCTTCTCAGCCGAAATGGGTGAGCGGACAAAAAACAGGTAAGCTTGTCTTTAACTTTAAATAAATAATCTTCCGGGGGAGGAACAAAACAATGGGAAAATATACATCAACCGTATTGGCTTTTTTGCTTTTGTGTGGTACCGTGGCAGGTGCGAAGCAGGAATACAAGCTTGCCGAATGGTTTAACAATCCTCCCGGGGAATCTTCTCCCTGGGTATTCTGGTACTGGATGTATGGCGCCGTGTCTAAAGCAGGTATTACCGCAGACATGGAAGCAATGAAGCAAGCCGGACTGGGTGGCGCTTACCTGATGCCCATTAAAAGTCCGGCGGAGAATAATACTTTTTCTCCCGCTTACCAGCAACTGACTCCCGAATGGTGGGAGATGGTTCGCTTTTCTATGCAGGAAGCCGACAGGGTAGGACTCAAACTGGGTATGCACATCTGTGATGGTTTTGCTCTGGCAGGTGGCCCGTGGATTACTCCGGAGAAGTCTATGCAAAAGGTAGTGTGGAGTGATACCATCGTGTCTGGCGGAAGAATAAAGAATCTTCGCTTGCCACATCCTGAGGCTTACAAAGGTTATTATAAGGAGATCGGACTTTATGCCGTACCTGTTCAGGAGGTGTTTACTACTGACAAGAACATTCCCGAAGTAACATCAGACACAGAGGATAAGAATCCTTCTTACCTGGTGGAAAGAAATGCTGCGGGCAGCTTCAGGAGCTCTTCCGCTTGCTGGATACAGTATGCCTTTAAAGAGCCTTTTACTTGTCGCTCCATTGAAATCGTTTCATCAGGAAACAACTATGAGGCACATCGTTTAAAGGTGTGTGTCAGTGATGATGGCATTAACTTCCGCACGGTAAAGCAATTGATTCCCGCGCGACAAGGATGGCAGAATACCGACGAGAACTCCACACATATTATACCCGCCACCACTGCTCGCTATTTCCGCTTTTACTGGGACCCGAAAGGATCCGAACCGGGAGCGGAAGATATGGATGCTGCCAAGTGGAAACCAAATCTGAAAATTGGAAAACTACTTCTGTCCGGTGAGGCTTTGATTAGTCAGTTTGAAGGCAAGGCCGGACTGGTGTGGCGGGTAAGCAAAAGAACTCAGGCAGATGAATTGCCGGATAATGATTGTGTAGAGCTGAAAAAGATTATCAATCTTTCACCTTCCCTGAAAGGGAATGTGCTGAATGCTAATCTTCCTGCGGGCAAATGGAAAATAGTAAGAATGGGACATACCTCTACCGGACATATAAATGCTACCGGTGGAGCAGGTAAAGGTCTGGAATGCGATAAGTTTAGTGAAGAAGCGACAAAGATACAATTTGATAATTGGTTTGGTGCAGCTTTTAAAAAGACAGACCCCGAACTGGCAAAGCGTGTATTGAAATTCATGCATGTGGATAGCTGGGAATGCGGAAGTCAGAACTGGTCGGACAATTTCCTGTCTGAGTTTAAGAATCGCAGAGGATACGATCTTACTCCTTATCTGTTGGTGTACACGGGCATGCCGCTGGAAAGCGCTGAGAAGTCAGAATGTGTATTGAACGATATTCGTCAGACAATATCCGAGCTGGTGGTAGATGTGTTTTATAGAACACTGGCAGCCGAAGCAAAGAAATATGACTGTGAATCTTCGGCCGAATGTGTGGCTCCGACCATGGTAAGCGATGGAATGCTGCACTATCAGGCTGTGGACAGACCAATGGGAGAATTCTGGCTGAACAGTCCCACTCACGATAAACCGAATGATATGATGGATGCCATTTCGGGTGCTCATATCTACGGAAAGAATATTATTCAGGCGGAAGGATTTACGCAGCTACGCACCATGTGGAATGAAAATCCGCGTATGTTGAAACCTCTGCTCGATAGGAACTTCGCATTGGGTATCAATAAGCTTTTTTATCATGTCTACGTGCACAATCCTTTCATGGATAAGGCACCGGGGATGACACTGGATGGCATCGGCCTTTTCTTTCAACGGGATCAGACCTGGTGGAAACAAGGCAAGGCGTGGGTGGACTACGCCCGTCGCTGCCAGACATTGCTGCAATTCGGTCATCCGGTAACGGATATTGCCGTGTTCACAGGTGAAGAGACTCCCCGCAGAGCCATCTTACCCGACAGACTGGTACCTTCTCTTCCCGGTATCTTTGGAAAAGAGAAAGTGGACGCTGAGGCTAAACGATTGGCGAATGAAGGTCTGCCGTTAAAAGAATCGCCGGTTGGTGTTTCTCATTCGGCCAACATAACAGACTCCGGTGATTGGATTGACCCTTTGTCCGGATACGCTTATGACTCTTTCAACAAGGATGCATTGCTACGTCTGGCCAAAGTGGAAAACGGACGATTGGTGTTGCCCGGCGGAGCATCATATAAAGTCTTTGTATTGCCTAAACCTCACCCGATGTCTCCCGACGGAGATTATATGAGTGCGGAGGTTGCTCAGAAGATAAGAGAAATTCAGAAAGGCGGAGTGGTGGTGCTGCTAGGTGATGAACCGGACAAAGTTCCCGGACTTCTGGATGTGATAGAGAATGACACCATACAGCTGAAAGAGCTGACAAAGGAAATATGGTCGGTTTCACCGGCATATAAACTTCCTTATAAAGAGGCAGACTTTAATCAGTTTGGACTGGAGAAGGATGTTATCTTTGCCGATGGAGCAAAAGAACTGGCATGGACTCATAGGGCAGGTGAGAATACGGATATATATTTTATAGCCAATCAGAAAAACGAATCCCGGCAAGTAACCGTATCTTTGCGCTGTGCAGGCCGGCAACCGGAACTATGGAATCCTGTTACAGGAGAAATTAAGAATGCACCGCAATGGAGTACAGCCGGTGGAAGAACAAATGTTCGTTTGAATCTGGCAGCTAATGAATCGGTCTTTGTTGTTTTCCAGAAGGAAGCGGCAGCAGCTTCCCCGGATAAAGTCAAGGTACAGGTTTCCGCTCCTTTACTTATAAAAGAATGGGATGTTACTTTCCCCGGTGTCTCCAAATCTTTGAAAAAAACAGAACTATTTGACTGGAGCAAGGAAGAAGACCCTGATATAAAGTATTATTCGGGAACAGCCAATTATGAGACTACTTTCAAATTGAAAAAGAAGGTGACCGGAAAAGAGTTTTATCTTGATTTAGGGAAAGTAAGCGTAATGGCCGAGGTACTTGTGAACGGAGTAAATTGCGGCACCGTGTGGACGGCTCCCAACCGGGTGAACATAACCAAAGCACTGAAAAAGGGAAATAATAAACTGGAAATACAAGTAGTTAATACCTGGGCTAACAGAATAAAAGGAGAACACGATCAGAAGGTAAAAGGAAAGCTGTGGACAAATGCTCCTTACCGGATAGAAAAACAACCGTTGCCGGAAGCAGGGCTTGCAGGTCCGCTTACGCTTTCTTTCGAAGAGAAGTAACGAATGATACAAGACGGATAAGTCTGTTTTCCAAGATAAGTTTAAAAAAAGGTGTACGCTATTCAATATAATAGTGTACACTATTAAATAATAAGGTGTACACAATACATGGGAAACCTATACACTTTTTAATTGATAAGCCTTGAAAGGAATGCTAATTTGTATAGACGCATAGAATAAACGAATTATAAACACATAAAGATAATGACTAATAAGTTCAGATTTGGAGTCCTGGCTCTTATGCTTTCACTCTTTTATTCGACCGGATTAAAGGCCGAAGTTAAACTTCCCGCTTTCTTTTCCAACGGGATGGTACTTCAACAGCAAACAAAAGCCTCTGTATGGGGAACTGCCGGTGCGGGCAGGAAAATGACAATTACCACTTCGTGGGATAATAAGAAGGCCACACTCACGGTGGATGCTTCCGGGAAGTGGAAGACAACCATTACCACACCCAAAGCGGGCGGACCTTATTCCATCACTTTCAACGATGGCAGGCAAACGGTATTGCAGGATGTGCTGATTGGTGAAGTATGGCTTTGCTCCGGTCAGTCTAATATGGAGATGCCGATGAAAGGTTTCAAGAACCAGCCGGTGGACGGAGCTAACATGGACATTCTTAAATCCGCCAATTCGCAAATAAGACTATTCACCGTAGGACATAGTTCTACTATCGATACTCAGAATGATGTGAAGGGAAACTGGGAATCAGCCACTCCGGTATCTGTCAGAGACTTTAGTGCAACGGCCTATTATTACGGTCGCCTGTTACAACAAGTGCTTAATGTTCCGGTTGGATTGATATGCAGCAGTTGGGGCGGTTCTTGTGTGGAAGCATGGATGGACGAGGATATGCTGAAGGCATTCCCGGAGGTGAAATTACCCAAAACTCCCGAAGATATTAAAGAGAAAAACCGCACGCCAACTACTCTGTATAAAGGTATGATTGCTCCGCTGGCGGGCTATTCTATGAGAGGTGTGATCTGGTATCAGGGTGAATCCAATTATGACCGTTATACATCTTATGCAAGCATGTTCTCTACGATGATTCAATCATGGAGAGCAAAGTGGAATCAGGGGGATTTCCCTTTCTATTACTGTCAGATTGCTCCTTATGATTATGCTATTATTACAGCAGCAGGCAAGGATGTGATCAACTCCGCATACTTACGCGAGGCTCAGTCGGCAGTGGAAAAGAAGGTGGAGAATGTTGGTATGGCAGTATTAGTAGATGCCGGACTGGAGAAAGGCATTCATCCTGTAAAGAAACAAATAGCCGGAGAACGGTTGGCACTTCAGGCTTTGGTAAAGACTTATAAGATGGAAGGCGTAACAGCCGACGGACCGTTTTATAAAGAGATGGCTGTGCAGGGTGATACGGTTGTGTTGAGCTTTGACAGAACACAAATGTGGGTGGCCGTGCCTAAAGGTGATTTCAGGAACTTTAAAGTGGCCGGTGCCGATAAGAAATTCTATCCTGCCAGGGCATGGGTAGTAAGAAGTAAAGTGTATGTAAAATCGGATGAGGTGAAGAAACCCGTGGCCGTTCGCTATGCTTTTGATAATTATGTGGAAGGTGATCTATACGGCACGGAAGGTCTGCCGGTATCATCTTTCAGAACAGATAACTGGTAATGCTGATGAGGAAACTTCTTGTTGTCATATTATTGTTTACCATCTTTGTACCCTGTCGTGCGGAATTATCTGCACACGGGGTTACGTCATATAATACTTTGTGGACTTCACAAAGCAAAGGTTCTTACGAATCGATGCCTTGCGGAGCAGGAGATATCGGTCTGAATGTATGGGTGGAAAACAATGAATTATTCTTTTATATTTCTCGCAGCGGCTCGTTCGATGAAAATAACTGTTTACTAAAGACAGGACGTGTTCGTCTTAAACTGACTCCGAATCCTTTTACAAGAGGAGACTTTAAACAGGAGTTAAAGCTGAAGGACGGATATGTGGAGATTGAAGCCGGGAGCACTGTTATTGAACTGTGGGTGGATGTATTCCGTCCGGTTATTCATGTTGAGATAAAAAGTAAAGAGAAGGTTGCAACAGAGGTTTGCTATGAAAACTGGCGATATAAAGACCGTCTTGTAAGAAAGGGCGAAGGCAATGCCAATTCTTATAAGTGGGCTATACCAAAAGGGCTGGTAACGAAAGCGGATGTGATGGAAGAGCAGGGCAATAAACTGACTTTCTATCACAGAAACACAGCGCAGACGGTGTTTGATGTTACCGTTGCTCAGCAAGGAATGGACTCCGTGAAAAAAGAAATGTTCAATCCGCTAAGCAATCTTACTTTCGGCGGAATGCTGTGGGGAGATAATCTTCAGTACTCCGGTACAAGTCAGGGCGAATATGCCGGAACGGATTTTAAATCATGGTGCATGAAGAGTGTGAAACCCGCTCGTTCGCATCAGCTATTTATAGCATTAAATACAGAACAGACCGCTGATATCAACCGGTGGAAACAGAATATTGCTAAGGTTGCCGGGCAGACCGGTATTGCCGGAGCAAAGAATAAAACCCGTGCCTGGTGGAACTCTTTCTGGAACCGTAGTTTTATTGAAATAGACGAAACGAAAAAGGATTCATCTTCCTGGCGTATCGGACGCAATTATCAGCTTTTCCGTTATATGCTGGGATGTAATGCTTACGGTAGTTATCCTACTAAATTCAATGGAGGACTGTTCACGTTCGATCCTTGTTATGTGGATACCACTCAAAGCTTTACTCCCGATTACAGAAAGTGGGGCGGGGGAACGATGACAGCCCAGAATCAGCGTCTGGTTTATTTCCCTATGCTAAAAAGCGGTGACTTTGACATGATGAAGCCGCAGTTTGCCTTTTACATGAGAATACTGAAGAATGCCGAATTGCGCAGTCGTGTTTACTGGAATCATAACGGAGGTTGTTTCTCCGAACAAATAGAAAACTTTGGCCTGCCTAATCCGAGCGAGTACGGCTGGAAGCGTCCTTCCGGTTTTGATAAAGGGGTGGAATACAATGCCTGGCTGGAATACGAGTGGGATACAGTGCTTGAGTTCTGTAAGATGATTCTGGATACTCATGATTACAATAAGGAAAACATAGATCAGTATATGCCCCTGATAGAAAGTGTCCTGACTTTCTTTGATGAACATTATCGTATGCTGGCCACCCGGCGGGGACGCAAAGCTCTGGATGGAGACGGACATTTAGTTCTTTATCCCGGATCGGCTTGCGAAACATATAAAATGGCTTACAATTCCACCTCTACCATATCGGCCTTAAAGGTTGTGCTGGAGGAAGTGATAAAGCTTCCCGCCGATAGTGCTAAGACAGCTCGTTGGAAACAGATGTTATCGACCATTCCGCCTATTACAATCAGAGAAGAAAACGGTAAAAAGATGATAGCTCCCGCCAAGTTATGGGAGCGGATTAACAATGTGGAATCTCCTCAGTTATATCCCGTTTTCCCATGGAGAATTTATGGAGTAGGAAAGAAAGACCTGGATATTGCTTTAAATACGTATCTTTGTGATTCGGATGCCTTGAAGTTCAGAAGTCATTTGGGATGGAAGCAGGATAATATATTTGCTGCATGTCTGGGACTTACTCAGGAAGCCAAGCGACTTACATCTCTTAAAATGGAGGATAGCAAGTTACGCTTCCCCGCTTTCCGGGGACCGGGCTATGACTGGACTCCCGATCATAACTGGGGTGGAAGTGGCATGATTGGTTTACAGGAAATGTTGTTGCAAACCAATGATGAGAAGATTCTTTTATTCCCGGCATGGCCTGTGGAATGGGATGTACATTTTAAATTGCACGCTTCGGGCAACACAACGGTGGAAGCCGAACTTAAAGACGGGAAAGTAATAAACCTGCGCGTTTCTCCTGTGGAAAGGATGAAAGACGTGGTAAACATGATTGAAAATAAATAAAATAGACACAGAAGATGAAGAATGTTATTGCAGCACTTTTATTCTTTTTGATGCCGGCACTTGGAATGGCCGGTTCTTATCGTCCGGAAACATCTGTTGCGGGCTTTATTGATCTGAAAGGCAGTGGAAGAATTGTGTATAATTTCAATCCGGGTTGGCGTTTCTTTAAAGGAGAAGTAAAAAACGGTGGAGCTATCGGCTTGGATGATTCCTCCTGGGAAGTGGTGGCCACACCGCATACCGTGGCACTTGAACCTGCCGAGGCCAGCGGTGGTCGTAATTATCAGGGACCGGCTTGGTACAGAAAGCATTTTGTGATAGACAAATCATTGAAAGGCAAGAATGTATCCGTGTACTTTGAAGCGGTAATGGGTAAATCGGATGTATATATAAACGGTAAGCTGGTGAAACAGCATCCGGGAGGATATCTTCCTTTCAGTGTTTCGCTCACGGATTTAGGCATCCATGAAGGAGAATCCTGTCTTATTGCTGTGTTTACGGATAATAGTGATGATAAAAACTTTCCCCCGGGAAAGCCGCAATATACGCTCGACTTTGCTTATCATGGCGGTATTTACCGTGATGTGTGGTTGATTGCAAAATCTCCCGTTGCCATAACAGATGCTGTGGAAGCAAATAAAGTTGCCGGTGGAGGGGTGTTTGTGCACTTCGATAATATAAGTGAGAAGAGCGCGGACGTTTTTGTTGATACTGAAGTACTGAACGGAGGCAAACAAAATAAAACCGTTTATCTTGAAACAGAACTCTGTGATAAAACAGGCAAGGTAATTGGTAAGGAAAAAACAAAGTTGGTGTTGGCAGCAGGAGTTAGCCAGACTGCAAGACAAAAAATAACTGTGCGCAAACCAAATCTCTGGTCGCCGGAGAATCCTTATTTATATAGAGTAAACTCAATCGTAAGGGACGGTAAAAACGCATTGGATGGCGGAACAACCCGAATTGGTATTCGTAAAGCCGAGTTCCGTGGAAAAGATGGATTCTTCCTGAACGGTAAACCTTATGGTCAGCTTATCGGTGCAAACAGACATCAGGACTTTGGTTATGTAGGCAATGCTGTTCCCAATTCACAACAATGGCGTGATGCTAAAAAACTACGCGATGCAGGTTGCCGGATTATCCGTTCGGCTCATTACCCACAGGACCCTGCATTTATGGATGCATGCGATGAACTTGGACTGTTTGTTATTGTGGCAACTCCGGGATGGCAGTTCTGGAATAAAGATCCTCACTTTGCCGGGTTAGTAAACGGGAATACCCATCAAATGATTCGTCGTGACCGCAATCATACATCGGTATTGATATGGGAACCCATTCTGAATGAAACTCATTATCCTCTTGATTTCTCTTTATCCGCGCTGAAAGTTACCAAAGATGAATTTCCTTATCCGGGTGCTCCCGTTGCTGCCGGCGATTTACATTCTGAAGGAGTGGCCGATAACTATGGATTGGTTTATGGCTGGCCTGCCGATGAAGGAAAGGTGAAGCAATCTATTTTCACCCGTGAGTTTGGGGAAAATGTAGACGACTGGTATGCACATAACAATAATAACCGTGCTTCGCGCAGCTGGGGTGAACGTCCGCAACTGGTGCAGGCTCTTTCATTGGCAGAATCTTATGGAGCTATGTTTAAAACAACCGGACAGTTTATGGGTGGTGCACAATGGCATCCTTTCGATCACCAGCGCGGATATCATCCCGATCCATACTGGGGAGGAATATTCGATTGTTTCCGTCAGCCCAAATATGCCTATTATATGTTTAAGAGTCAGGTGTCTGCCAAAGCAACCCATCCGGTTTGCGAAACAGGCCCAATGACATATATAGCGAATGAAATAACTCCTTTCTCGGACAGTGATGTAGTTGTATTTAGTAATTGTGATTCCGTTAGATTGATAGCTTACGAAAAAGACACGATTGTACAACCCGTTGTACATGCAAAGAACGGCATGCCAAGTGCTCCGGTGATATTTAAGGATGTCTATAAGTTCCGGGATATGCGTGAATATACCTATGTGCAGAAAAACTGGCAGAAGGTTAGCTTTGTTGCCGAAGGTATTATCAATGGAAAGGTGGTTTGCAGTTATAAAAGAATGACTTCCCGCCGTTCCACTAAGCTCAGACTTACACTCGACCATGAAGGACAGGCATTGGTGGCAGATGGTTCCGACTTTGCTGTTGTAATTGCCGAAGTTACTGATGATAGCGGGAATGTTCGCCGTCTGGCAAAAGAAAATGTCGTATTCAGTGTGGAAGGTGAAGGTTCTATCATAGGTGATACAAATATTGGTGCTAATCCACGTGCCGTTGAGTTTGGTTCGGCTCCGGTTTTAATCCGTTCAACTAATAAAGCAGGCAAAATAAAAGTAAAAGCTCATGTTCAGTTTGAAGGCACTCACGCCCCTGCATCTGCGGAACTGGAATTTGAAAGTGTTCCTTCGGAAAGACCTTTTTGTTATCTGGATCAGGAGCGTATTGAAGCAGGCAATACACCGGTCTCGGTTAACGAGGTAAAACAGAAACTGACAGATGAAGAAAAACAGAAAGTGCTAAAAGAGGTTGAACTTCAGCAAACGGATTTTGGAGAGAAACATACAAAGTAGTTTCTCTCGATTCTTAAAATAACTTTCACAAGTTGTGGATATGTTTGCCTTTGATTATCTTTGACGTCCGATATTTTAAGTAATTTGATAAAGAAGCATGAATAAATTCTTAATACTTTTTGCACTGTTATTTTGCTGTCGCTTTGCGTCGGCAAGTAATAACATGATTATCGAGCACTACTCGGTTGAGAATGGATTGCCTCATGAAATAGTAAATTGTACGGTCAAAGGTTCGGATGGATTTATTTGGTTTGGAACATGGTATGGCCTTTGTAGTTTTGATGGTGCCAGATTCAAGACATACAATAGCCGGAATGTTTATTATACGGATATTCCTCCCCGGAAGATTCAGATTATTATTGAAGATAAAAACGGAAATCTGTGGATTAAAACCGTTGATCATAAACTATATGTATTTGATAAACGCAAAGAGTGTTTTTATGCCGTATTTAATGAATTGAAGAAAAAATATTCGGTTAATTCCCAGATAATAAAAATTCAGAAAACAGAAGATGGCGATATTCTTTTACTGACACAAAACAAAGATTTATTAAAGGCTTCATCAGATAAGGCGGCTAATATCAATATTTCCTTGTTGCATGGCTCTCAAAATAAGGCGGGTAATACAAAACTTAAGAATAACCTTCTTTGTGAAAGTAAAGAATATATCAGCTGGATTGGCATTGATTATACGATTCTTTCGTGTAGGAAAGGGAAATTGCTGAGGACAAAACCGTCTGATTTTATTTTTAAAAATATATCGGGAATGTTCGGTGCCGACTTTTCATGTGCTTATCAGAGTCCGGGTGAGCTTTGGGTAGGTGATGTTAAAGGGAATGTGTTTCGGATAAGTCTTGCCAATGGGAGTATATCAAAAATTAGTTCACTGACAGGTCAGGGGGCTATCCGGAATATTCTTGTTGGAAGTAACGGAAAGGTATATATCACTGTGGCCAATCACGGCGTTTATCTTTATAATCGTAGCAGTGTAAAAATAGATAAAGTTGTGGCTCAGACCAGTGTGCCGGTAACAAGCTCATTCTTTGATAAGTATGGTAAAATATGGTTTATTACAGGAACAAAGGGTGTGATTTATTATGATCCTGCCCGCAACCAGAGTAAAACATTTAATTTCCCGGAAGGTGATGTAAGTCAAGATATCCGGTTTCAGGATGGGAAAGAACAGGGTATGTTTTTCCTGATTTCTTCAGGTGATCTGGTTAAGATAGATCGTACCAGACTTACAATGGAATATATAAATCAGGCAAAAGAGTTTGTAAAATACGGAAAAAAGAGTTGGCTCTATAATATTTTATTTGATCGTGATGGCATTTTATGGGTAACATCTTTAGACAACGGAGTCTATCGGATTAGTTTTCCCAAAAGACAATTCAGGCTTTTTAGTCCTTTTTCTACGGGGGAAACCGAGACAGATAGCCAACTTAAAGTTGGAGTAAAAGCTCTGTTTCAATCAAAGACCGGTGATATTTGGGTGGGAACCCGAAAATCGGAAGTGTTCAGGATGGATCGGAATGGAGTGATTAAACAAAAATATTCGGAGCAAAACTACAATATAGGAAATGTTTATCATATTATGGAGGATAAACAAGGGAATCTGTGGTTCTCTACTAAAAGACGAGGACTTGTTAAGGGTGAACCGGATAATTCATCTCCTTTGGGATATCGTTTTACCAGGTATATGTATGATGAAAAAATACCGACTTCAATCAGTAACAACGATGTGTATTGTACCTTCCAGGATAGTAAAGGACGTATATGGGTCGGATTATTCGGCGGCGGACTGAATTTACTTCAGGAAGAAAATGGCAGGGTGCTGTTTAAACATAAATATAATTGCTTCAGTCATTATCCGCAATATGGTCTTTACATGGAAATCCGCAATATGATTGAAGATAAAGATGGACGCATCTGGGTGGGTACCAGTGATGGCTTAATGTCTTTTGATGGTAATTTTAAATCTCCCGACCAGATAAAATTTGAAATATATCAAAATGAATCGAATATAGCTGATAATGATATTTATGCTTTGTATAAAGATAAATCTTCTCAGATATGGATTAGCGTGTTTGGTGGCGGACTGAATAAACTAGTTGGTTATAATAAGGAAAAGCATGCTCCGGTTTTCAAATCTTATGGTCTGAAAGAAGGCTTGAAGAGTGATGTTGTTTTATCTATTGTGGAAGATAATAATAATAATCTCTGGCTGGCCACGGAAATGGGAATCTCCCGTTTTGACCTGAAAACAGAATCTTTTCGTAATTTTGATAAATATGACGGCTTTATTCCAGTCAAAATGGAGGAAGAAAGTGCCATGAACAGTACAGCCGGAATGCTTTGGTTTGGTTGTAAAGATGGGATTCTAGCCTTTGACCCGGTAAGATTGGAAACGTATAACTGTGATTACAATACTTTTATTGTCGATTTTAAAGTATCCAATGAAGATATAAATTCGCTGAGCGATGGTGGTATTGCTGTAAAAGAGCTCAAATCCATTACTCTGAAGTATAACCAATCGATGTTTACCATTGAATTTGCAGCATTGAATTATTACAATCAAAGTCGCATAAGCTATAAATATATTCTCGAAGGTTATGAGGAAGAATGGCACTTTAGCGGAAAAAACCGAATAGCCTCCTACACGAATGTTCCTCCCGGGAAGTACCTGTTTAAAGTGCAGACTATTGATGAGGCCAATCCGTCGCTTGTATCCGAACGAAAACTAGAAGTGACTATTCTTCCGCCGTGGTGGAGATCGGATCTTGCTTATATTTTTTATATCCTGCTTACCATCGCTTTGCTGTATGGAGTCTTCAGGTTTGTGTTATTCATGATTAAAATAAAGAATGATATATATATAGAACAGAAATTGTCTGAACTGAAAATTAAGTTTTTTACTAATATATCTCATGAACTGCGTACTCCTCTCACTTTAATAAAAGGGCCGATTCAGGAGCTGAAAGAAAAAGAGAAACTTTCCGAAAAGGGTCTGCAATATGTGAATTTGATGGAGAGAAGTACCGACCAGATGCTTAATCTGGTAAATCAGATTCTTGATTTCAGGAAGATTCAAAATGGGAAAATGCGTTTACATGTTTCTCAGATTGACCTGAATACTGTTATTGAATCTTTTCACAAGGAATTTGTTGTTTTATCCGAAGAAAATGAAATCAGTTACAACTATCAGTTGCAGGATGAAGATATCGTGGTATGGGCCGATAAGGAAAAACTGGAGATAGTAATTCGGAATATATTATCGAATGCCTTTAAATTTACTCCTTCGGGTGGAAATATATTGCTGACAACAGGACTGTCTGAAGATGGCAATCATTGTTTTATTAGAGTAGAAGATACCGGTGTGGGTATTCCACAAAATAAGATTAATGAAATCTTTGAACGTTTTTCACAGGGTGATAATCTGAAAGACACTACTTATAAAGGAACCGGAATCGGACTAGCATTATCGAAGGAATTAATGATTTTACATCATGGTTCTATTTCGGTGGAAAGCAATCAGTCGCAAGGTTCTGTCTTTACAATAGAACTGCTTCTTGGTAAGGATCATTTCAAACCGTCTGAAGTTGACTTCTATGTAAGTGATGTAGTAGACTTGTCTTCAAGTGAGATAAGCGATGCGGAAATACAGGATGAACAAGAGGCAGATGAAGAGTCTGAAGAACAAAGAGAAGAACGTCCGCAATTACCTAGCTTGCTGCTGGTTGAAGATAATAATGATTTATGTAATCTGGTTAAAATGCAACTGGAAGATAAATTTAATGTCTATATAGCCAATAATGGTGTGGAAGGATTGAAAAAAATTCATCTTTATCATCCGGATATTGTGGTTACAGACCAGATGATGCCCGAAATGGATGGAATGGAGATGTTGCAAAGAATTCGAAAAGACTTTCAGATTAGTCATATCCCTGTTGTGATACTCACAGCGAAAAATAACGATGAAGCCAAAACGATGGCAATTAGTCTGGGAGCTAATGCATATATAACAAAGCCATTTAGCAAGGATTATCTGGTTGCCCGGGTAGAACAACTGCTAAGAGAACGCAAATTATTCCGTGAGAGATTATGGAAGCAGGAAGAAAACAATTCGCATGCCGATTATGAGCAATTCCTTGTTAAGAAGGATGTTCAGCTTCTTGAGAAAATACATCAGGTGATAGAGGAGAATCTTGATAACAGCGAATTCAATATAGATACGATTGCTGCGAATATAGGTTTGAGCCGTTCTGCATTCTTTAAGAAACTAAAAAGTCTTACCGGTCTGGCACCTGTTGATTTGGTCAAAGAAATCCGATTGAATAAATCTATCGAGTTAATTAAAAACTCTGATTTAACAATTTCTGAAATAGCTTTTGCTGTAGGATTTAAGGACTCAGGATATTTTGGCAAGTGCTTTAAGAAGAAATACGACCAGTCGCCACGTGAATATATGAATGAATTCAGAAAATCTTAAAGATTTTGATTACAAAAGACTTTCTTAATCGTTTTATACATATATTCATAAACCTATATTAGACATGAACTCGATTAAGAAATTACTTGCATTATTAGCATTGCCACTTACAGTTGGTCCGTTGGCGGCTCAATATCCTGTCATTCCCGATTCTGTAAAGCAAAGAGGAGCTCTTCAGCAACAAGAAATAAATAAAAAGTCTGACGAAGCCTGGGAAAAGGCGTTGCCAATTATTTTGCAGGAAGAGATGAAGGGCAGACCATATAAACCCTGGGCTGCTCAACCTTCGGATTTTGGAATAGTTATTGAAGTTATTCCTGTGCAACCCCAAAAGGCAGAACTACCGATAGAAATAACACTGCTAGGAATGGTTACTGAAGCCAATCCTTTGCAACCAGCAAATGCATAATCTCCAATGGATGTTACACTGTTAGGCAAAATGTAAATATTAGATTTAGCATTAGGATATTTTATCAATTCTGTACAGTTTTTATTAAATAGAGCCCCATCTAAAGAGTAATATTTCGTATTGTTTTCTGACACTATAAATTCTTTTAGTTTGGTGCAACTAAGAAATGCATAATCACCAATGAATGTTACACTGCTAGGAATGGTTATCGAAGTCAAGCCAGTGCTACCAAATGCATCATTTCCAATGGATACTACGCTGCTTGGAATTGTTACCGAAGTTAATCCTGTACAATACTTAAATGCATCATTTCCAATGGATGTTACGCTGTTTGGAATTGTTATTGAAGTTATTCCTGCGCAACCCCAAAATGCAGAACTACCAATGAACGTTACACTGCCAGGAATGGTGTAACTATTTGATTTAGCACTAGGATAAGCTATAAATTCTGTGCAATTTTTATTAAATAGAGCCCCATCTAAAGAGCAATATTTTGTATTGTTTTCTGACACTATGAATTCTTTTAGTCTTGTGCAATCAGAAAATACAGAACTTCCAATGGATGTTACTCCGTTACCTATATTTACTGAAGTCAATCCTTTGCAACCAGCAAATGCACTACCCTCAATAGAAATGACGCTATTAGGTATAGTTACTGAAGTCAATCCTGCACAGTCTTTTAATAGGTTACTGGCTATCGTCTTTACATTGTCTCCGATATTCAATATTTTTAAAGACGATTGAAATGTAAAAGCACCAATTGCAAAGGAAGTGCAATTGGTTGGACTGAAGTTAAGTAAAGATATGCTACAATCCTTAAATGCAGAACTTCCAATGGATGTTACTCCGTTACCTATTGTTAATGAAGTTATTCCTGTGCAACCAGAAAATGCAGAACTTCCAATGGATATTACACTATTAGGAATGGTTACTGAAGTCAAACTTGTGCAACTAATAAATGCACGATCGCCAATGGATGTTACACTGTTAGGAATAGTTATTGGAATCAACCCTGTACAACCCGCAAATGCACCATTACCAATGGATGTTACACTGTTAGGAATAACTACTGAAGTCAATCTTATACAACCCGCAAATGCGAAATCCCCAATTTCATTTAATGATGTTGTGAAATTATTATCATAGTAGTAATAGTTTCCACCAGCAATAATATTTACACCTGATAAATCAAGTACAGAGAGTTGTCCATTTGTAGTATTTCCCATAGGATCACTTCCAGCCATTTCACGAATATAGCTAATATCAGTTCCATTTAAATTCCCTGTTAGTTTTAAGTTAGTGATCTGATCTTTTTTTGTTGAAGGTATCAATGATGGTAGTGTTCCAGCAATAGCAACATTTATTGTTACGGAATGGACATCTACAATATTTATTGAATCCGATTTAGGAACATCCTCT